>Ga0209862_1000068_pt1 | contig 35595 bp, 34 predicted proteins | sample OrgsoiDNA_201061_FD_185809 | JGI IMG/M metagenome (GOLD analysis project Ga0209862, IMG submission 185809) | Permafrost soil microbial communities from the Arctic, to analyse light accelerated degradation of dissolved organic matter (DOM) -... | ecosystem: Environmental > Terrestrial > Soil >... | reverse complement strand
CTTTGATGCTGTCCGGGATGACGCTGGCGCTCAGGGCTTCGAGGGAGTCGAAGCCGAGGCTGTTGAGCATCGCTTGCTCATCGCCGGAGCGCGGGCCGATGTGGCGGGCGATGAATTCGTTGCGGGTGTCGAGGCGCAGGGTCATACAGAAGTCCTCAAGCGTCTTCGTGGGTCAGTCGCTCGTAAGCGGCCTGGTCGAGCAGGGTGTCCATGGCGCTGGCGTCGCTGGGGCGCATGCGGAAGAACCAGCCTTCACCCAGCGCGTCTTCGTTGATCAATTCCGGGGAGCTTTCCAGCGTTGAATTGACCTCGACCACTTCACCGTCGAGCGGCATGTACACGCTGCTGGCGGCTTTCACCGACTCCAGCACAGCGACTTCATCGCCAGCGCCGAATGCACGCAACTCCGGCACCTGAACGAACACCACATCCCCCAGTGCCTGCTGGGCGAAGGCGGTGATGCCCACGGTGATCAGGCCATCGGCCTCAAGACGCAGCCATTCGTGATCGACGGTAAAACGCAATTCGCTCATATCAACTCCTCATTGTTCTGACTCAACCGCTGCTGGTGGCGGATGACGTTTACAGGCTCGTGTTGGTGACGAGCGTGGCTTGAGGGTTGATAGCAAGGGTGGTGCCAATGTTGGTTAGGCGTTGTAAATCAATGGGTTGAGAGGTTTTTAGTCGAATGGAGAGAGCGCGGCTGTATTGAAGTCAATACGGGAGTCGTGAGAGGAGGGCGTGAAGTCCGGGCCAGAGGCGTCGAGAAGGTATTGTCTTGAAATCGATACGGTGTATTGATTTTAATACGGCTATTCAGCCACAACGCAAATCCCTGTGGGAGCGGGCTTGCTCGCTCCCACATTTTGATCGAGCAAGGCTTACGGTTTGCCGGGAATCCCGTATTTACGCAACCGAACCGCAATTGCACTGTGAGAGGTTTGCAATCGCGCCGCCAGTAAACGACTGGACGGATAGCTGCGATAAAGCTGTTCCAACAGATCCTTTTCAAACCCTTCGACCGCATCTTCCAGGCTGCCAACCTCTCCATCGTTTTTGCGCTCGACAGCGGTGCGGGCGATGTCCAGGTCGTCGATGTCCACCAACGGATTCTCACAAATGGCCGCCGCCCGAAAGATCACGTTTTGCAGTTGCCGCACATTGCCCGGCCAGCGGTTGCCGAGCAGCGCCGCAAAGGTGCCGGGGGCCAGTCGGCACGGTGGTCGTTGAATCTGCGCGCAGGCTTGCTGCATAAAGTGGTTGGCCATCAGCAGGATGTCGTGGCCGCGTTCACGCAGCGGCGGCACTTGCAGGTTGAGCACGTTGAGGCGGTAGAACAGGTCCTCGCGAAAACTGCCTTCGGCGACCATTTTTTCCAGGTCGCGGTGGGTGGCGCTGAGCACCCGCACGTTGACCCTGACCTCACGATCACCCCCGACCCGCCGGAAGCAGCCGTCGCTCAAAAATCGCAGCAGTTTCGCCTGCAAGTACGGTGACATTTCACCGACTTCATCGAGAAACACCGTGCCCTGATCGGCCAGTTCCAGCAGACCCAGTTTGCCGCCACGCTGGGCGCCGGTGAAGGCGCCGGCCGCATAGCCGAACAGCTCGCTCTCGGCCAGGCTCTCGGGCAATGCCGCGCAGTTCAACGCCAAAAACGGTGAGTCGTGACGGCTGCTGATGGCATGGCAGGCCCGCGCTACCAGCTCTTTGCCGGTGCCGGTTTCGCCCTGAATCAGCAGCGGCGCATCGAGGGTAGCCACCCGCTGGGCGCGGGCCTTGAGCGTACGAATCGCCGGGGACTCGCCGAGCAACGCATCGAAACCTTCGGCATGATCGTGGTGCAGCGCTGACAGGCGTTCGCCGATGCGGTTCGGTTGATACAGGGTCAGCAGGGCGCCAGCGTCGGTGATCGGCATTGCGTCCAGCAGCAAGGTCTGGCCACCGAGGCTGACTTCACGCATCGGCAAGCGGTAACCGTTTTCGATCAAGGTGCTTTGTAAATCCGCATCATCAAACAGCGCGGTCAGCGGCTCACCCGCCGGTTCACGGCCACAGAGTGAAATCAGCGCCGGGTTGGCCAGCAACACGTAGCCGCGCTCATCCACCGCCAACACCGGGTCGGTACTGGCCGCCAACAAAGCATCGAGTTGCAGGCGTCGGCGTTGCCCCGGAAGGATGTCGACCATCGTCACCGCTTGCACGCCCTGGACTCCGAGAAACGCCTCGCGCAATTCTTCCAGCACCTCGGCGCCGAGGGTCGGCGCGTCGATGTAGACGTTCGGCGGGACCATCTCGACCGCGTCCAGGTTGAACCGGCGGCCACCGAGCAGGGCCAGCACTTCCTGGGTGATGCCGACGCGGTCGATGAAGGTGACGTGGATGCGCATGGAGTGCCTGCAAGGTTGGCGAACGAAATGAGTATGCCCGGCACATGCCGGGTCTGTCAGGTGCTGGTGGTTTTACGCGAACACGCCGCCAGGTCTTCAAGGAACGCCTGAAGGATCGGCGGCGGGGCGGTGCCGCGCCGGGTGATCACATCGAACGGCGACATCAAGCGCATGCTGGTCGGCGCCAGTTGGTGCATCTCGCCGGTCTTGATCCACTGGGCTGCAAAGTGCATCGGCAGAAAGCCCAGGTAGGCGCCGGAGATCAGCAAAATCGCCAGTGCTTCGATGTTGTCGACGGTGGCCGCCGCCTTGCTGACGCCCAGGTGTTCCAGGTCGTATTGCTGCATGTAGCCGCGCACGACGATCCGGCTCGCGCCAATTTCTTCGAGCAGTTCATCGCTCTCGGCCTGGCTGCCATACAGCGGATGCCGCCGCCCGCAGTACAAGCCCAAGGCTTCCTGATACAGCGGCGAGTGCAGCAGGCCAGGCACGTGGATCGGGAAGTGTCCGATGGCCAGGTGCAGTCGGCCGTCGAGCACGCGTTCCTCCAGTTCGGCGGGGGTGCCGACGTACACGTTCAGGTGCACGTCATGCCCCCGGGAGACGAAGCGTTGGGTGGTGCGCGGCAGCGGCGAGTCGGGGTCGGTAATCGTGGTGTCGATGATCCCCAGGTTGAGCTTGCCGCTGATGTGCTGCTTGAGCACGTCGGCGTCCATGCAGAAGTTTTCTACCGCCGAGAGCAGGCGCTGGGTCGCCTCATGAATCGCCACGCCTTGCTCGGTCAGGCGAAAGCCGCTGCGCCCGCGCTGGCAGAGTTTGACCCCCAGGCGAGTTTCCAGATGAGTCATTTGTTCGCTGATGGTCGACTGGCCGGCGTTCAGCGCCGCCTGCGCTGCGGAAAACCCGCCGCACCGAACAATCGTGGCAAACACCCTGAGCAGTTTCAGATCGACATCGTGCAGCTGAATCACCTTGGACCTCCCGCGTGTAGATGCATCGGTAATGCCGATATGAGTATCTGATGTTTGGCATTTTTTCCACGAAAACCTGCGCTCATAGTCATTTCAACAGCGGTCACCTTCCACCTCCGCTGAGTCGATAACAAGAATTGGAGAAGCCTGAAATGTCGAACAACGGTTATGAATCCGGTCGCCTGAACTTGCCGTTCGTAGGGCACTGTACGTTCGCCAAATCCCCGGTGTGCACCGATTGGGACGCGCTGGATGCCGACGTGGCGATCCTTGGCGCACCCAATGACATGGGCACCCAATGGCGCTCCGGCGCACGCTTCGGACCACGGGGTATTCGTGAGGCATCGACGCTGTTTTCCTTCGGTCATGCCGGCGCCTACGACCACGAAGATGATGTCATGTACCTGACCGCGGCGGACGTGCGCATGGTTGACGTCGGTGATGCCGATATCGTCCACACCGACATGGTCACCAGTAACCAGAACACCGAATACGCCGTGCGCAAGATTCTCGATGCGGGCGTCATGCCGGTGGTGCTCGGCGGCGATCACTCGATCCATGCCCCGGTGATCAAGGCCTTCGAGGGGCGTGGGCCGATCCACATCATTCACTTCGATGCGCACCTGGATTTTGTCGACGAGCGCCATGGTGTCCGCTACGGCCACGGCAACCCGCTGCGCCGCGCTTCGGAAATGAACCACATCGTCGGCATGACCCAAATGGGCATCCGCAACGTCTCGTCGTCCAATCGTGATGACTACGAAGCGGCCCACGCGGCGGGTTCGAAAATCCTTTCGGTGCGCGACGTCCGTCGCCTCGGTGTCGAAGGTGTACTGGCGCTGATCCCGCAGAACATCAACTACTACATCACCATCGACATCGACGGTTTCGACCCGTCCATCGCCCCTGGCACCGGTACGCCGAGCCATGGCGGCTTCCTCTACTACGAAGTGCTGGAAATCATCCAGGCCCTGGCCAAACGCAGCCAAGGCAACATCGTCGGCATGGACCTGGTGGAAGTGGCACCGGTTTATGACCCGACCGGCATGACCTCGATTCTGGCGGCGCAACTGCTGCTTAACAGCATTGGTTTCATCTTCCACGAGCGGGCTCAGGCGCGGCACGCGATGAGCGAATCCACCACGGCCACGGCGTGATTTGACCGCCGCACAGAGGGTATGAACATGGACACAATCGTTAAGCAATACCTGCAGAAATTCGGGGTCTCGGAAGCCACCCAAACCTTCCTCAGCAAAGTGCAGAAAATGTTCATCGGTGGCGCCTTTGTCGAGGCCAGCGACGGGCAGACGTCCGATGTGATCGAACCGTCGACCGAAGGCCTGATCACCCGCATTCCGATGGGCACCACCGAGGATCTGGACCGCGCTGTGCAAGCCGCCCGTGCCCAGTTCGACGGCGGCGCCTGGCGTCAGGCCAAACCGGCGGAACGCGAACGGCTGATGCAGCGGCTGGCGGATCTGATTGAACAAAACGCCGCTGAATTGGCAGAGATCGAATCCATCGACATGGGCAAGTCCGTGGCGTTTGCCAAGGATGTCGATATTCAGGGCACGGTCGACACCCTGCGCTACTTCGCCGGTTGGGCGACGAAAATCCACGGCCGCACCGTCGAGCCTTCGCTGCCGGGCAACTACCTGGCCTATACCCGCAAGGAAGCGGTGGGCGTGGTCGGCGCCATCGTGCCGTGGAATTTTCCACTGCAAACCATGGCCTGGAAGCTCGGCGCGGCACTGGCGACCGGTTGCACCGTGGTGGTCAAACCCGCCGAACTGACCTCGCTGTCGGCCTTGCGCTTCGCCGAACTGGTGCAAGAAGCCGGGATTCCGGACGGCGTGATCAACATCGTCACCGGGCGCGGCAGTGTGGTTGGCGCGGCAATGGCGACGCACCCTGGTATCGACAAACTGACCTTCACCGGTTCGACGCCGGTCGGTCGTACCGTCGGCCGCGCGGCGCTGGATGAAATGAAGCGACTAACCCTCGAACTGGGAGGAAAATCGCCGGTAATCGTCCTCGCCGATGCCGACGTGCCGGCCGCCGCCCAAGCGATTGCCAATGGCGTGTTCTTTAACTCCGGCCAGGTGTGCGATGCCGGTACGCGGGCCTATATTCATCGCAGTGTCTACGACGAATTCCTCCGCGAACTGATCGCCTATACCCGCACCTTGAAGATGGCACCGGGGCTGGATCCAGATTGCTTTATCAGCCCGTTGGTCTCGGCGTTGCAAAAGGCCCGCGTGACGGAATACATCGAAACCGGCAAACAGGAAGGCGCCGAACTGGTCTACGGCGGCCAGCCGGTCGAAGGGCCTGGGTTCTTCGTCGAACCGACGATTTTTGCCCATTGCCGCAACGACATGCGCATCGTTCAGGAAGAGATTTTTGGCCCGGTGCTGGTGACCGCGCCGTTCGACGATGAAGAAGAGGCGTTGGCCCTGGCCAATGACTCGCCGTACGGCCTGGCGGCCGCGCTGTATTCCAATGACCTTGGAAAAGTGCATAGCCTGATCCCGCGATTGCGCGCCGGCTCGGTCTACGTCAACGCCCACGGCACCCTCGACCCGTCGATGCCGTTCGGTGGTTACAAGCAGTCTGGATTCGGCAAGGACCTGGGTGCGGAGCAGCTCGAATACTTGCTCGAAACCAAGGCCGTGTGGATCACGCTGCCCTGAGTCATTGTTGACTCAAACCCTGTGGGAGCGGGCTTGCTCGCGAAGAGGTCGGCACATCCAGCATGGATGTCGGCTGATACACCGCTTTCGCGAGCAAGCCCGCTCCCACAGAGGCGTTCCCCCGTAAGGATGCGGTTATTTCGTCATGATCTTCCAACAATAAGAGTACGTCATGAACACTAACGCCAAGTCCGCCCCGAGCGTGTCGGTCCTCGATGACAAACCCGTCGTCGAAAGCCATTCGATTGATTTCATCCCGGAGAACGAGCGCACCGACAAGCTGTCGAGCCAGGGCCCGTTCTGGTTTCTCGGCAACTTCACCTTCTTCACCATGACCATTGGCTTCGTCGGCCCAAGCGTCGGTCTGACCGCTTTGTGGACCACGCTCGCTGGCACGCTGGGCATCATGTTCGGCACGCTGTTCATGGCGTTTCACGGTTCGCAAGGCCCACACCTCGGGCTGCCGCAAATGATCCAGTCGCGGGCGCAGTTCGGTTATCGCGGTGTGATTTTGGTGTTGCTGGCGACGCTGTTTGTGTTCGCCGGGTTCAACATCGTCAACCTGGTGTTGATGATGCAAGGGCTGCACACGCTGTTTGGCTTCAACCCCGCCGTGATCGCTGTGGCAGTGACGATACCGGCGGCGGTCCTGGCGATCCTCGGCCATGACTGGATGCACCGCAGCTTCAAATGGGCGTTGTACCTGTCGCTGCCGCTATACGGCTTGGTGACGTTGGCCGTGATTATGGGCTGGGTGCCCGATGCCGCGATGCCGGTACTGGCCCCCGGTGAAGTCGCCCCGGCGCCATTGGGTTTCAACTGGACCGGTTTCATCGCTCAGTTCGCGGCGGCCGCCAGCTACAACATCGCCTATGCCCCGTATGTGTCCGACTACTCGCGTTATCTGCCAAAAAACACCTCCAGCGGGAAGCTGATCGCGGTGGTCTTCCTCGGCGCTTCGTTGTCCGGTGCGTGGATGATTTCCGTCGGTGGCTGGCTGGCCGATCACCTGCATTCCACTGACGTACTGGTGGCGCTCGGGCAAGTCGGCAACACCGTCTCGCCACTGATGGGCACGGCGGTGGTGGTGGTCACGATCCTGGCGTTCCTGCCGGTCATTGCGATGAACATCTACAGCGCGAAACTGACCACGCTGACCTGCGTCGACTCCATCAAACACATCGAACCGACCCGCAAGGCGCGGATTCTGGCGATTGGTTTTGTGATCCTGCTGCAACTGGGCGTGGCCCTGAGCATCCAGAGTTCCGGCAAAGGTTTGTCGGTGCTGGGGATCTACCTGGTGGTGATGCTGTACTTCCTGGTGCCCTGGACCTCGGTCAACCTCACTGACTACTTTTTCGTGCGCAAGGGTCGCTACGCCATCCCGCACTTCTTCATGCCCCACGGCAATATCTACGGCAGCTGGGGCCTGCGCGGTATCGCCGCGTATGCCATCGGCTTCATCTCGATGATCCCGTTTTTCTACATCTACGACGGCGTCGAACAGCGCGAAGTCTACGTCGGCCCGCTCGCCAGAGCGCTCGGCAGCATCGACATCGCCTGGCTGGTCGGGCTGATCGTCTCCGGGTTGGTCTACTACTGGTTCAGCCGCTCGATTGACCTCAAGCGCGAAGAAGCGGTGATCCAGCAGATCGAGAAAACCTGCCCGCAATACACCACCGGCGACACGCTGACCAAACACTCGTCACCGGTCTTCAACGAATCGACGGTCGGGAGATAACCATGACTACCCCAAAATACGACTACATCATTATCGGCGCCGGCTCGGCAGGTTGTGTGTTGGCCAACCGCTTGAGCGAAGACCCGGCCACCTCGGTGCTGGTGCTGGAATTCGGCGGCAGTGATCGCAGTGTGGTGATCCAGATGCCGAGCGCGTTTTCGATCCCGATGAACACCAAGAAGTACAACTGGCGCTACGAAACCGAGCCCGAGCCTTACCTCAACGGACGCCGTATTCACTGCCCGCGCGGCAAGGTGCTGGGGGGCTCATCCTCGATCAATGGCCTGGTCTACATCCGTGGTCACGCCTGTGACTTTGATGAATGGGAGTCGCTCGGTGCCAAGGATTGGGGCTACCGCAATTGCCTGCCGTACTTCAAACGGGCAGAGCACTACGAAGGTGACGGCGACAACTACCGGGGTAAAACCGGGCCGCTGCACACCACCAATGGCAACCACATGAAAAACCCGTTGTACGGCGCGTGGGTCGAGGCCGGAGCCGAAGCGGGCTACATCAAGACCGATGACTGCAACGGCTTTATGCAGGAAGGCTTCGGCGCGATGCACATGACGGTCAAGAATGGCGTGCGTTGCTCCACGGCCAACGCCTATTTGCGCCCGGCCATGAACCGCCCGAACCTGACGGTGGTCACCAAGGCGATGACCCGTCACGTCATCCTCAAAGGCAAGCGCGCCGTGGGGATCGCCTACGACCACGACGGCCAGACCCATGAGGTGTATTGCAACCGCGAGGTGCTGATTTCCGCCGGGCCGATCGGCTCGCCGCACCTGCTGCAACGCTCCGGCATCGGCCCGGCGGAAGTGTTGCGCAAGGCCGGGGTCGAGGTCCGGCATGACCTGCCGGGAGTCGGTGAAAACCTGCAGGATCACGCCGAGGTCTACATCCAGTTTGGCTGTAAGGAACCGGTGACGCTGAACAGCAAAATGGATCCGCTGAGCAAACTGCTGATCGGCCTGCGCTGGTTGCTGTTCAAGGACGGACTCGGCGCTACCAACCATTTCGAGGCCGGCGGTTTTATTCGCTCCGAGAAGGGTTTGCGCTGGCCGGACATTCAATTCCACTTTCTGCCGGCGGCGATGCGCTACGACGGCAACAAACCGATCAAGGGCCATGGCTTCATGGTGCTCACCGGGCCGAACAAACCGAAAAGTCGCGGCTATGTACGCATCCGCTCGGCCGACCCTTACGAGCATCCGCTGATCCAGTTCAACTACCTGCAAAGCGAGCAGGACCGGGAAGGTTTCCGCCGCTGCATCCGCCTGACCCGGGAGATCATCGGCCAACCGGCGATGGACCGCTTCCGTGACGGCGAGATCGCGCCAGGGCCGTTGGTGAATAGCGATGAGGAGATCGATGCGTTCGTGCGGGAGAACCTTGAGAGCACCTACCATCCGTGCGGTTCATGTCGCATGGGTGAGGACGACGGGGCGGTGGTGGACTCGGAGCTGCGGGTGCATGGCATCGCCGGGTTGCGGGTGATTGACTCGTCGGTGTTCCCGACTGAGCCAAATGGCAACCTCAATGCGCCGACCATTATGCTGGCCGAACGGGCTTCGGATCTGGTTCGCGGACGCAAGATGCTGCCGGCGTCGGAAGCGGCGGTGGGGCGTGTTGAGGATTGGGAGACCAGTCAGCGGACCTCGTTGCCGGCGCGGAACGTCAGGGTGTGATTTAACTCAGGCTCACTTGAGAACACTGTCCTTGAGGAGAAAGAAGCTTACTTGTGGCGAGGGAGCTTGCTCCCGCTGGACTGCGCAGCAGGCCCCAGCTTTTTGGATAGAGCGGGGCCGCTTCGCAGCCCAGCGGGAGCTAGCTCCCTCGCCACAGGTTCGGTGTCAGGCTTGATTGACGGGTATCAGCGTTCTGGAAGATCCCAGCTTTCACGCAGCTGCGCATATTCTGACTCCGGCAACTGAACCAGCAACGGCTCCTGCCGCGGGTCGAGCCAACTGAACAACTTCGCAATATTAGCCGGGTCCATGGCCGTACACCCCAACGTCGGCGAAGTCGGCCCACGCCAGATATGGAAGAAAATGCACGACCCAGCACCCGCAGCCGCTGGCGTGTTGTGCTCGATGAAGATCCCATTTCGGTACATGTCATCGTCGCGGCGCATCTGTTCGGAGCTGTTCCAGTCCTTGGTCACCGTCGAGCCGTCGACCAGTTGGTTGTAGCGTTTGGATTGGCTGTCATCCACGCATTCCTCGGTCGAGGTCAGCGCCAGGTAGGGCAATTTGGTGTCCGCCGAGTTGCCGTAGCCAAACGCTGTGCCGAGTTTGAAAATCCCCGCCGGGGCTTTGCCATCGCCTTCACGCTTGACTGGCCCCTCGCGTTGGTCGACGACGGTCAGTCCCTTGCCCCAGGCCAGTCCACTTTTACCGACCACCACCGCAAACGGCTCGCCGTATTTTTCAAAGGTTGGCCCATGGCGTTCATAGCGCTGGGCGCTGCCCTGAATGTCGGTCCAGTTTTTGGTAGTGACGATAATCAATTGGTTGCTGGTACTCAGTGCCAGCGGGGTAATCGGGAAATCCATCACCTGCTTCAACGCGGGATTGCCGGTGTAGGTGAAGTGCCACCATTCTTTCGAATAACCGACAAACCCTTCTTTCTCCAGCGCGCTGGTGAGTCGCTGGCGATTGGCTTTGGCGGTGGCGTTGATTGCCGTGCTGTCGGTGTGTGCCGGCTCATCGAAGCAATCGAAGCCAGTGCCCATGTCCAGCGCACCGTCCGCAAAGCGCTGGTCATAAGGCGCGGTGCAATCGACTTGCCTGGCCGACGGCGTCCAGGTGGCGGCGGGCAGGGCGGTTGGGCCGGTCAGCGTCAGGTCAACGGTGCTGCCCTTGGAATGATTCGACACCCGCGCCACGTAGCCCAGGTGCCAGAAGTCTTGCTTGTCCACGCGCGGATAGAATTCGGCTTTGGTTGGATCGCCCGGCACTTTGGCGAAATTGCCCATATCGGCAACCGCGCGAGCAGGGCGATAGCAGTCGAAAACCTTCAACCCGTAGCCTTGGGAATGCAGTGCGGTTTGAACCCGGGCGAGGGCTTTGGCCGCATCCACCGACAGCAGGCATTCAGGCGCCTCGTAACCGTCGAGCGGGTGGCCGGTGAAGTTGTGGGCCGTGGCGTAGCGGATGTCTTGCTCGATGCTGGGGGCGATTGTGCGCAGATAAACCATGTGCTCGGGCCGTGGTTCGGCGTTGGCCATGCCCGGCACGACAAGGCACAGGGTCGCCAGGATTTTGCTCAGCGCGGGCATGGGATGCCTCCATAAAGAGTCCATATTCAGCGGATCGCACCTCGGATATCGGCCAGGATCCGCGCCGCATCTCGCGCCGGCGGTAAACCGAATACGAGAGCATAGTCGCGACTGAACTGGGTGGCGCTTTCATAGCCGACATCGAAGGCTGTGCTGGTGACGCTTTTAGCGTTGGCCACCAACAGCGTCCGGGCCTGTAGCAGTCGAACGCGCTTTTGATACTGCAAGGGGCTGAAGTTGGTTACGGCCTTGAAGTGCCGATGGAAGGCCGACACACTCATCGCCGCTTTCTGCGCCAACGCCTCCACCCGTAGCGGCTCGGCAAAGTCGCGGCGGATCCACTGGATGGCCAGACTCACCCGCGCTATTGCCGAATCGGGCGCGGCGATTTCCCGCAGCATCCCGCCGTGGGGGCCCTGCAACACCCGATAGAGAATCTCCCGCTCGTAGACTGGGCTCAACGCCGCAATATCCGTCGGCCGATCCATCAATCGCAGCATCCGTACCCAGGCGTCCATCAGCTCGGGTGTGACTGCAGCGACCGAGAAACCGGCTTCCTGTTCATGGCGCCCGGCCGCCGGGGGAAGGTCCGCCAGCAGATTCGCCACCACCGCAGGGTCGAGCGTCAGGCTGACGGCCAGGTAAGGCTCGCCGGTCGCGGCCGGATGCACCTGGCCCACCGCCGGCAGTTCGATGGACATGACGAAGTACGTCGCCGGGTCATAGCGCAGCGTGCGGTCGCCAACGGTCATCGATTTACTGCCCGTCAGTATCAGGTTGATCATCGGCTCGTAGACCGCGGCCAGCAGGTGTTCCGGGATTGCGCCCTGAACCATCGCCACCCGTGGGATGCCGGTCTCGGTACGGCGGTTTTCCGCTCTGGCAGCGAGGGTTCTAAGTTCATTCAGCTGATTGTTCATGGGGAGACATCTGATCCCATGACCACCCACGGCGCAAGCAAAAAGCAGAAACAGGCAGGTTTCGAGTAGGAATGGCTGCGCTCGCCGGCAGGTCTATCGCTACCGTGGTGGCTTACCTCATTCACAACGGAGCAAACATATGAACGTCATCCTGATCACCGGCGGTAGTCGCGGCATCGGCGCCGCCACCGCCCAGTTATGTGCCCGGCACGGCATGGGCGTCATCCTGACCTACAACAGCAACCGCCAGGCGGCCGAGTCGGTCGTGGCGCTTATTAACGCTGAAGGCGGCAAGGCCGTGGCGTTGGAACTGGACGTAGGGGATGTCGGCTCGTTTGGTGTGTTTGTCGAGGCGGTACGGCGTGCGCTGCAATCGACCTGGCAGAAGGCGACCCTGAAAGGCTTGGTCAACAACGCCGGACATGGCCTGTTCAACCCGATCGAGACGGTCACTGAGGCGCAGTTCGACAGCCTGATGGGCGTCCACCTCAAAGGCCCGTTCTTCCTGACCCAGGCCCTGTTGCCGCTGATGGAGGAGGGCGCGGGCATCGTCAACCTGACCAGCGCGACCACCCGCGTGGCCACTGCCGGCGTAGCCCCGTACGCCGCGTTCAAGGGTGGCCTGGAAGTGCTGACCCGCTACATGGCCAAGGAATTCGGTGAGCGGCGTATCCGCGCCAATGCCGTCTCGCCCGGCGCGATCCGCACGGAATTGGGTGGTGGCCTGAACGATGAATTCGAAGCATTGCTCGCTTCGCAAACCGCCCTCGGTCGCGTCGGCGAACCGGCCGATGTCGCGCGGGTCATCGCCATGCTGTTGTCCGAGGACAGTGGCTGGATCAACGGGCAGAACATCGAGGTTGCTGGCGGCTATATCATCTGAAGGCGTTCAGCCTTATACACCAGGCTCTGCGGTTGCCCCGGTACATCATCCAGCTCACCGAAGGGTTGCATGCCGATTTTTTCCAGCACACCGATGGAGGCCGAGTGGGCAGGCCTGACCAACGCATAAACCTGTTCGACCTCCAGGTCAGTAAAGGCGAATTCGAGCGCTGCGCAGCCCAACTCCGTCGCATAGCCCTTGCCCCACGCGGCGGCATCAAACCGATAGCCCAGGTTCAGTCGCTCAACGTTGAGGTAGTTGTACAACGCAATGCCGCCGAAACCGATCACCTGCTCCGGTGCTCCACTGGTTGAAATCGCCCATTGGCCGTAGCCGTTTTTACCCCAGTGATGGAGCCAGCCTTGCAGCAACACTTCGGCCTGACGAGCGTCGGCCAGCGGCCCTGCCGGGTTGAACTGATTCGTCGCCGGGTCGCCGTAGATCTCAAACAGGCGAGCCAGATCTTCGGTTTTTGGCGGCCTCAAGATCAATCGCGCGGTGGTTTTGTGCATGGTCCGGTCAGTCCTTGTCGGAGCGGCATTATTTTTTCGGGGTTTTACCGCTGGTAGGGATGTGCAGGTAAGCCATCACGCTTTCGGTCAGTTCGGTCGCCAGTTTCACAGCTTCTTTATTGCGCGCCATCACGCCCGCGACCAAGCCTTCAATCAACGCGAGCACGGCGATGTTGGAACTGGTCAACACCGGGTGGTCGGCGGGGGCAAACAGCGTGTGTTCGGCGATGCTGGTGAGCGGCGAGGCGGGGGAGTCGGTGATCGCCAGTACCGAGGCGCCACGTTCGTTGGCGAAGCGCGCGAGTTGCAGGGTGTCGAGGGAATAGCGCGGCAGCGAGATCGCCAGCAACACGTCCTGATCGGTGATCGCCGCCAGTCGGTACGCGGCGTTTTCGTTACCACCTTCCATGCTGATCGCGGTGGCGTCGGCACAGAACGGCATCAGGGTCGAGGCGGCGAGGCCGGCGAAGTAGACGCTGTTGCCAAAGCCGAGGATGTAGATTTTGCGCGCGGTGGTCAGTCGGGTGACGAACGCTTCGAAGGTGTCGGCATGATTGTTGGTCGCCGCCGTGGCGAGGTTGCTGCTGGCGCTCTGGATTTGCTCATGCAGGCCAAACGCGCCACCGGGCCGATGAGCCAGTTCGTTGCGCAGTTTGTCGACTGGCGAGACCATCTGCTGCAACGTTGCGACCAGTTCGGCCTTCATCCCGGTGTAACCGCCCAGGTCCATGGCCTTGGCCAAGCGGTTGACGGCCGCGGGTGAAGTCGACGTCTCGTGCGCCATCTCTTCGATGGTCAGCGTTGCCGCCCGCAATGGGTGACGCAGGATAAAATCTGCGACCTTGCGCAGCGACGGCGGCAAATCGGCAACGATTTCCGCCAGTTTGCGCATGACCGGCGCGGCATAGACCGTGGTGTTTTTCGATGAAGTCGGCATGTGCGGCTCAACAGATCCTGAGGGCATAAGGTTGGCTGGAGTGTATCCGAAGCCAACCGTCGGTGCGCAGCGCGGGTTTGACCGACTATTTCAAACTGCCGGACAGAAATTGCTGGAGGCGCTCGGACTGCGGATTGACCAGCACCTCACGCGGGTCGCCACGCTCTTCGACCTGGCCCTTGTGCAGGAACACCAATTGGTTCGAGACCTCGCGGGCGAAGCCCATTTCGTGGGTCACGACCACCATGGTCCGGCCTTCGAGGGCCAGGTCCTGCATGACTTTGAGCACTTCGCCGACCAGTTCCGGGTCGAGGGCCGAGGTCGGTTCGTCGAACAGCATCACTTCCGGCTCCATCGCCAGCGCGCGGGCAATCGCCACCCGCTGCTGCTCGCCACCGGACATGTGTGCCGGCCAGGCGTCCATACGATGGGCCACGCCGACTTTGTTCAGGTAATGCTCGGCCTTTTCCCGTGCCTCTTTCTTGTTGATGCCCAGCACATGAACCGGGGCTTCCATGACATTTTCCAGTGCACTCATGTGCGACCAGAGGTTGAAATGCTGGAACACCATCGACAGTCGCGAACGCATGCGTTGCAACTGTTTGGGTTCGGCAGCCTTGAGCCCGCCGAGTTTGTTGCTCACCAGTTTCAGTTGTTCGCCGTTGAGCACGATGTTGCCGGCGTTGGGCTGCTCCAGCAGGTTGATGCAGCGCAAAAAGGTGCTTTTGCCGGAACCGCTGGAGCCGATGATGCTGATCACATCGCCGGCCTTCGCTTCCAGGGACACACCCTTCAGTACTTCGTGTGAGCCGTAGCTTTTGTGCAGGTTCTGGATTTCAAGTTTGTACATGCTGTTCACTCTTCTGGAGTCAGTCGCTGAGCAAGCGACCCTGGCGAATAAGGCGGGAGCCGGCGACTTTGGCCAGCCACAAACCGGGTTGGGCAAAACGCAGGCGTTCGCGGGCATAGAGGATGCCGTCGGTGCTGGCGCGCACGATGCTGTGGCGGTCGGTCAGCGGATCCAGCACTTCGAACAGTGGATCGCCGACCCTGACCCGGACGCCCAGCGGTTGCAGGAAACTCACCACGCCGGGGTGCGGCGCATAAGCGTATTGCGCGCCGGCGAAGGGCGTCGCTTCGCAGCCGCTCGGTGGCGCGTCCGGCCAGTCGCCGCTGATCAAGCCTTGTTCGGCGAGGTAACCGAGAATGGCTTCGGCGCTGTCGACACATTGCTCGCGTTCGGTGTCGGCCATGCCGCGCAACTCGATGGTGGTGGCCACGCAGGCCAGCGGAATAGCGGCTTCAGGAAACAGTTCGGCCAACCGCAGCCAAGGAATCGCACAGGCTTCATCGAAGGCACTGCCGCCGGCATCTTCGGCCAGCAGAGCGGCGCCGGCACCGAGTCGAGCAGCCAACGAGCGCAGGCGAGGCCAGTTTTGCGGCATGGCGTAAAGCAGCATGATCGACTCGAAATCGCAGTGCAGGTCCAGCACCACATCGGCGTCGCAGGCATGTTGCAGCAACAGCCGGCGCAGGCCATCGAGTTCCGATGTCGCGGGCGGCATGTCGGCGAGGACATCGAGCATGGCGCGGCGGATCAGCGTGGTGTTGAGGTCGGCATCGTCGCTGAGTTGATCTTTCACCAGCGCTGCCACGGCTTCCACCAGTTCCGGGAAGTCGCGGTTGAAGTTCTTGCCGCTGTTGAACTCGAAGCGCCCCTGATGGGTGGCCTGGAACATCTGGGCGATGCCGATGGGATTAGCCATCGGCACCAGCTCGATGGTTCCGTTCAGCCGACCTTGTTCTTCCAGCACCCGCAGACGTCGCTTGAGTTCAACCGCCACGCGCATTCCCGGCAGCTCGTCGGCATGCAGGGAAGCCTGGATGTAAGCCTTGCGCGGCCCGCTGCCAAAGCGAAACAGCGACAGACGCCGTTCAGTGCCCGACGCACTCCACGGCAACAAGTATTCAATGTGCTCCATAAATGCTCCTTAGTGCTTGCGCGGTGCCAGATACGCCAGCCAGCGGCGCTCGGCCAGCTTGAACAGACGCACCAGAATGAAGGTCAGGGCCAGGTAGATCAGGCCGGCGGTGATGAACGCCTCGAACGGCAGGTAGAACCGCGAACTGACTGTTCGCGCCGCTCCGGTGATGTCCACCAAGGTGACAATCGACGCCAGGCTGGTGGTTTGCAGCATCATCAGCACTTCGTTGCTGTACTGCGGCAGCGCCCGGCGCAAGGCCGATGGCAGCAGAATCCGCCGGTACAGGGTGAAGCGCGACATGCCCATGGCTTTGGCCGCTTCGATCTCGCCGTGGGCCGTGGACTTCAAGCTGCCGGCCAACAGTTCCGCGCTGTAGGCACTGGTGTTGATCGCAAAGGCCAGGCAAGCGCAAAAGGTCGCGCTGGACAGGTACGGCCACAGCGCGCTTTCACGCACGGCGGCGAACTGCGCCAGGCCGTAATAGATCAGGAACAATTGCACCAGCATCGGCGTGCCGCGAATCACGTAGGTGTAGAGCCAGGCCGGGAAGCTGAGCAGCGGTGAGCGGGACACGCGCATCAGTGCCAACGGGATCGCCAGCATCAGGCCAAACGCCAGGGAAATCAGCAGCACTTTGAGGGTCAACAAGGCGCCGTTGAAATACAGCGGCAGGTTTTCCCAGATCAGGTTGTAGTCGAGCATCAAAGGTTGCTCCCAATCACAGTTCGGCGGCTTTGATGCCGACCGAGTAGTGTTTTTCCAGATAGCGCAGCACCAGCAACGACACGCTGGTGAGCATCAGGTACAGCGCCGCCACCGCGAGGAAAAACGTAAACGGCTCGTGGGTCGCGTCCGCCGCGTTCTTGGCTTTGAACATCATGTCTTGCAGGCCGATTACCGAGATCAATGCGGTGGATTTGGTCAGCACCAGCCAGTTGTTGGTGAAGCCCGGAATGGCGAAGCGGATCATCTGCGGCACCAGAATCCGCCAGAACACTTGCGCGCCACTCATGCCATACGCCGCGCCAGCCTCGGCCTGGCCTTTGGGGATCGCCATGAACGCACCGCGAAAAGTCTCCGAGAGATAGGCACCAAAAATGAAGCCCATGGTGCAGACGCCGGCAATGAACGGGTTGATGTCGATGTAGTGGGTGTAACCGAACGCGAGCGCGAGGCGGTTCACCAGGTCCTGACCGCCGTAGAAAATCAGCAGGATCAGCACCAGGTCCGGAATACCGCGAATCAAGGTGGTGTAACTTTCGCCGAGCATCGCCAGCCATTTGAGCGGCGACAAGCGAAACGCTGCACCGATCAGGCCGAGGGCAATCGCCATGGCCATGGAGGTCAGGGCCAGGTTGATGGTCAGCCAGGCGCCATCGAGAATGCTCGATCCGTAGCCGTGAAGCATGATGAAATTCCTCAAGCGAGCGCCGAATGGCGCGCGACACAAACCCGGCGCAGCGCCTTTAGCGGGGCGACGCCAAGGTCACAGGTAAGGGCTTATTCGCCGTAAATATCGAACGCGAAGTACTTGGCCATCACTTGTTGGTACTTGCCGTTGGCACGGATCGCATCAATCGCGGTGTTGAGGCGCGCGACGGTCACACTGTCGCCTTTGCGCACCGCAATTCCGGCGCCGCGACCGAAGTATTTCGGGTCGCTGATGTCCGGCCCAACCAGGGCGAAACCGTTGCCTGCCGGGGTTTTGATAAAGCTTTCATTGGTGTTGACGATGTCGGCGAGGGTGGCGTCCAGACGACCCGAGGCGAGGTCGAGAAAGGCTTCGTTTTGTGAGCCGTAACGCACCACGTCGACCCCGGCTTTTTCAAGCTGCTCGGTGGCGAAACGGTCGTAAGTCGAGGAGCGTTGCACGCCGACTTTCTTGCCCTTGAGATCCACCAGAGGGTCGTTGATCACATTGCCGGCCTTCATCGCGAACTTGCCCGGCGTGTGGTAGTACTTTTTGCTGAAGTCGACCGACTTCATCCGGTCTTCAGTGATCGACATCGACGACAACACGGCATCGATCTTGCGCACTTTGAGCGACGGGATCATGCCGTCGAATTCCTGGATCACCCACTCACATTTGACCTTCATCTCTTCGCACAGCGCGTTGCCGATGTCGTAGTCGAAACCACTGACGTTGCCCTCCGGCGTTTTGTAGGAGAAGGGCGGGTAAGCGGCCTCGATACCGATGCGCAGGCTGTCGTCGTCGGCGTGAGCCAAAAAGCTGAAAGCGCACAGTGCCAGGGCACCTAGAAGTTCTGTCTTGTTCATATTGTTGACTCCTTGGAGGGGGCGTTGGGTGGTGCAGGTGCGAGCCGTCCGGTTGGCGCGGTGGAGCAGTCCTGATGATTTTGCGGGGCTATAAATGACATGTATTATTTCATTAATCAATAGTCTGAAAATAAACGTGTCAGATTGAGGCGTGAAAAATCCCGGGCATGCCGGGATTTTGGGTTCTGCTGTTTGTTCGGAACTGCTTTCCAGAGCGGTTCGCGTGAGTTGGTACCGTCGGTCAGGATCAGGTGCTGGTATTACGCGTCACCAACCGCAACGCACTCGCGACACTGCCCACCGCAGCAAACCCTGCGCCGATGCTCAGCGCCAGCACCGGGCCGTGGGTGCCGGATATCCCGAAGCTCAAGGCGACCAACGCGGCACCGGTCGCCTGGCCGATCAGTCGGGCGATGGCGATGGTGCCGCTGGCACCGCTGGAGCGGTCCCGAGGTGCGCTGGTCATCAGGGCTTTCTGGTTCGGGGCCTGGAAGAAACCGAAACCGATGCCGCAAATGATCATGCGGACCACGATCTCGATTGCGCCGGGATCAATCGGCATTAAGGCCAGGGACACCATGCCGGCGCTGAGAATGGCCAGCCCGATCCCGCCGAGCAGGCCGGGCGGGTAGGTGTCGGACAGACGCCCGGCCACCGGCGCGATAAGCGCCACGACGATGGACCACGGGGTCATCAAGAATCCGGTCTGGATCGGGTCGCGGCCCAGGGTTGTTTCGAAGAAGAAGGGCAGCGAGACGAAGGCCAAGCCTTGAGTGGCGAAGGAACAGAACGCGGTTAGCGCCGATAAGGCGAACATCGGGCGCTTGAGCAAATCCAGCGGGAACATCGGGGCCGGACGCCCGGATTCTCGGCGCAACATCAAGGCCCCGGCAACCAGGAATACCATGAGGGCGATCAACACGCTGTTCATTGAGCCCAACTGCGCGGCCTGGCTCAACGCGAAGATCAACGCACCGAAGGTGATGGCATTGAGCACGGCTGTTGGCCGGTCAAAGACCTGGGCTTTGAGTGTGCTGGTCGGCAAGGAACTCCAGGCGAAGGTCAGGGCAAACAGGCCCAGTGGCAGATTGATCAAAAACAGCCACGGCCAGTTGGCGACCGACAACACCAGCGAGGCGATGGTTGGGCCGGCGGCGAAGCAGGTGCCGACCACTAATGCGTTTAAACCGAGGCCGCGACCGAGGCGTTCCGGGGGAAAGATCAAGCCGATCAGCGCGGCATTCACGCTCATGATCGCACTGGCGCCGACGCCTTGGAGGACTCGGGCGATGGTCAGGGTCGGCAGCGACCAGGCGAGCGCGCACAACGCCGAAGCCACCACGAACAGGATGATGCCACCGAGGAACACCTTGCGGTGCCCGATGATCCCGCCCAGCGAGGCGAACGGCAGTAGGGTGGCCACGGCCGCCAGTTGGTAGGCGTTGATGATCCACACCGACGCGGCGGGCGACGCGTGTAAATCGGCGGCAATGGTCGGCAGCGCGGTGTTGGCGATGGCGGTGTCGAGTACCGCGAGGGCAATCGACACCAGAATCGCCACCAACCCACGGAGTTCACGGGAGGTGAGTTTGCCGGGAGTGGCGGCTGGCAGATTCGAGGCTGGCTGAGTCATGAGTTTTGACTGGCCAAGCCGGGAAGGACCACGCCCAACTGTTGATTGATCATTTTCCCGACTCCCCGTGTGCAGGCGCTGCGCAAGGCCCTCACTCTACCTAAATCCATTGCGCTTCTGTAGACGGCTGCTGCGTCATTTTGCCCCGAACAACATCGTCCAGTAGACGCCCTCGCTGCTGCGCGTATCGGTGGCAAAGGCTGCGCCGACCTGGGTGAACATCGGGTTCATCAAGTTGGCGCAGTGGCCGGGGCTGGCCAGCCAACCGGCCATCGCCTTGCTCGGTGAGCCCTGGCCGGCGGCGATGTTCTCGCCGATTTGCCGGCCACGGTAGCCAGCGGCCCTGGCGCGGTCTGCCGGCATATCACCGTCGGGGTCCTGGTGTGCGAAGTAATTGCCGTAGGCCATGGCTTTGCTGTGGCCCTGCGCGGCGGCGCCCAACGCGGCATTCCAGCTCAGCGGCCGGGCGGCGGCAAAACGCTGGCGACCACACATCCGCGGCCTGGCCCGTGCGGCGTTGACCTCGGTCAGCAAGGTCTTGCTCGTGGCTCGCGGGTCGCCCATGCGACTGTCGAGCAACGGCTGCGCCAGCACCACTTGCCACTCGCTGCGGGCGCGACTGATACCGATGTCGGCGTACTGCCCATCGAGCAGCGCCCCGCAGTAGCGGCCCTGCAGCATATCGAACGCCTCTTCGGCATCTTGCGCACCGACCAGGCGGATGGTGCGCACGCTCACCGCTTGATAGCCGTTCTGCTTCAAACCCTCGCGCAACGGGCCGCCGTAACCGATCGGCAAGGCCAGGTTCGATTTCAGCGCTAGGGGTGTCAGAGATTGGGGCGGACGTACCGAGCAGCGGCCAGGGTGGGCGCGGTAGTTGTTGATGTCCGACACCAGTTGCCGCTCCTCGCTGGCATGGGCGGACGTGGCAAACAGGGGAAGCAAAGGCATGAGGCAGAGCGAAGCAACGCGAAAGGACAGGACGGCTTGGCGCATGGGACGAATGGCTCTGATGAGATGACGACGGTACTGACGACCATGGGGCTGAGGATGCGCTGGCGGGGGGCGAGCGTATTTCAGGGCAGGTCTATGACTGCGGGTTTGAATTCTGGTTCATGGTGGCACTGCGGCAAATTTCGGGGCGGGAGCGGGCTTGCTTGCGATGGTTGAGTGTTAGCCGACTTTGATGCTGGATGTGCTGGCCTCATCGCGAGCAAGCCCGCTCCCACAGGGGGGTGGTGTTGACCGGAGTTTATGCGCCTGACACCGATCCAGGGTGGGAGTGAGCTTGCTCGCGATGGCGGTGTGTCAGTCGACATTGATGCTGGATGTGATGGTCTCATCGCGAGCAAGCTCGCTCCCACAGGGTTGATTGTCGTCAGGCTCGACGTCTTTTAAAAACGATCCAGCCTGTAGGGCTCCATCGCCGGCAACTCCTGTGATGAAGTGACGGTCGCAGGTGACGCGATTCGTGCAACAAGCTCGGCGGTGACGGCCGCCTGTGTCAGGCCCAGGTGTTGATGGCCGAAGGCGAGCAGGACTTTGCCGTCGCACACCCGGTCGATGATCGGCAGGGAATCCGGCAAGGACGGGCGAAAGCCCATCCAGGGCGTGGCGGCTTCCGCGTTCAAGTCGCGACTGAACAGGCCTTTGCTCAGGCGGTGCAACTGCCACGCACGCTCCATGGTCGCAGGACGCTCGAGGCCGGCGAACTCGACGGTGCCTGCCAGCCTCAAGCCATCGGTCATCGGCGTCATGATGAATTTGCGTTCCAGCGAGGTGACGGCGAAAGGCAATCGATCATGCTCATGCGGCAGCATCAGGTGATAGCCGCGTTCGGTGTCCAGCGGGACCTTCTTGCCGGTCAACGCAGCGGTGAGTTTCGCCGAGTGGGCACCGCAAGCGATCAGTACCTGGCGGGCCGTCAAATTGCCTTGTTCTGTCGTCAGCGACACACCGCGCTCATGCAGGCGTCCGCCCTGGACCTGTTGCTTCAAAAACGCCACGCCGCTGGCCTTGGCCACGTGTACCAGTTCGCAGACCACCCGGTAGGGATCGAGAAAATGCCCTGTGCTCGGATAGAACAGTCCGCCCTGGACCCGCTCGCTGAGTTGCGGGGCCTTCGCGCGGATGGCCTCGGCCTGCCAGTAGTCGACCGGAACTTCCTGTTGGCGCATACGTGCTTGCAGTGCTTCGATCGCCTGACGCGATTCGGGCCGCTCGAACACCAGCAAAGAGCCGTCTTCTCTCAGCAAATCGGGGCGAGCAATGTCCGCCAACAACCGCTGCCAGGCGCTAAGGCTGCTCTCGTTGAGTGCGCGCAGGCCGGCGACGGTGCGTTGGAAGGGCGCCGGACGCAGGTTCAACAACAGGCGCGTGAACCACGGCAACGCGCGCGGCATGTATTTCCAGTCCAGCCGCAGCGGGCCCATCGGGTCCATGAGCATGCCGGGCAGGCGTTTGAGGATGGACAGGTCCGCGATGGGAAATACCTGTTCAGTCGCCAGATGCCCGGCGTTGCCGAACGAGGCGCCGTGACCCGGCTCCTGCTGATCGATTACGACCACTCGCAGACCTTGGCGTGCCAGCCGTAGGGCGCACGCAACGCCGATAATCCCGGCGCCGACCACGGCAATGTCAGCAGTGTCGTGGCTGTGGTGATTAGACATTGTCCTGGGCTTCTCTTTGGCCATCGAGCAGGCGCCGCAGTTGCAGCGGATTACTGTGTTTGAGCGCTGCAGGCAACAAAGTGTCAGGAAAGTCCTGGTAGCAGACCGGGCGCAGGAACCGCAGGATGGCGGCGGTGCCGACCGAGGTTGTGCGTGAGTCGGAAGTGGCTGGGTAGGGGCCGCCATGGACCATGGCATCACATACCTCAACCCCGGTCGGCCAGCCGTTGACCAACAGGCGTCCGGCCTTGCGCTCGAGCACCGGCAGCAATGCCCTGGCGCTGTCCAGATCGGCGTCGTCCAGATGCAGGGTTGCGGTCAATTGGCCTTCCAAATGCTCGATAACCTGGCGGATTTCGTTGTCGTCGACGCATTGCACAACCAACGATGCAGAGCCGAACATCTCCGCCTGCAACGCTGGGTCGGCGAGAAAATCCTGCGCCTGGGTGACGAACAAATGAGTCTGGCATTGGTTCGGGGTTTCGCCCCTCAGTCCAACAGCCGCTGCCTTGGCGTGGGCATGTTCGAGCAGCGCGCCCACGCCGGCCTCATAAGTATTGAAGATGCCGGGGGTGAGCATGGTTTGCGCCGGGCTGCGCTGAACCAGGTCCGCAGCAGTCCTGATGAAATGCTCCAGTGCCGGGCCTTGGCGGGCAATCACCAGACCCGGGTTGGTGCAGAACTGGCCGGCACCCTGAGTCAGGGAGGCGACGAAGCCCTGCGCCAGCGTTTCGCCTCGGGTGTGCAGGGCCGCCGGAAACAGCAACACCGGGTTGATCGAACTCATTTCCGCATACACCGGAATCGGCTCGGGCCGCGCCTGAGCTGCCTTGCACAAAGCGATGCCGCCACTGCGCGAACCGGTGAAGCCCACAGCCTTGATGCGCGGGTCGGTGACCAAGGCGATACCCACTTCGCGTCCAGAGCCGAACAACAGCGAAAACACACCTTCGTGCAGGCCACATTTTTTCACGGCACGAGCCACCGCGCGGCCAACCAGTTCGCTGGTGCCGGGGTGAGCACCGTGGGCCTTGACGATCACCGGGCAACCGGCGGCCAAGGCCGAAGCGGTGTCACCGCCGGCAACGGAGAAGGCCAGCGGAAAATTGCTCGCGCCAAATACGGCCACCGGCCCCAGCGGAATTTGACGCTGACGCAGGTCCGGGCGCGGCAGCGGCTGGCGCTCCGGTAACGCCGCGTCGACGCGCACGTCCAGCCATTCGCCTGCACGCACGGTGCGGGCAAAGGTTCGCAGTTGCTGGCAGGTGCGGCCACGTTCACCCTGGATACGCGGGCGCGGCAGTCCTGTCTCGGCGACCGCGCGTTCGATCAATTCATCGCCAAGGGCTTCGATCTCATCGGCGATCGTTTCAAGGAAGTGCGCGCGGGTCGCCAGTGGCGTTTCGCGATAGCTGTCGAAGGCTGCCGACGCCAATGCGCACGCTTGTTTGACGTGCTGGTCGGTGCCGCCGGGATAGGCCGGATCGAGCGGTTTATCGGTGGCTGGATCGATCGCCCGGATCGCTTCGCGAGTGCCGGTAATGGCGTGCTGACCGATCAGCATTTGCCCTGTCAGAGTCATGGCGCTTTCCTGGAAAAAAGGGTGGGCCCAACTGCGCAACAGGGGTGTTGCGCAGCGGGCACGAACACGGGCTAAGGTCAGGCGACGTTCTGTTCTGCCGACCAGTTTTTGTACCACTGGCGGAACAGCGCGTACTGGTTCTCGGCGTAATGACGCTGGGCATCGCTCAGCACATCGGTCTCGTTGAAATGTAGGGTGTATTCCTTGTCGCCATTGAGCACCATCAAGTGCTTGTAATAGAGCACCAGGTCGCAGCCTTCATCGAACGACGACAGCACGGCCAGTGCAGATTCCAGCTCCCGGGCCAGACGTCGGGCCTTGGCATCGCCTTTGGCCGCTTGCTTGCTCAGGGCCACCAGTTGCAGCACTTCCCGTGGCAGGGCGTTGCCGATGCCGGTAATCGCACCGGTGGCGTTGCAGTTGACGAAGCCATGGACCACTTGAGTATCGACGCCGACCATCAGCGTGACGTTGTCGTCCTGGGACGTGATGTTCTCGGCGGCGTAGCGCAAGTCGGCGGCACCGCCGAACTCTTTGAAGCCGATCAGGTTCGGGTGTTCGCGGCGCAGTTCAAAGAACAAATCGGCGCGGGTGGCGAAGCCGTAATAAGGGCTGTTGTAGATCACCGACGGCAGCTTTGGCGCGGCGTTCAGAATGGCGCCGAAGTGGGCTTTTTGCGCGGCTGGCGAGGCGCCCCGGGACAGCACGCGGGGAATCACCATCAGGCCATGGGCGCCGACTTTGGCCGCATGTGCCGCGTGGGAAATCGCCTCGCGGCTGTTCACGGCACCGGTACCAACGATGGTCGGAATGCCCGCAGCGACCAGACGTGCCACACCTTCCTGACGCTCGGCTTCGGTGAGCAGCGGCCAGTCACCCATGGAGCCGCAGTACACGACCGCACTCATGCCGATGTCGATCAGTTCGCGACCCTTGGCCACCAGCGCGTCAAAGTCCGGCTTGCGCTCGGCGGTGCAAGGGGTCATCAGTGCAGGGATGCAGCCAGTGAAAATGTTGTCGCTCATCGTTGTCACTCCTTGAAGCATTCAAATTTATTTAAGGTGAAGTGCCGCGTGGCCGCTCAAATGCCCCACGCGAAGGGATCTTGTTCGTCGATCAGCAGGGTGCTGTCGGCGGTCATAAAAGCCTGGCCGGTAATGAACGGGCGGACGCGCTCGCCTTCCCATTCGTAACTGCCGATGAACTGGCTGGCGGTGATGCTCGCTTGTACCCAAGACTCACCGGCGGCCAGTTTTCCGTCGGCCGCCAGGCATGCCAGTTTGGCGCTGGTGCCGGTGCCGCAGGGCGAGCGGTCGTAGGCCTTGCCCGGGCACATGACGAAGTTGCGGCTGTCGGCCTGATCGTCGTCGGCAAACAGTTCGACATGGTCGATGAGGGCGCCGTCTTCACCATGAATGCCCTGGGCTTCCAGGGCCTTGAGCATCGCCCAGGTGTATTCAGTGAGAGCCTCGACGTTGTCGAGTTGCAACGCCTGTCCGTGATCGGAAACCAGGAAGAACCAGTTGCCGCCCCAGGCGATATCGCCGTACACGCGGCCGTGTCCTGGCACTTCGACCGGCACCTGTTGGCGATAACGGTAGGCAGGCACATTGCGCAGAGTCACGGTGCCGTCTTCATGCAACGTGGCATCGACCGGCCCGACCGGTGTGTCGATCTTGTGCACACCGGGAGCGATGTGCCCCAGGTAGTGCAATGAATTGACCAGGCCGATGGTGCCGTGACCGCACATGCCGAGGTAGCCGGCGTTGTTGAAGAAAATCACGCCGCAAGTGGCATCCGGCGAGACCGGTTCGCAGTACAACGCGCCGACCAGTACATCGTTGCCACGGGGTTCCAGCAGGCAGGCGCGACGCCATTGATCATGCTGATCGCGCAGGGCATTGCGCTTTTCGACCATGGTTTGGCCCGGCAACTGTGGAAAGCCTTGCATCACCAACCGAGTCGGTTCGCCGCCGGTGTGGGAGTCAATGACATGGACTTTTTTCATAAACCTATCCTTTAGACGAGAGCCTGAATGTCAGGAAGAAGCCTGGGTGCGCGCACTCACCGGGCGTTGGCCTGATGGGATGCTTGTCTGTGGAAGCTCGGCTTCGCTTTCATCGTCCTCGTCTTCCAGACGAACCAGATGCGCCGGCACGCCGGTGGCTGCGCCCCAGCAATAAATCCCCAACGCGAAGGCCGCCACGACCACGGTGTCGAAGGGATGACTGAGCACGCCCAGGCCACCAAAACTGCCGAGCTTGGACAGCACGATGGTCATGGCGTAGAAACCGATCAGCCACGCGGATGAGCGGATTTGCTGGGCGAGGCTGAGGTGTTGAGTCGGGACGAAGCGACCGCACAACAGGTAGACCACGAACATCAGGATCTGCAGGCCAAGTAGCCAGGACACGGTGTCCCAACCCGACCAGTAAACGATCAGCGCGGCGATCACGAACGACAGTGGACCGAGTACGCCCATCCACTTCACCCGGAACGGACGCGGCATATCTGGCGCATTGCGGCGCAGTGCCGCCACCGACACCGGAGCGACGGCATAGCTCAACACCAGCGCGGCGGAGACGACGTTGATCAGGGCTTCCCAGGAAGGGAAGGGCAGGGTCCAGAACACCGACAAGGCAAAGGTCAGCCACAGCGCCGGGCGCGGGATGCCGGACTTTTCGTCAATGCGGGTGAACACCTTGAAGAACGTACCGGTTTGCGCCCAGCCGTAGATCACTCGCGGTGTAGCGTTCATGTAGATGTTGCCGCAACCGCTGGGGGAGATCACCGCGTCGGCGACCACCAGATAGGCCAACCAACCCACGCCGAGTGCCAGGGCAATGTCGCGATACGGCAGGGACAATTCCTTGGCAACGCCAGCCCAGCCGTTGGCCAACATTTCGGTCGGCACGCCGCCGAGGAAAGCCACTTGCAACAACACATAAATCAAGGTGGAAAGCAGCACGGACAAGATCAGTGCAATCGGAATGGTCCGTTGTGGATTCTTCACTTCACTGGCCACCGAGATGATCGGCGTCAACCCGAGGTAAGCGAAGATGACGCCACCAGCAGACACCGCCATCTCGACGCCCGACAGACCGAATGGCGCGAAGCCCTGGGCGTGGAGGTTTTCCGGTTTGAAGAAGGTGAACAGCACACCAATCACCAGTAGCGGAACGATGAACTTGAACACGCTGACCAGGTTATTGGCCATGGCGAAGGTCTTCACACTGCGATAGTTGAGCATGAAGAACAGGCAGAGCAGGGCGAACTGCATGAGCCAGCCAATGATCGTCGGATCGCTGGAACCGACCTTCGTCAGCTCGGGAAACCAGGCAGCGGCATACTGGCGAGAGGCAACAACTTCGATCGCCACCAGGCTGGTGAAGGCGATCAGCGTGATGAAACCCATCAAGTAACCCAGCAACGGGCCATGGGAGTAAACCGGGTAGCGAACCACACCACCGGCACGCGGCAGCGCAGCACCCAACTCGCAGTAAACAATGCCCAGCAGCAGGACGGCAAAACCGCCCAGCAGCCAGGAAAAGATCCCGGCCGGCCCCGCGATAGCGGAAACGTGACTGGCCGCGAACAACCAGCCGGAACCGAAGATCGCTCCCAATCCGATGAACGTAAGGTCCATCAATGAAAGTTGTTTTTTGAACTTGCCTTTGCCTGACATAGCGTCGCCTTCTTGTGAGTTATTGGATAGGCAGGTGTGCATGCAATGGCCATAGATTGAACGCGTCAGCAGGCGTGCGATTGATGTTTTGCGTGGATGTCGATGACGAAATCGGCACAGTTTTGACGGGCGAGCTGGAGCTACACTGCCGCATTTCAGCATGTGCTCAGGTGCATCGCTGCAAGCTCGACAGTGCGTCGACCTTGGGGCAGTCTGATGGGCAGGTGTCTCGACACAGGCGCGGCCTTTCGCCTGGCGGACAGTGGGAGAGTGAGATTCATGACGCAGAACGCCTTTGCGATCCTGTGCCAGGGAAACGATCAGAGTCGCCCTGAAACCATCGAAGAATTACTGGCGGGCGTGGCACTGCTGTTGCCCATGCTGGATGTGATTCCGAATGCCGCGATCTTTATCAAAGATACCCAGGCGCGTTACGTCATGGCCAATCGCACCCTGGTTCATCGATGTGGATTGAAACAGCTGCAACCCTTGCTCGGAAAAACCAGTGCCGAGGTTTTTCCAGCGCAGTTGGGGCCTGGCTATACCGAACAGGATCGACGTGTTCTGGAGCAAGGCCTGGTCCTGGAAGACCAACTCGAGCTGCACTTGTACGGAAGTCGAGAACCCGGTTGGTGCCTGACGCACAAACGGCCGCTGTACAACCGCAACGGTGTAATCATCGGCCTCGCAGGGATCTCGGTTGACCTGCAATCGGCCAGCGACACGCACCCAGCCTACCAGCGCCTGGCCGCCGTCGACGAATACATCCGCGCCAATTTCAACCGCCGCGTCACCCTGGGCGAACTGACACGGATTGCCGGTATTTCAGTGGCCCAACTGGAAAGATACTGCAAGCGCGTGTTCCACCTGACGCCCCGGCAGATGATCCAAAAGGTTCGGCTGGAGCATGCGCATCGTTTGCTCCATACCGATATTCCGATCACTGATGTTGCGTTGCAGTGCGGATATACCGACCACAGTGCGTTCACTCGGCAGTTCAAGGCATCGACCGGTTTTAGTCCGCGGGAGTATCGGCAGGCTACGGGGCGGTGAGGGTGGGTGAGGGGGATGAGTTTTGATTTTTTTAGGGCATAGGTGCTCAATAGGAGTGGTTTTCAGCAACGTCAGCCTGAATGACCTGGTCGCTCGCTAAACGCGGAAGTATTGAACTGCCGGAGTCGGTCTGTGAGCGTCTGGCCTAGTTTCACCGACGTAGATAATGAAATCATTGTTTATGCGATGGTTGTCTGGCTTGTGCCTGCTTCGTGCGATGAAATAGACACCTGGAAAGTTCTTCCCCGGGAGCTCCGTAAGCATGACCGGTAGAGAACTGCACATCGCCGCCAATGGCGGCGAGCCGATCCAGGAACAGACTCGTTATACTGGTCACAATGACCCGGTGGATGAAGTTGTGGTCAGGCTAGGTTCGTACCTGAAGCAGTAAACCCGGTTAGAGGTAATGTCCAGACTAAAGCGTCTGACTTCAATTTGTAGGGGAGACTTCCTGTTTCGGCATAAAAAATCTAGAAAATAGTTCGGATTGTGATTTAATATTTAATTTGGCGTAAATATTGCGGCGGTGAACTTTTATTGTTTCTGTCGACAGGGATAGTTTTCCGGCTATCTCTTTATTAGAGAAGCCACTAAGTAACAATTTGAGCACGTCATTTTCGCGCGTTGTTATTTGAGTGCTAAGCTGGATAATCGTTTCTGGCCATAGAGGTAGTTCGGTGGGATTTTTCTCTACGTCAATCTCAAAAAACATACGCTGATGCATTAATGCAGTCACCCATGGCTTGATAATATCAAGCATTGTTATTTGTTCTTGATTAAAGTGGACGTTACTGCCAAAGGAAACGCATAGCGTTCTATCGGAGTCGAGTTGGACGTTGTACTGCGCCTCATCTACAGAAATATATTGTGCGAAATACTGATGATAATACTCAGTTTTAAGGAAGTGCTCCGGTGCAATATCCAGCAGATGAAAGAAACCGCTCTGTGGGTTTTCTCGATTAGCTATATAAAATGGATCCAGCAGATAAAGCCCCTTCACATAGCGATGAGTGAACGCATCTATCTCTTCTGCATCTGCCACCTCAGGAAGACTAACAACTTGCACTTGTTGACTGCTAAAAATCAATACCACCCAGTTATCGATTTGCACATATTCATTTAATATACGAATAAGTGAGCTCCAGAATTCTGGACGGTTCAACTGCATGACCAGCTTTCCAATCGATCGGTGCCAAGCCAGGCTATGAAGGTCGAGTGGCATTTTCTACCCCTTTAGGGTTAGGGATTTGTAGGTTAGAGGTAAGTATTCGTAGGTATTTACTATTCGACAATGCCCGGTATATTCACTAGCGGGGCTTACGATGGCCATGAGGGCACATCGTCTTGACAAGGATAGTTGCATGAGAAAATCACATTTGCGAACCATTTTTTCAGCCTCGCTTCTCTGTGTAGGGATAAGCACATCAGTGGGGGCTGTAGAGCCGGGGGTGCATCTGTATAACTGGTTCGGGTTTATCGCACCGGAGACCCCGAAGGAGTTTGAGCAGGAAACCGGCACGAGCGTTCATATGGATGCGTTCGACAGTGCCGAAATCATGCAGAGTAAGGTAATGGCTGGGCGCACGGGGTATGACGTGGTGGTGGCCACCTCCAATGTGCTGCCAAGCTTGATCCAGGCGGGAGTACTTCAGCCGTTAGATCGTAATCAACTGAGTAATCTGTCACATATCGATCCTGATATCTTGACCCAGCTCGCGGTCAATGATCCTGGTAATCGCTACGCTGTGCCCTATTTATGGGGCACCACCGGCATTGGCTATGACGTTGATAAAGTCCGCGTGGCATTGGGTGATAATGCTCCGGTGAATAGCTGGGATTTGATCTTCAAAGAAGAAAACATCAGCAAACTCAAGTCGTGTGGCGTGGCAATGCTCGACTCTCCAAGTGAGATCATTTCGATTGCTTTGCATTACCTTGGGCTCCCTAGCAACAGTAGGAACCCGGATGATTATCAGAAGGCTCAAGCCCTGCTGTTAAAAATCCGTCCCTATGTCCTCTACTTCGACTCATCCAGAATCGACTCTGACTTAGCTGATGGCAATATTTGTGCAGTTGTGGGATGGGCTAATGGTGCCCTTGCTGCGCAGGCCATAAACGAGAAGGCCAACACTGGACGCAAGATTGCCTACAGCCTTCCTCGCGAGGGAGCGCTGGTTTGGTCGGAAAACTTGGTTCTGCTAAAAGACGCTCCCCACCCAAAGGAAGGTATGGCGTTTATTAATTATATGTTGCAACCAAAAATTATTGCCAAGACCTCAAACCACACCCTGTATCCTAACGCTAATAAAGATGCCACTGAGTTTGTCGAGCGGAAGCTGCGAGACAACCCTTGGATTTATCCAGACAAAAAGACTATTGCTACACTTATTCCACTTGAGCCGCTGCCATTGAAACTGGAACGAATCCGCACCCGGGTTTGGACTAAAGTGAAGAGTGGTACGTGATCCGACTTGGTTGAAATAGCTTTATGCCGCTGGACAACCAATCAATTGGTTTTAATGTCCAGCGGCTGAGCTACATTGAAAAATTGCTCCGCAAGTATGATGCAGGCTTATAATTTAAAGCAAGTAAATCTCTAGGTGATGCATTGACAGTCATTGCAATTTTTATTGGCTGCTCAATATTTTTAAGTGCGATACTTCTTTTGTATTTTCTTGCTAGTTGGGCGTCCCACAGTAGTAAGTCTGCCAATTCTGCCTGGCTTAGATTTTGAGCTTTACGATGGGCCTTTATTCTGGCATCAACGACGCCTCGAAGATTGTCCGTTTTTCACAAAAAATAAATAACTTCATATGATCAGGAGTTAATAATGTATTTAAATATAATATTGATACTAAAGTGTTTGTTATTTCAAGGCGATTTTTTTGTCACTTGGCAATCCGCTATCCACTCGACCTTCAGGGCTCGGAGACGGATAAAACTGATTCTTCCAAGTCAACCAATATCCCCGCGTCTAACGGTTCGGGACTTATGAAGGGCGCCTGATAGGAAGGTTCTGTGTATACGAAACTGGTACGTTTCCTGCGATAGCCAGCGTTTATTTGGAGCACTGGTAATCACGTAGGGAGCAAGGGCAGCCCTTATCAGCCGACTTACGAAGGGGTTGTCATAGAAGTTCTAGGGAAGGAGAAAAATCATGTACCAAGGGGATTGCCAATGCTACTTGGAGTCAGACGAATACAAAGCCTACAAGGAGATTGAGGAACAGATCGGCCACTGCACGCCCGAACAAGCCTGGGCCATGTATTACGTCTCGGCCGGGGCGGTGCGTGAAAACATCGCCCTGGCGGTGATGGAACTCATCGCAAGGGGTAACAAGGCACTGCTGGTTGAGTTCCCCGAACTTGCACCGGCTGAAAAGGGAGATCACGAATCGGGCTAACGCGGATCACGTAAGCCTTTACAACGAAGGAGTCACCTATGGCTGACGAACGACACTTCCTGCAAGCGGGCGAAGCGTTCTATAGCAAACGGAAGTCCGGTACCGTTACCGACGATGATCAAGAGAACTTTGGCCGCGACCATGACGATGCCGCAGTACGTTAGCCCTGGACACGAATGTAAGAAAATCGATACCCGCCGCCACATCATTGACCTTTTCGGCCTGGCCATAGACGGGGGGCGGGCAGCAGGTTGAGGGTATGCGTCCGGGTATAACGCCTTGCGTAATTAAACCGGTTGCCATCGATGCGGCATCAACTCCTCGATCTCACTCGCCCGCTGCGTCGGCAGGCACTGAGCACGTCCTTCAAATAGGCATACGGATCATGCCCGTTGAGCCGTGCAGACTGAATCAAACTCATGATCGCATGAATGGGCATGATCCTTACGCCTATCTCAAAGATGTGCTAGCGCGACTGCCAACGCAGCGGGCGAGTGAGATTGCGGAGTTGCTGCGTCAGTCGCGCGTCACCTATATAGCCTATCGCTTCCGGTTACCCCGCTGGGTACTGCGGATGTTGCGTCCGTTCATCCATCTGTACACCCGCATCGTCATTCGCCAAGACGTGAAAATAATTCAGGCACACCGACAAGGCCTTGATAACGCGCCGGATTTCAAGCCTTCCAATGTGCAAGCGGATGCCATACATGTCGGTGTTGAACAGTTACTTGCTGCGGTGAGGCGAGGAGAGGATTTGCCATCGGTACAGCATCGTGAAAGCCGGATACGGTTTGAGCTTTGATGGCGGTGCATGTGGAACTTGATGTGATTTGGCAGATGGCAGCTAGACGCAGCACCTTTGCGTGGCTTGGTACTTAGTCACGCAAAGGTGGGCATGCAAGCAACACGCGCGGCGAATATCTGAAGCAACTAGCCCCTTTGCTAATCGGCCCGATCCCAATGCCCCCTTTAGGCTTGAGGTTTCCTGAACCTTGTTTTGAAGTCTGAGTAGCTACGCAACATCTGCCTGTAATTGGCAACTCAATGGACCTGGAATTTGCGTAGGAACGCGCTTTTTTGTTCCGATTCAAAGCATCAAATCGGCTCTAAAACTTTTTTACACAACCTCGGCCGATTGCTGCCGGTCGCGACGGGTAGCAATTGGCGCCATGGCGCACTATGGCGCTGCATTTCCCGTCGATCACAACGGAGTTGTAAACTGACCGCTCAAAAGGCGTTGCCTCATTGAACGCCCCAACGGCAACGACCGCTCAATTTACGAACACAAACAAGAGATCCTCATGGCAAACCACGACATCACCTTCACCCCCGACCCTGACGCGGATTCCATTTCCTCGGACGTCGCCGGTTTCGGCGGCCTGTTGGTCTCCACCCAGATCCCGACCCGCGCCGACGGCAGTCTGGAGCTGGGCGGCATCATCGAGCAGAGCGAATGCACCTTGCAGGCGCTGAAGGTCGCGTTGGAACGTGCCGGCAGTTCCATGGACCGCGTCATGCACCTGACGATCTACCTCACCGACATGGCTGACCGCGCGGCGTTCAACGAGGTTTACAAACGCTTCTTCGCCAAGCCTTGGCCGGTTCGCGCCGCTGTTGGCGTGGCATCACTGGCCGTTGAAGGTATGCGTGTTGAAGTCACCGCGATGGCGGCCAAGGGCTGAGTCTGCGGGTTGGGATGCTGTTGCCGAATGCAATCAATCGTCTTTTAACCAGCGAGCGGCGGAGTCGGCGGTCGTTTCAGGTCCCGTGTTAAAGGCGATTGATGCGTTGGGCGCAGCTTTGTGCACGGCGTTAATGACGACTTCGAACAGTGAAAGACTTTTTGGCGGCAGGCGCAGGCCGGCGCCGATGACTACACAATCGTAGGTCGTCGTTGCCAGCTGTTTCTCCAGCAAGGGCCCGGCGGTTTTGTCGGGTGGGATCAAGCACAGGTCGGCGTGCCAGCCCCGGTCTTCCATGGTCGCCATGCCAATCGCTATGCCTGCATGTATCTTTTCGGCATTAAAGCCAGGAGGTAAGGCCGGATCAGAGAAGTCGACGGTTTCTGGCGTCTGTCCGATAAATAATATCTGTGTCATGTGAGTTCACTCCACGTTGACGCAAAAGCCAGAGGCGACTCATTCGAGCCGCCTCTGTTCATTGATTACCCGCGCCTGGGCAGTTTCCAGCCTGGCCGGATGAAGTGACAGGTGTAGCCGTTGGGCAAGCGTTCGAGGTAGTCCTGGTGTTCCGGTTCGGCTTCCCAGAACGGGCCGGCCGGGGTGATTTCGGTGACCACCTCGCCGGGCCAAAGTCCAGAAGCGTCGACATCGGCCACGGTGTCTTCGGCGATCTGTTTCTGCGCCTCGCTGAGGTAGAAGAGGGCAGAGCGGTAGCTGGCGCCCATATCGTTGCCCTGGCGATTCTTGGTCGTTGGGTCGTGGATCTGGAAGAAAAACTCAAGGATCTGGCGGTAGCTGATCTGCTGCGGGTCGAACACGATCTCGATCGCTTCCGCGTGGTTACCGTGGTTGCGATAGGTCGCATTCGGCACATCGCCGCCTGAATAACCCACCCGCGTGGAGAGCACGCCGGGGAAACGTCGCAGCAGATCCTGCATGCCCCAGAAGCAGCCACCGGCCAAAATGGCGGTTTCGGTTTGCGTCGTCATGGATGGTCATTCCCCTCAGTGAAGTGGCGCGTTACTGATTGATGGTCGGGCTGTTGAACTGGTCGGAGTAACTGCCGTCCATGAGCGAGGATGCCACCCGATCCGAACCTATTCCACTGCGCGAGTATGCAAGACGAGCAGATCCGACGTGATTGGTGCCATCGGATGCGACTGCGCCTGCACCGACGTGATCGGCCCCATCCGCCGCGACTGCACCGGCCCCGACGTGATCGGAACCATCCGCAGCGACTGCGCCAGCCCCGACATGATCGGAACCATCCGCAGCGACTGCGCCAGCCCCGACATG
>Ga0209862_1000067_pt1 | contig 35765 bp, 25 predicted proteins | sample OrgsoiDNA_201061_FD_185809 | JGI IMG/M metagenome (GOLD analysis project Ga0209862, IMG submission 185809) | Permafrost soil microbial communities from the Arctic, to analyse light accelerated degradation of dissolved organic matter (DOM) -... | ecosystem: Environmental > Terrestrial > Soil >... | reverse complement strand
AGCGTTGGGCAATGGCGAAGCGGCATTGGCCAAGGCGCGGGAGATGGCGTTGAGGTTTGAATCGTTGCCAACCGAGGCCGTGCGCATCAGCAAACAATTGATGAAAGCGCCGGACCGGGAATTGATCCGCAAAGTGATCGAGGAAGAGGGGTTGTTGTTTACCCAGCGGCTGCGTTCGCCGGAAGCGATGGCGGCGTTGTTGGGGTTTATCAATCGGCATTGAGTCTTGTGGTGATCGGGCGGGTCTCTTCGCGGGCAAGCCTCGCTCCTACAGGTTTTGTGGTTGACACAAAATTTGTGAACACCGATGAACCTCTGTAGGAGCGAGGCTTGCCCGCGAAGGCGTCAGGTCAGTCACCACGCTTCCTGGATCAGAAACCAAAAAGCCCCGCCATTCACATGGCAGGGCTTTTGTTTTTCTAACAACCGATCACTCAGACCATCGGGTCGCCAACGTGCAGGATTTTCATCCCGTTGGTGCCGCCGATGGTGTGGTAGCTGTCGCCCTTGGTCAGGATGACCCAGTCGCCTTTCGCCACGACGCCGCGCTTGAGCAACTCGTCGATCGCGGCCTGGCTGACTTGCTCAGGTGGCAGCGATGCCGGGTCGAACGGTACGGTGTAGACGCCACGGAACATGGCCGCGCGGGCCTGGGTTTCGCGGTGCGGGGAGAACGCGTAGATCGGCACCGAGGAACGGATGCGCGACATGATCAACGGCGTGTAGCCACTTTCGGTCAGAGCGATGATCGCCTTCACGCCCGGGAAGTGGTTGGCGGTGTACATGGCGGCCAAGGCGATGGACTGGTCGCAGCTCTCGAAGACCTTGCCGATGCGGTGGCTGGAGGTCTTGCTGGTCGGGTGCTTTTCAGCGCCGACGCAGATGCGCGCCATTGCCTGCACGGCTTCCAGCGGGTACAGACCGGCGGCACTTTCGGCCGAGAGCATCACGGCGTCGGTGTAGTCGAGCACGGCGTTGGCCACGTCGGACACTTCGGCGCGGGTCGGCATCGGGTTCTGGATCATCGACTCCATCATCTGGGTCGCAACGATCACAGCCTTGTTGTGGCGGCGTGCGTGCAGAATGATTTTCTTCTGAATGCCCACCAGCTCGGCGTCGCCGATTTCCACGCCCAGGTCACCACGGGCAACCATCACCGCGTCGGACGCCTTGATCAGCGCGTCGAGGGTGTCGTCGTCGGCTACGGCTTCGGCGCGTTCGATCTTCGCCACGAGCCAGGCAGTACCGCCGGCCTCGTCGCGCAGTTGACGGGCGTATTCCATGTCGGCGGCGTCACGCGGGAAGGACACGGCGAGGTAGTCGACTTCCATCTCGGCGGCGAGCTTGATGTCGGCCTTGTCTTTTTCAGTCAGGGCTGGAGCGGTCAGGCCACCGCCGCGACGGTTGATGCCTTTGTGGTCCGACAGCGGGCCGCCGATCAGCACGGTGCAATGCAGCTCCGTGGCGGTGGCGGTATCGACGCGCATCACCACGCGGCCGTCGTCGAGCAGCAGCTCGTCGCCTACGCCGCAATCCTTGACCAGGTCCGGGTAGTCGATGCCGACTACTTGCTGGTTGCCTTCGGTCAGCGGATGGCTGGTGGAGAAGGTGAACTGGTCACCGATCTTCAGCTCGATCTTCTTGCCGGCGAATTTGGCGATACGGATTTTCGGGCCTTGCAGGTCACCCAGCAGGGCGACGAAGCGGCCGTGCTTGGCAGCGAGGTCACGCACCAGCTTCGCGCGAGCCTTGTGCTCGTCGGGGGTGCCGTGGGAGAAGTTCAGGCGGGCGACGTCCAGGCCAGCCAGAATCAGCTGTTCGAGAACTTCCGGCGAGTTACTGGCCGGGCCAAGGGTAGCGACGATTTTGGTGCGACGGACGGACATGCATAGACTCCTGAGTTCAAGCGCTGAGTGAGGCTACTATGGTCTCTGGCTGTAGTCATTGTTCATGTGCACTACTTATTCGTTTCTTTCTTTAAACGAACATTCCTGAAGATTTCCGCCAACGGGTCGATACAGAGCTCAAGACAGGAGAACCCCCATGCGATTCGTGCTCATTGCCGCCCTTGCCATCAGTGCCCTCAGCGTCACGGGCTGCACCCGTTGGTCGATGAACCATCATTTGAATAACGCCTACAGCGCCTATGACCGGGGCAATTGCGAGCAGGTGATGCTCGAGCTGTCCAAGGTTGACCGCGACAGCCGCGCCCGGCGCTACGTGCAGCCGGAAGTGTCGATGATGCGCGGCCAATGCCTGGAACGGCAAAAGCTGTTTATCGATGCCGCGCAAACCTACGAGTTCATCATTGCCTCGTACCCGCAAAGCGAATACGCCTACCGTGCCCGTGCGCGCCTGGAAACCCTGCAGTCGCTGGGCCATTACCCAACCCGCAGCGCGGCGGTGGTGCAGCCGACCGGCTTCTGATGATAGATCTCATACAAAGGCTGGCCGACTGTAGAGGGTGGGCTATAGTCGAATAACCGGTTTAGAGCCTTGCAACTAAACTGAGGTAACACCTGCGACTGGCAGAGGTAGACGTGGCAGCGGTTTAAGGTTTGCCACACCGGAAGCGGGGAGAGCGCGCCTCTATTGCTTATATAAATGAAGCAGAGCCGCGTTCCGAAGCATTAGTGCGGCCCTGCTTAAGGGCCTTGCGTAGCGAATTCAGCATGTTTACCGACCGCCGTATCGAGCGGCATCAACTGCCGTATTTTCTGAAAGTGTTCAACAGCGTCACCGACAGGCCCATCGGCTTTCTAGGCAATGTGTCTGAAGACGGTTTGATGCTCATCAGCCAGTTGCCGATGATGATTGGTGCGGACTTTGACTTGCGTCTGAAAATCCCGGCCAGCGATGGCTGCATGCAGGTCATCGACGTGCGCGCGTATTGCCTGTGGTGCCACGAAGACGCGACGCCCCACCACTATGACGCCGGGTTCAGCCTGCAACGGGCACCGCCGGAATATGGGCAATTGGTGAGCGCGTTGCGCCAGTACTTCAGTTTTCAGCCGTTGCCTGCTTCGGCTTGATAGAGGTGGTGCAATTGAAATCGCCTTCGCGAGCAAGCCCGCTCCCACATTGGATCTTCAGTGCACACAAACCCTGTGTACGGCATTGATCAACTGTGGGAGCGGGCTTGCTCGCGAAGGCGTCAGTTCAGGCAATGCATCCTGAACGGGTAAACATTAAGTCGAAGTCACCGCCGCCTCGCTCTCCAGCGTCTTCTCCACCAGCAACAACCCCAACTCACTCAACTGATAAATCGCCATGGCCAGGTGCCGTGGCTTGTCGTCCAGGCTTTCGGCCAGGTCGAGCAGCAGGATGCTGACCGAAGAAAAGGTTTCGTACGTCTGGATGGCAATGGCCTGGACGTTGGCATCGGGGGCGACGGCGAACATTTTCATGGCTCGATCCTGGGGGGCGCGCAGGTGGTGGGCGTTGGGTTTGAGGTAGTGGTCGAGGGCGCGGTCGGCGGCCTCGCGGAGTTTCTTGGCATCGAGGGTGGCCGAAAACGGGTCCGTTTTCGGCGGATTGGGTGTTGCTTTGAACATAGTCATAAACCTCTGGATGGAGCTGCCACCGACTCGCGACTAAACGAAGGGGTGGCGGCTGTGCACAGGTTAGTCGACCGGGAGGTTCATGAAAACCGGCGCGCCCGAGGGCGCCCTGCGCACAGCCACCATAACGTTCAGGAAGGGGGATAGGGACATCCCGACCGTCTGGCGGAACAAGTGCAATTTTCATAAACCTCCCGAGCGACTAAACCCGGTCGCTGCCAATCAGCGACACGGATCAAGTTACGGGGCAGGCCAAAAGTGCACAAGCCGGCCGATTCTGGCGCAGCTGTAGGCAATGGCGCAAGGCTTCGTAGGCCTCAAAAAACGTGGGAAAAGTCCGTAGGACCATTCGTCCGATCTGTCAGATCTGACAGGTAGGAAAATGCCTACGCAAGCGTTAAAAATTAACGACTCTTTTCGAGAACACAGTCTCTGGAGTTCGCATCATGGCCGAGCAACAAACCGCACCGATTGAACCGGAATACGGCTACTGGTACACGCCGTTAGCCGGCAAACACTACCCATCCCCGTTGCAGGTCACTGGCTTCTACCACCCCGGTGTTGGCGAGCGTAAAGATCTGCGCGTCTACTTCTTCGGGCCGTACGGAGAAGTCGCCTTTAAAGATTTTTCATTCACTACCCGGGAGTTTGCCTTCCAGATCCCGCTGGCGCCTGGCCCGTACGACGTCAACTGGGACGTCAAGTGGCGCGATGATTGGGACCAGATGACGCATATCCAGAAGTTCTACGTCCGAACTCCGCCCGAATAATCCGCTGCTTTCGATACATCAGGCTCGCTATCACTGTTGAAGCATTCGTTTTTATCGACTGTCGTTTTTTTAACGCCAGGCTGAAGGAGAAACATGATGAGTCAGGACTTCACCAATCCAGCACTTGAACAACTCTTCAGGCTGGCGCCCAGTGCCGATGTTCAATCGACCTCCGAGGAGGTCCAGGCGTTTATCGAACAGGGTGGTTCGGTGTTCGACCTGTTGAAACTGGGTCGAAAAGGCGTGGTAGATACGTTTGGCTTGCACAGCCTGGATGCGCAAACGCTGATGGACAAAGCGACCAGCCTTGCGGTGCATGTGGCGCGGCAGTTTCGCGAGCAGCGCCTGGTGCGCCAGGTGTCCGCCAATCCATTGCACCAGACCGGCATTACGTCGTGGGTGGACACGCCCAGCTTCGACGACCTGTTCGAACCCGATTGGGAAAACCTCAGCCCTGCCGACGGTGTCGGCTCGACGATCTCGCCGGCCTCGTATTTTGTGAAGTTGGTGATGCTGGCCCGGGCGCTGGAAACGCGTGCAGAAGGTAATTCGTCGTTACTGCCCCTCCAGGACCGACGTCCGGATATCGCCAATCTGGTCATTGATCCGGTGAGCATGTATCAAATCAAATCGACGGTGGGCCTGGTCAGCGAGGTGCTGGAAAACATCATCAAAACGTTCATCGAAGCGGCGGCCTTCCAGGACCATGTGGTTGATGATGTGTTGCTGGACACCCGTTTTCCGTTCCGCTCCATGCCGTTTGAATGGTATGCCGAGCAGTGGGGGCAAGTCCTGAAGGAGAACAAGCTGTCGCTGGGGGAAGTGGTGCGCACCATCGATCCAACCGCACCCTACTTCAAGCAGTCCTCCAATCACGGGAATCTGTCCGATATCGCCTTGCGGCAATCGTGCAACATCGGGCCACAAGGGCAGCGCCTGTTGACCGAAAATTTCATGCCCGCCAATCCGCCAGCGGAGCAGAGCAGACTCTTTTACCTGAACAACTATGGCTCTGCACGTTTGAACCTGGAGGACTCGGTGCACTTCTGTGCCCAGACCTCGATTGATACCCAGGCACTGCTGTCGCTGTTGTCGATTGAAGATTTCGCCCCCAAACGCTCGGCTAACGTGTCTGGAACGACAACGGTGTCACCGAAGGTATTCGGTTCGGTGTTCATCAACGAAGGCGCTGCTGCCGCGATGGATTTGTCAGCGCCGATCAAAAACACAACCCGAAAATTTGAGAATGCCAGCGACAACCGTTTTGAACGGATGAACCGGCTGCTGCGGCTGGGACGTTGGCTGGAGTTGCAGCCCGACGAATGTGATCGACTGATCGTCGCCGCCATCACCGCCGAGCGCCGCGCCCCGACCGACGAAAACCCTGCGCCAGCGACGCCGCTGCGGATCACTCACAACACCCTGCGCGCCATCGGTCTGTTCCAGGAGTTTCGCCAACAGTACAAATGCACAGCCGAGCAGTTCGCTGCTTTGATCGATGAAGTATCTCCCTACGGACGAGGCGAGCAACCTTCGCAGTTCGACCGGATTTTCAATGTGCATAGCGGTTTCGATACGCCATTGCGTGTAGACGGTCACATGTTCGCCATCGATCCGCAAACCGACGTCGACAAGCTGGTCGTCAACAAGATTTGCGAGAGCCTGGGTTTCAACGGCGAAGCCTGGCGGTACCTGGCACGATTTGTTGCCAAAAGCCATAACCAGGTCAATCAACTGCCCTGCAGTCTGGCGGTGCTTTCTTCTTTTTATCGCATCGCGCTGTTGGCCTCGTTTCTCAAGGTCAATGTCATCGAACTGGCAGCCATGCTTGAAGCCTTGAGTGACCGCGGTGCGGGCGAGTTATTGCAAGCGGTGTTGAGCGAGTCACGCGTATTTGTGAGCGGCGTCAATCACACCGGCGACATCTTGAGTGTCTTGCACGCGGCGCCGGCCTGCATTGAGTGGTGCCGGGACAACCTGTTGACGGTGCCTTGGCTGGTGCAACATCTGGCGCCCGTGATTGCACCACCCATGGCGACCGAATCGAATGTCGCCCTGGTACAGGAGGTTCATAAGCGGCTGCTGCCGGTACGTTTATCGGAGGAGGCGCTGCACGCCGCCGGTGTGCCGGCCAACAGCAACCCGGACTATGACGGGTGGCTGCACCTGCTCGAAGAGTTGGTCGATCGCGATGGGCTGGTGTTGAGCCTGGTCGAACTGGATAACTATGAGGGGATAGCTCGCGGGGAGATCGAGGCGGCGGTGACGCTGGCAGGCGTGCCGGACAGGGACGTCGAGTCTGCCTGTACGGCGATCCTGGCGCTGCTGTTGCAAGCCCGTGACGCACAGAATGCGGTGGTTCAGGAAAGTTTGTCGGTGTATCTGAACATGGATGCGGACTTGGTTTTGCCGTTACTCAAATGGGTCGACAAGGGCGGAAACTATCTGTTGCTCAGGGAAACCATCCGGGCCCTGAATGCGGTGACGTCGGGCTCCGACCAGATCAAGCTGGGCGATGATGTATTGACGTTGCTGGCCCTGCTGGAGCGGCGCGCGGATGTGGTTAAAAAACTGGCACTCAGTTCCGCCATGCTGGTGGCGCTGACGACCCGGCAGAACTGGCAGTGGCTGGGCCTCAAGTATGCCGACGAATTGAGCCTCGGCACGATGTATTACCTGACATTGTTCCAGCGCATGGTCACGCACACCGGGCAGCCTGCGGAAAAACTGCTGCACTACCTGGAACTGGTCAACGCCTTGCCCGAATACCTGACGCCGGAAGATCTGCGGCTGATCCGCGATTCAGCGGCGAGCGAACTGGCCGAGGTGGTGCAATGGGGCGTGAGGGAAGTGCTCGAATGTACGCTCTATCTGTCGTCCTCCAAGCCGATCGTCATGGATTTGCCGACGCTTGACACCCTCATCCGGATTCGCGGTCTGGCGGTCCGTAGCGGGATGGATGCCAAGGCCATCATTCAGCTGGGATTACTGACCCACGACACGGACAAGGGCCTGTGTCGCAGTGCCGCGGAGCAGGTGCTGCAAAGCTTGAGCGAGTCCTCGGTGGACGGCCACGATAAGGTGTTCGGTGAGCTGGGGCAGAGCGTGACGCATACCGTCAGATGCATCAACGATACCCTGATCGCCAATGTGAACGGTCAATTCGCGCAGGTCGAATTGACCCTGCGTGATTTGACCGATCAAGTGTTGCCGAACATCACCGTGAGCTGGACCTGTGATCGCGTCGGCCTGCTGGAGCAAACCTCCTTCAGCGACTACGAGGGGCGTGCCGTGGTCCGTTTCAAACCGGTAAAGGGCCCGTGGATGGGGGTGGTTCAAGTGAAGGGCACCTACGGTCTGGGCCAGGTGGTTTACGCACCAAAAATCCTGATCGATTGTGACGAAGCCTCGCTGGGTTTCAGCATTAGCGACGTTTCGCTACCAGAGGGCGAGTACCTGGCGGGCGGCGAGGGCTATTTCTCACTGTTCATACGTCTGCGTGACGTCCACGGGAACCCAGGGCGCGGGCGTGCCGTCACGTTTGCCGGTCGCAAGGGCTTGATAGTCGACCCGCTGGTGGTATTGACCGATGAAGACGGTTTCGCCCGCACGCGAATCAAAAGTACGGAACCGGTGGCGAATGCGAGCGTGGTGGCGAGCTACAGCGACAAGGATCCAAGGATTATTACCGGTATCACGTTTGTCGACAGGCCCTCGGTCAGGCTGATGGAAGTGACGTCGATGGCCGTCGTCGGGCAACCGCTGATCATTCGTTGTGAGGTGGTGGGTCTTGGCAAGCTGCCTTCAAAGGACGCCGTGGTGAAGCTGTACTCCGATGCCGCCCCGGACACAGAGATTGGATCAGTAACCACTGGCGTGGACGGGATCGCTACGTTCACGGTGTCCAGTCCGACAGCAGGACCGCAGATTTATATTGCCAGGGTCCAGGGAGGGGAACGGCGGATAAATGTTTATGTGGCCAGCGAGGTACGGATTCACGGGGAGTCCGTGGATTACGCCTATCCGGTGGCGGACTCCGGCACGCCTAGCCTGTTGTGGGTCGAGACTCGGGAAGCCGCGCATAACCAGGCCAGGCTGGTTGCCAATTGCCCGATCTGGTGGACGGTGACGGCTCAAACCGCAGGGCAAGCGGACCGGACGGTGGTCGAAGCGGTCAACTACCCGACCGATGCCTTGGGGCGTTCCACCTTCCCCTTCGAAGTCGAGACTGCGGGGGATTATCTGGTGACGGCCGATCGACGCAGTACACCGGAGGACAAGCGCACGTTTACCCTCAGGGTCGTACCGGCGATCAATTGGGCCTACACATTGACCGACACCACGACCAACCAGACCCAAACCAGCGCTCCACTGGCGTTTATCCGTGGGCACGATTACACCCTCGACATCGACCTGCCGCCAGGGGTCAATCTTACCGATGCCCGCGCGATGCTGGTCTGGAACGGTGACTACTCGGCCAAAGGTCTGGGCATGATCTTCACCCCGGCAACCGGTGCCTATGTGGTGATCGGCGACAAGAGCAAACTCAGTTGGGACATCGATTGCAAGGACCTGCGTAACGGCGCCTTCGACCTGACCTTCTTCTGTAATCGACTGGATCAGCGGCTGGTGTTGTCTGGTCGCCTGGATGCGCCACCGCCGGTGGTGCTGGTTCCCGCCAACAACGCGATCGTGGAACTTTGGCCATTGCTGAGTGGGACCGGCAGTCCATCGGCACAAATCTATGTGTTCGAAGGTCGCGCAAAAGACGCGCCTGTGCTGGGCAGTACCAGTGTCGGTGATGATGGAAAGTGGGCTTTGCGGCCGTCTAAACCTCTGTCGGCAGGGCCGCATGTGTTGTCGGTCAAGCAACGGCATGTGGACACGACTGAGGCGTGGGCGGCGGATGTGAATGTGATTGTCAGTGCCGATGCAACGCCTATGGTTGTGACGACTCCCGCCAGTAATGCAACGGTAGAGATCCAGCCATTGCTTATGGGGACGGGCAGCCCGCGGGGGCAGGTTTCGGTATTCGCGGGGAGGGAGGGCGCGCAGTTGGGGCGTACCTATGTAGGCGATGACGGGAAATGGTATTTGCGGGTTGCCGAACCGATGACGGCTGGGGCGCATGTTTTGTCGGTTAAACAACAGCGCGAAGATTCGACGCAGACTTGGGCAGCAGATATCAGCGTTACGGTAAACATTGCTTTGGTGAGCGCGCCAATAGTCCTTAGTCCCGCCCCAGGTAGCACTGTCCAGACTGAGTCTTGGGCCGAGGGGTTGGCGCTGCCTAATGCAAATGTAGAGGTCCGAATGGTGCAGCCCCGCTCCGCAGGCACCATTTACGCTCAAGGAATGGTGAATAGTGATGGTCGCTGGCGGATTCAGTTTAATTCGATCCTACCTGTAAGTTCGAATGTTTCTATAAGCGTCGGGACGTATGTTGATGGAATATACAAACTTTGGCTTAGTCCGGATCTCACGATAAACGTTGTTTATAAAAGCTGATCGGAGATGGGCTGGCTGAGCCCTCAACTTTAATTTGTCTGTGCTGCTAGTTTGGTTGTCAGGCAACGTATTATTCGGCGCGTGACTGATTGAGTTTATGTCCCGCTGAATAGTGCCGGGCGCCCTGCCGCATAACAGGAGAGTCGCAATGGATAAGACCATTATTGGTACGCTGGAAGAACGCCGCTGCATGGCCCTGGCGGATTACTATCTAGGGCAAGTTGCACCGAAGCTGGATGAAGGTCAGCCGGACAATAAAAAGCTTAAATTGACGTCATTGGATGATTTGTATAAGTACTTGTTGCTCGATACCCAAATGGGCCAGGAAATGGAAAGTTCCCGGCTGGCCGAAGCCATTGCCTGTATGCAACTGTATATCGGCGCCATCTATGGCGGCCTGGAGCCCGGGCATACCAAAGACTTTTCCAAAGATGAACTAATCGCCTGGCATCAGCGATTCAGCAATATCAGTGACTTCGCCGGTTACCAGATGCTGCTCGATTATCCGGAAAACTGGATCAACCCGACATTGCGCTTGAATAAATCCGATTCGTTCAAGGAACTGGAAAACAACCTGGGCCAGGCCAGCCTCAGCGATGAATCGGTGCAGATGGCACTGTTTGAGCACCTCAAGCAATTCGAAGAAGTGTGCAACCTGGATCTGGTGTCGGCGTATATCGATAGCATCGACGGTACGGAGACTGGCAAGGGCAAAAATTTCAAAGACGCCGATTACTACTTCATCGGCCGGCAACGGGTGCAACCTTTCGGCTACTTCTGGCGCAAGGCTCATGTCGAGTTGAATTCCGCTAGTACATTCCTGGATCCGGCGGCCTGGACCGAGTGGAAGCCCATTGGTATTCCCGCCTCCGCGACCGTGCTGGCGATGAGGCCGGTATTTTTTGCCGGCCGATTGATGGTGGTTCAGGTCGAGGGCGAACAAGCCCCGGACACGAAGGTAAAGGACGATGAAGGTAATGACATCGTCACTGAAGGCACCTGGTCGATTGAGGCCAAACTTTCCTACCTGGCGGTGAACGGGATCTGGTCGGCGCCTTTGAGCCTGGGCAAAAAAGAATTTGCCAAGGCCTCTGAAGACACCGCGCGGCTGGTGGTCGTGACGTATGCCGGGCTGAAGAAAGATGTCGATGATCTATTGGCCGTGTGTTTTACCACCACGGACTTGCCGCCCGCTCAGGCAGTGGCCACCGCGGATGACCAGGAACACGGTTGGATATTTGCTTCGAGGAATGCACTGTTCGAGGTTGTGCCGCCGAATATCGCCAGCCTTAAAGTGTTGGCCAACGGGCGCTTTGGCAACGGCAATGGTTTGCAGCACAAGCTATTGCTCAGTGAGTCGGCGGTGCTCAGTCAAGATCGTGTAGCACCGGCGGCAGTGGCAGCGATTGACCAGACGCGAGATGGCCTGCTGAACAAGTTTCTTTCATTGAATATCAACTTCAGTAGCCGACAAAGTTCGCTTGAGGGCGTACTTGAAACCGTCAATGTTTTACAGGTGCAAGGGGTGTGTGACCTGACGCGACCTGAGTATGACTTGAAGGAGATCGCTTTCGTCGTTAAACAAGAAGTCAATACGATCACCACTTATTTTGAAATTTCCAAGGTGGGTGCCAAAGGGATAAAACTGACCTGTTTCCACCAGTCCAATGTGGGTTTTGACTTTTCGTTATGTTTCGATGGCGCCGATGGGAAACCTGTTCCGATCGCCACTGTTAAAGCACAGGATTTCACTACGGCCGTGGAATGGGTCACGGTTAAAAAAGATGTGATGCTTTCGCCTCAACAGTTGGAAGTGCTGTGGCTGTACCGTGAGAGTGAGATCCGGGGAGGCGCGGGGTTTTCTATTCAGTTGGGCGCTCAATATCTGCCGTTAAGTAGTGGTAATAATCAACTCTCCGTCATGAAGAAAGCGGAGACCGTGGCACTGGCACTGAAAGTGATCGACGGAACGACCCTCCTTCCCGGCCAATGGAAAGAGACCGGCGAGTTGAAAGGGTGGTTTCAAACCCCGTGGATCGAATACCGTTGGACGGGAAATCCAGTCGGTAAAAAACTAAGTGTCGTGTGGGGAGAGGACGCCGACGGTCGTTATGGTCGCGACCGTTATGACATCCAGATCAAGCAAATCCCCAATGCCAGCAATGTGCCGCTGCTCAGCAAGCAGGCCTCCGGCGCACAGTTTCTCGATATCCGGCCGCTGGCTATTGCCGGCGTCCCGTGGATACGCCTTAACTCGCTGTTCGGCCCGGAACTGGTGGCCAAAGCCGCCATCTCCATTGATGAGGTGCTGTCCCGTGCGACCCAGGACACCCTTGAACCGCCTCCTGTAGGGGCGACGAAAACAGCCATCGACTTCAACAGTGCTCACGGCGCCTTTTACTGGGAGCTGTTCTTTCATTTGCCGTTCCTGATTGCTCATCGGCTCTGTGAAGAACGAAACTATCAAGAGTCGCAACGCTGGTATCAGTACATTTTCAACCCGAACCTGCGCGTATCGCCTGGCTCATCGGTGCCCCCGAGTAATCGTTACTGGCTATGCCGTCCACTGCTGGAGAAGGGGCTCTCCGGCTGGGAGGCCAAGGGGCTGGTGGATCCGGATGCGATCGCCTTTGCCGACCGGACTCACTACCGCAAAACTATTTTTGTCAGTTATGTGCGTTGCATTATTGCCCATGCGGATTCGCTCTATCGCCGCTTGACCCGCGACAGCCTGGCAGCGGCGAAACTGCAGTATGTGCGGGCTCTGTCGCTGATGGGCAATGCCCCTAGCGCGAAGGCGATGAACCATTGGGTACCAAAATCGGCGGATCAAATTATCGATGCGTCCAATGAAGCCGTCGCTTCGTCGTTGACCCGTTTCAGCCAATCGCTGGAGGTGGATGTCGCCAATCTGCCGGCGCGGGTGGAAGGCACCCCGGACTTCGAGATTCTGTTACTGGATGAATTCCGCCCACCGGTCAACGATCAGTTGCTGGGCATCTGGAAATACATCGGTGAATGCCTGTGGAACATGCGGCATAACCTGACCATCGACGGTAAACCGATGATGCTGGCGTTGTATGCGCCGCCGACCAATCCACTCGATTTGCTGCGTGCTCAGGCCGGCGGTTCTTCGGGCTCCTCACGCAACGCCGGTGGGTGGCTGAATATTCCGCACTATCGCTTCCGCCCGATGCTGGCCAGCGCGCAAAACGCTGTGCAGACGCTGATCGGCTTTGGCCGGGAAGTGCGTCAATTGATGGAGTTGCGAGATCGCGGGCAACTGGAGGAATTGCAGCAAAGTCATGTCATTGCGCTCGGCGCCCATGCCAAAACCATTCAGGAAGAGACGATCAAGCAACTGGAGGCTTCGGGAGAGGCGCTCAAACTCAGTAAAAAAACCATTGAAGAGCGGGTTAAACACTACGAGGACCTCAACGGGCACTCGTTGCTGGGCGTGGAAATCGCCGGGGATGTGGCGGCATTGACCGGCAAGTTGTTGGGGGCTGCTGCAATTATTCCTCGCACCGCAGGGAGTGTTATTACCGGATCCGTCAAGGAGCAAACATTTACGGGGATGGTAGGTCCGTTCCCTGCTGGACTCATCGGTACCGAGGGAGGGGATCGTGGAGCGCCGGTGGCAGAAGTGGGGACAGCCTTGTCGATAGCTGGCGCGGGCCTTTTTGCGGCGGGAGAAATGTGGCAGCGAACAGCCTTTTATGCGCGTCGAGGCGAGGAGTGGAACTTTGCCGAAGCCCAGGCCAAAAGTGAGTTGGCGGTCATCGAAGAGCAACTTAAAGCCCAGGACCACACCCTCAAGGCCACCAGGGCCAGCTTGGCACAGACGCAAAAAGCCAACGAGCAGGCCCAGGACATCTATTCGTTCTACAAAACCCGGGCCACCAACGTCGAACTGTACCGCTGGTTGCTGAGCCAGATGGCCACCCTGTACTTCCAGTGCTATGACGCCGTGGTAGGCATGTGCCTGAGTGCCGAGGCCAGTTGGCAGTACGAGATGGGTGACTTCGATACGCGAGTCATTCGCCCCAATGTGTGGATGGATAATCGCCACGGCCTGAGTGCGGGCGAGTCCATGCAACTCGATTTGCTGCGCCTGGAACGCGACTTCCTGAACCGTAATGAACGGCGCCTGGAACTGATCAAGACGATTTCCTTGCGTCAGTTGTTCGAGAAAGGCCGGTTCGTGGGCACGAAAACCTGGGAACAGGTGTTGGTCGAATTACGCAAAGGCAAACTGGACTTCGAGTTCCCCCAGCCAATGTTCGATAGTGATTACCCTGGCCATTACTGCCGGCAAATCACCAGCGTCGAGTTGTCCCTGCCGGTGGTGCTTGGCCCTTATCAGGATGTGCGCGCAACGCTGATGCAAACCGGTAGCCTCACCGTGCTCAAGGCCAATGTCGACTCGCTTGATTACCTGTATGGGGAGCGGGACCGCATGCCGCCGCTGGATATTCTGCTCAACTTGCGCAGTCACCAGCAGGTCGGGATCAGCACCGGCGTCAATGATGCCGGCCTGCACCAGTTGATGTTTGGTGATGAGCGCTACCTGCCCTTCGAAGGCACGGGTGCCGTATCGAGCTGGCAACTGCAGATTCCCCGGCCCGGTTCACCCGAGCAAGCAGACCTGCTCGACAGCCTGACGGACATCATCGTGACATTGCGCTTTCTGGCGAAGGCGGGCGGTACGGCTTACACCGATGCGGTTCTGGATAAATTGGGTGATTGACGGGCAGAACAGCCCATTGGCGATGGATCAACAAGAGGTGCACCGATCATGAACGAAGACGAAATTCGCGGCCGTAATCTGATCACGGATGGCCGCTTTTCTGACAACTGGAGCAAGAATTGGCCACGCTTGAATAATGACGGGTTTGTCGCGACTTATGGTGATCCTGGCTATGGTCAGTACCTGGCGCTGGTGATGAAGGCCACCGTCGGCCAGACGTTTGAAACAGTAAACCTGACGGCACGCCAGTTCGAAGGCGCGACCTACAAAATCAACTTTGTTTATGAAAACTATCTTTCGGGTGCCGGCTCCAAGGTGATCCTGAAGACCAGCAGCGGAACAGTCGATGAGATCGACTTGAGTGGCAGGAAAGTTTCCGAGGATACACTGGCCGACTGGAACGAGTTTTACGACTATCCCATCGCGAAAGCGGTGGCGGACGACAGAACTATTTCGGTGGAACTGCTAGGACCTTCCGAACAATCCGAATCGAGAGCATTGCGCATCACTGACATCGACGTGCAGCTGCATCTTGTGCCGCTGAAGTTGGCGAGTTTGCAAGTTGATGACAGGTCATATCCGGTGTCTGCGTGAGATAAGCGCACCACGCATCCTGTGAGAGCGAGCCCGATTTACCGGGCGGTTCTCCAGTCAAAATGATTATTGGAGGTCGGCGATTGCCCCGACGAGCCCGAGATCTTGTAGGCAGGGGAAGTGAACTCGGTCTGGACCCACATCTGGAAAGGCTGCGCCGCCGCATCAGATGCCGCCCGGGGACAATTGACCGTCCAGGTAACACCGGCTTCACCAAAAGGTTGATAAGTGTTGGCCGCAGGAATGCTGGTAAATGGCAACGCAGGCAGGTTTGGATCCCGATCCAGTTTCACGCCCTGATTGATCCACGGGCTGTCGGCTTCGGCTTTGATAGCGAAGGTGTGCTCAGCGCCATAGCAAAAGTACAACGGGCCGGTAGCAGTTGCCTTGGGGTTCTGATTCTGTGCCATGAGCGGTCTCCCGTTGACCGATGAAATAACTCTACTATCGGGAGCTATTCAGAAACTGGCTACTGTCAGAACTTACAGGTCGATTAGGCTCTTTTGCTATATCTGGCCATCGAATTGGATATCAGGCGATATGGAAGCGCTAGAACACCCCATCTTTCTTCCAGCTCAAATACCGCGTCACCAGATTCGTTCCTAACTCCTCGGGGCGAGCATCCAGCACCGCCACTCCATGGGCGCCCAGTCGTTCATGCAATTCGTTGCGTGCGTTCAAGTAGTCTACGGTCCCGCAATAATTCAATGCCTCGGTCAAGGTTTGCACCGGTTCCTGCCGCAGGTTGTCGAGTATTTGTTCGCGCAAACTGGCAACCAGCACCCGATGTTTGCGGCTCATGAGTTTGACTGCGCTGAGCAGTTCTTCATCGTCCTCATCTCGCAGGTTGGTTATCCATACAACCAGGCTGCGGGATTTCTGCCGGGTCAGTAATTGGTTGGCAGCAGCCTGGTAATCGGCGCTGCGCTGGCTGCTATTCAGGTCGTAAACGGTGTTAAGCAAGACGTTGAGTTGCCCGGCGCCTTTTACCGGCGCGAGGTAACGCGCTTGCTCGCTGGCAAACGTGCACAACCCCACGGCATCGCCCTGACGCAAGGCCACATAACTGAGCAACAGGCAGGCGTTGAGGGCGTGGTCGAAATGGCTGAGTTCGCCATCCTGGCTGCGCATCCGTCGTCCGCAGTCGAGCATGAAAATAATCTGCTGGTCGCGTTCGTCCTGATACTCCCGGGCAATCGGCGTGCGCTGGCGGGCGGTGGCTTTCCAGTCGATCTGCCGCAGGCTGTCGCCTTCGCGAAATTCGCGCAGTTGGTGAAACTCCAGCCCCAGGCCGCGACGCTGGCGCTGGCGTACGCCGAGCTGGCTGAGCCAGTTGTCCACCGCCAGCAGTTGGCCGCCATAGAGGCGGGCGAAATCCGGGTAGACGCGGGTGGTGTCTTCCACGTTCAGCAAGCGCTTGTCGGACCACAGGCCCAATGGGCTGGGAAGATTGATTTCGCAGTGTTCGAAGGCGAAGTGGCCGCGCCGCAGAGGGCGCAGGCGATAGCTGATCAGGCTGCGTTGACCGGGTTGCAGTTCGAGGGATTGAGGCAGGTGTTCGAAGCTCAAGCCGTCGGGGGCATAGTCGAAGATCTGCACGTTCAGTGATTGGGCAAAATCATGCTCGACCTCCAGTTGCACGTCACCCCAGCGACCCAACGCCAGGCTGCCGGGCATCTGCCGTTTGAGGCGCGGCGAGGGCAGGCGTTTAAGGCGCATGGCGTCGAGAACGGCCAGTGTAAAAAGCGCCAGCAGCAGCGCCCAACTGATCGATTGCAGGTTTTGCGGCATCGCTATTTCGAGCGCCCGCAATGCACCGAGCACGATGCCCAGGCCCAGCAGCACCGAGAGCCAGATCAGCAGCAGGCGCGAGGGTTTCATAGCCGCGCACATCCTGTGGCGAGGGAGCTTGCTTCCGCTCGGCTGCGCAGCAGTCGTAAATCCGCAGAACGCATTCGACCTGATATTTTGGGGCCGCTTCGCAGCCCAGCGGGAGCAAGCTCCCTCGCCACAGGGGCTATGTGCAAGACCTTGATCACAGGCGCGGCGCCGGCACTTGGTCGAGCAGTTGCTCAAGCACCTGATCAACGTCCAGCCCTTCGATGTCCAGCTCCGGAGCGATCCGCACCCGATGGCGCAACACCGCCAGCGCACAGCCCTTGATGTCGTCGGGAATCACAAACTCGCCACCGCGCAACAACGCCCGCGCCCGCGCACAACGCACCAGGGCGATGGAGGCCCGCGGGCCCGCGCCGAGGGTCAGGCCGGGCCAGGAGCGAGTGGCCCGGGCCACGCGGATGGCGTAGTCGAGCACCTGTTCATCGAGGGGCAAGTCGCTGGCGATGCGTTGCAGCGCCATCACATCCTTGGCCTGCAACACCGTGCGCAAGGGCTGCACGTCGAGCATGTCGGCGCGGGTCGAGCGGCTGACCTGGCGGACCATGTCCAGCTCTTGCTCGGCGTCGGGGTAGTCCATGCGCACCTTGAGCATGAAGCGATCCAGCTCGGCTTCCGGCAGTGGGTACGTGCCTTCCTGTTCAATGGGGTTTTGCGTGGCGAGCACCATGAACGGTTGCGTGATGGGCAGTGCCCGCCCTTCAAGGGTGACCTGGCGTTCCTGCATGGCTTCAAGCAGCGCCGCCTGGGTTTTGGCCGGGGCGCGGTTGATTTCGTCGGCCAGCAACAGGTTGGTGAACAACGGTCCCTTGCGCAGTTTGAACTGCTCGGTTTGCAGGTCGTACACCGCGTGCCCGGTGACGTCGCTGGGCATCAGGTCCGGGGTGAACTGGATGCGCGCGAACTCGCCGCCGAAGCAGCGGGCGAGGGCGCGGACCAGCAGGGTTTTGCCCAGGCCGGGCACGCCTTCGAGCAACACGTGGCCGCCAGCGATCAGCGCGGTAAGCACGTCATCGATCACGGTGTCCTGGCCGATAACCGCCTTCTGCAATTCGCTGCGCACGGCCTGGGCCAATTGACTGGCGCGCTGGCGCTGCTGGGCGGCGTGCTGTTGTGTGCCGGGCTCGATCTCACTCATAGGGCATTCCTCAAGGTTTGCAGGTGGGCGACCTGACGGCTGAATTCAGCGCTGGACAGCCGCTGTTTCGGGCGTGGGCTCAGGGCCTGGCTGATGGCGCGGGTGGGTTGCCGGGTCAGGCGCGCGAGCACCAGCCATTGTTCGGCAACCGCCAATTGTTCGAAGCCGGGATGGCGGCGTCGGGCGCGGCGCAAAATGTCTTGCTGCAAGGCTTGCAGCAGGTTGTTCTGCCCATTGCGACGCAACATGAAATCGGCGCTGGCGCGCAAGTGTTCCTGAAGTTGGCGGCGTGCCCTTGGAGCGGGCTCAAGGATTGGACCCTGACGTACACCGACATGCCAGCAACCGAGGATGATCAACGCTGCGAGGGCGACCAGCGCCTGGGGAAAGTAGCGCAGCAACAAGGTCAGCAGCGAATCGTGATCGGTGTTGTACAGCAGCGTCACGCTGGTGTCGGCGTTCAAGTACCAGAGCAGCCAGGCATTGTCGTATTTCTCGATGGCCGGGGTTTTCCACAGGTCGGCGTCGGTGACCACGGTGATTGAACCGAGCCCGTGGTCCAGCTGCATCATGTGCGTGGCCTTGCCACTGTTGGCCCAGGACTGGGCGAGATTTTTCGGGTCTTCGAGATGGAACTCGGTATCGAAGCTGACGTAAGCCGGGGCGTCTTCGTCCTCGAGGTAGAGCTTGGTCAGTTTTGGATACGGATCGTCGATGGGGTCGGGCGGTGGGTCCTTGAGGTCTTTGCTGAGGATCTGGTGCAGTTGCACTCGATCGAGCAGCACGTCATTGCTCTGGCCAGTCTTTTCATCCCACAAGGATTCGGCAACGAATAGCAGACGGCCGCCGGCCCGGGTCCAGTTCAACACCTGATCGATCTGGCGCGGGGTCATGGTCGAGCGGTCCCCGAGCAGCAACAGGCTGTGTTGGCGCGGGTCGATGCCGGGCAGCACGTCGAGGCTATTGGCGTGAGTAACGGCGAGGCCTTGTTTGCGCAGGAACTGCTCCGCCGCCAGGTAGGGATTGGCCCGGGCCTCGGGGGAGGCGCCGTGATCGACGACTTCCTGATAGGGCGTGGCCTTGAGGTACAGATACACGCACAACGCGCCAAGCAACACCGCGAACAACGCGCCAAGCGCCTGCCATCCATGCCGGCTCAATGGGCGGCTCCCGGGGTGAACAGCGCGCGCCAGCCGTCGCAGAGTTCCTGTTGCAGTTGCGCCGGTGGCAAGCGGTGCCCGTAGGCCATGTTCTGCCAATGACGGGTCAGGCTTTGACTGAAGGCCAGCAACGCCGGTTGTTGCAGCTGTGCGACGCGCACCAGCACCTGGCCTTCGGTGTCGGCGTCTTTCAAGGGCAGGTTGAAGTCATGCAGCAAGCGGCTGAGCAGGGCGCGATACAGCAACCCGAGGGCCTCCCGAGGGTTGGACTGCCAGAGGATTTCGGCGCTCCCGGCAACGTCGTCGGGCAGGGTTTCGTGATGGACGTCCAGCCCGAATAACTGCTTGGGCACTGGGCGATTCACCTTGCTGCGCAAGGCCGGTCGACGGCTGACAAACGCCTGCAACCACTCGCGGTAACGCCAGATCAACAGCCCGACGGCAGCAATCACCGCGCCCCACAACAGCACTTCGATCAGCGTGGCCAGTGCGCCGAAACGTTGATTGTCCAGCAGTCCAAGCAGCGTCTTCAGCCATTCTGGGGCGTTGCCATCGCTCGGGGTTTTGGTGGTGGTTTTGTCTTCGCCAAAACGATATCGGGTAACGGTTTCCTTGTTCTTGAACGGCGGCTGATCAAGGATCGCCTTGATGCTGTCCCGGGACGCCTGACTGGTCAGGGGCTGGTCCAGCAGGCGCGGCGTGTCCGGTGAAATGACCGGCTCGGCGGCCCAGACGGTTTGCGTCGTCGGTATGCATACGATCACCGCCAGCAACACGGCGACTGCCGCGCCGCTCAGGCGCTGGCGCATCCGACGGAACACCAGTTCAATGTCCCAGGCCTCCAGCACCGTGCGTCGGTTCAGGTAAAGGCTGAAGCCGCAGGCGACGTAGATCGGTTCCCACACCACCAACACCAGAGCGTAAAAGGCGTTGGTCAGGTGCTCCAGCCACCGCCAGTCGTGATTGGCCGCGGCGATGAGGGTCTGCCAGTTCCAGTCCAGCTCGATCTGCTGGGGCAGGAGCAGGTAGAACAGCACCATCAAGCCGATCCACAAGGCGCTTTCCAGGTGCACGCCAATGATCGTCAGCCACTGCGCGGCGCCGGCATTGCGCTGCAGTAATACGTGCAGACGCTGTTGTCGCGCGATACCGCTCAAGCCTTCAAGTTGCACCACTGGCATCACGAAGCTACGGCTCAGGCTCAGGCGTCGCCAGGTCAGGCTCGCCAGCAGTTGTGGCTTGAGCAGTTGCGGCCATTGGCGCAGGGCCTGTTTGAGGGTGGGGGTTTCACCGAACAGGGTTTGGGACAGGATGTACAACGGCAGTCGTTCGAACGCCGGTTTGAGCCACCAGAAAATAAACACGGCCAGCGACGGCGAATCCCACAACAGCAGGCTGAGCACGGCGAATGTCGGCAAGGTCACGATGGCCCAACTGGTCATCAACAGGCGACGGTGCCGTTGACTCATCAGCACGCCCAGGTCCATGGCTTCCCAGGTGATGCGCGGGCGAATCACCACGGTGGCGTCACTCAGGCGCATGGCGGGTCCGTCCGGCAAACAGCAGGTATACCGCCACCAACAACCAGAGCGCAGCACCGACCAGGTATTTGGTCATTGGCGTAGGCGCGGTCATGGACGACCAGTAGGCTTCGATAAACGCAGCAATCAGCAGAAACAGCATGACCCCGCAAATCAGTAGCACGCTTTTACGCGCCGCCACACGCAAGGATTCGGCCCGAGGCAGGCGCCCGGGTGCAATCAGCGCCCAGCCCAGTTGCAGGCCGGCAGCGCCGGACAGGGCGATGGCGCTCAGCTCGAAGGCCCCGTGGCCAATCACGAATGACCAGAAGGTTTGCCCGTAACCGATGTGGGTCAGGTGCCCGGCCACCGCACCGATCGTCAAGCCGTTGAAGAACAGGAAAAACGCGCTACCCAGGCCAAACAGCAAACCGCTGGCGAAGGTCTGAAAGGCGATACCGATGTTGTGCATGATGTAGTAGCCGAACATCACCCAGTCTTCGCTGGCCGCCCGTTCGGCCGACCGCCCGAGGTGCCCGGCAACGGGGTCGTACATGCTTTGCATCTCGGTCACCTGCTCGGTCGGGATCAGGTTGTAGATCAGGTCCGGGAACAGGTACACCAGCAAGCCCATGCCGATCAGGCTGCCAAAAAACATCAGGCCGGCAGCCAATACAAAGCGCCACTGCTGGCGCACCAGTTGCGGGAAACCGGCCAGGATAAACGCCAGTGCGTTGGCCCCCAACTGGCTGCGATGCCGATAAAACTGTTGATGGCCACGCAGCACCTGATGCTGCAACGAATCCACCAGGAAACTGCTGTAGCCGCGCTCGCGGGCCAGGGCCAGGTGTTGGCAGAGGCGTCGATAGTCTTTCGGGAAACTGGCGATTCGTGAGGCTTCCTTGCCCCGTTCCAACCGGTCAAGCATGAGGGCGAACTGCTCCCATTCGGCCTTGTGGCGACTTTCGAACAGGCTTTGCTTCATGCGGGGCCCAACAAGCTGCGGGCGATGCCATTGAGTTCAGTCACCGCTCGTGGTGCTGGAACCTGCAACGGTTGAGCGAGGATGGTTGCCAGTTCCTGGACTCGGGCACCGGAGAGTTCACCCTGGCGTTCGGCAAAACCGAGGATGGCGCGTTGCTCGGTCAGCGTCAGGGCAAACACAGGGCGCCGGGGTTGGGCTTCGGGCAGTTCGGGGCGGGTGAGCGGTTTTTCGCTGTAGATCACCAGCGTGCCGGCGGCCAGGTCGCCGAGGCGCTTGAAGGTCGGGTGTTGCAGGCAACTGATGGCCCCGAGGAAATAGCCGAACGGCAACAGGTCGACAAAACGCAGCAGATTGCGCAGCAACGAGGCCGACCAGCCGACGGGCGTGCCATCGTCCTGCACCACCCGCAAACCCATCCATTGCTTGCCGGGCGAGCGACCCTGATTGAGCACCTCGAACAGCACCATGTACCACCAACTGACCCCGAACAGCAGGATTGAGCCCAGCCCGGCACCGAGTTTGCCGAGAAACGCCAGAACGGTGAACAGCAAACCGAGGATCAGCCCGCGCAGCCCGAGGTCGATGGAGAACGCCAGTGCACGGATCATCAGCCCGGCCGGGCGCAGTGGCAAGTCGATGCCTTCGGGCGTTTCGACTTGATACCGCGTGTCCAGTGGCGGGGACAGCGTCGCTTTCCTTGGCAGTGCTGTGCTCTCGAGCATGGGCAACCTGAATGATGGGGCCGGATCGGGATTCAATCTTCGTCCGATGCTAGCAGCCTCTCGGGGGGAAACGACATAACTATGTATTGCACGGTGAGTTGTCAGAGGTGATTGAATGACAGATTGACTGGCCGCAGCGACTTGTCTGCGCCTAGACTTCGTCGGTCTTCAGTTCAGGAACAGCCCGTGACCTCCATCTTCTGGTACGACTATGAAACCACTGGCATCAACCCCCGTTGTGACCGCCCGCTGCAAGTGGCGGGGATTCGCACCGACTTCGAACTCAATGAAATAGACGAGCCGGTCAATCTTTACTGCCAGCCCAGCGATGACATCCTGCCGCATCCGGCTGCCTGCGCGATCACCGGTATCACGCCGAGTCGCCTGGCCACGCAAGGGTTGAGCGAAGCCGACTTCATGACGCGGGTGCATGCCCAACTCGCGGCCCCCGGTACCTGTGGGGCGGGTTACAACACGTTGCGTTTCGACGACGAGATGACCCGTTACAGCCTGTATCGAAACTTTTTCGACCCGTATGCCCGCGAGTGGCAGGGCGGCAACAGCCGCTGGGACCTGATTGATGTGGTGCGCGCAGCCTATGCCTTGCGTCCCGATGGCCTGAGCTGGCCTACGGATGACGAAGGACGGGTGACGCTCAAGCTGGATCGTCTGACGGTGGCCAATGGCATCGATCATGGCAACGCCCACGAGGCCTTGTCGGACGTGCGCGCCACCATTGCCCTGGCCCGTCTGATTCGGGAAAAACAACCGAAGCTGTATGACTGGCTGTTCCAGTTACGCAGTAAACAGAAGGTGATGGATCAGGTTCGGCTGCTGCAACCGATGGTGCACATCTCCGGGCGTTTTTCGGCAGCTCGCCACTATGTGGGTGTGGTGCTGCCGTTGGCCTGGCACCCGCGCAACAAGAACGCACTGATAGTTTGCGACTTGCACCTCGATCCCCAGGGCTTGCTCGATCTGGATGCTGAGACGCTGCGTCAGCGCCTGTATACCCGCCGCGATGATCTGGCCGACGGCGAGTTGCCGGTGCCGCTCAAACTCATTCATATCAACAAATGCCCGGTGGTGGCACCGCTCTCGGTACTTCGTTCTGAAGATCAGCAACGCCTGGGGCTGGATATGGCGCTATATCAGGAACGGGCGCTGCGGCTAAGTGACGCACAACAAGTTTGGCGAGATAAAGTCGCGGCGATTTATTCCAGCGACGATTTCTCATCAAGCCAGGACCCGGAGCAACAGTTATACGATGGCTTTATCGGAGATCGGGATCGGCGTTTGTGTGAGCAAGTCAGAGCCGCTGACCCTGCACAATTAGCGCAACAACAATGGCCGTTCGATGATGAACGTTTACCTGAATTATTGTTTCGATATCGCGCACGCAACTTTCCCGATACGTTGAATTTCGAAGAGCAAGAACGCTGGCGAATATTCTGTCAGCAACGATTGTCGGCGCCTGAATGGGGAGCGCCAAATACCCTGGAATCATTTGCAGAGGCAGCCACCCAATTGGCGATTAGTGCTACATCGATTCAGCGAGAGGTGCTCAATGAATGGCAGAATTATGTCCAGGCATTACGCAAACGTTTGAGTCTTTGAGTTCGAACATGAAGGTTGCCTGAACCTCAGGCATAAAAAAACGCCAGCATCAGCTGGCGTTCTTTTGAGTCGCGAAATCAGTCTGCGACAGGCGTTGCGGCTTAGCCCAGCAGGGTAGCCCAGCCTTCAACCACGTCACCGCCCCACTTGGCTTTCCACTCTTTCAGAGTTTTGTGGTTGCCACCTTTGGTTTCGATGACTTCGCCGTTGTGCGGGTTTTTGTATTGTTTAACTTTGCGAGCACGCTTGGTGCCAGTAGTTTTTACTGCGCCGCCGCGTGGTGCTTTGGTTTTGGACTCTGGATCCAACAGCGCGATGATGTCACGCAGGGATTTGGAGTATTCACCCATCAGGGTGCGCAGTTTGCCTTCGAATTCCAGCTCGGTTTGCAGTTTGTCGTCTTGGGACAGGTTCTTCAAACGGGCTTGCAGCTCTTTGATAGCTTCTTCGGTGGCGCGGTATTCGTTGATCAAGGACATGAGGACTACCTTATGTAGGACGCAGGATGGCAGGGGACAGTGCGGCAATAATAGTCAGGGTGTTTCATCAAGTAAACATTTAACCGGAGTTTATTTAATTTAGTTACGGTGAGCCGGTCACAAAACCGATGTATTGTTAAATAGTGTCAGGGTAGTCATCACAGATATTCACAATTGTTCTCTTGAAGATGGGCTACAAGAACACCATCGCGAGGGCAGTGACGCTGCCAGAACCCCTGTCGCTGAACGGCGTGCCGGGCAAGGCGTCATCAATACTGCAGTTTTGCTGCGCAATCGCTAGAATGGCGGCCTTTGCGAAGTTCTGGAGTTTGACCCTCATGCGCACTTTTCGGCTGGTGATTGCTTGCCCGGACCGCGTCGGCATCGTTGCTAAAGTCAGTAACTTTCTGGCGTCACATAACGGCTGGATCACTGAAGCGAGCCATCACTCGGACAATCTCAGTGGCTGGTTCTTCATGCGTCACGAAATTCGTGCCGATTCGCTGCCTTTTGGTATTGAGGCTTTGCGCGAAGCGTTCGCGCCGATAGCCGAAGAGTTCTCGATGAACTGGCGTATTACCGACACTGCGCAGAAAAAGCGCGTGGTGTTGATGGCCAGCCGTGAATCTCATTGCCTGGCTGACTTGCTGCACCGCTGGCACAGTGATGAACTGGATTGCGAAATTTCCTGCGTGATCTCCAACCATGACGACTTGCGCAGCATGGTCGAGTGGCACGGCATTCCGTACTACCACGTACCGGTCAATCCGCAAGACAAAGAGCCGGCCTTCGCCGAAGTTTCGCGCCTGGTCAAACAGCACGATGCCGAAGTGGTAGTACTTGCCCGTTATATGCAGATTCTGCCGCCAGCGTTGTGCAGCGAATATGCCCACAAAGTCATCAACATTCACCACAGCTTCCTGCCGTCGTTCGTTGGTGCCAAGCCGTACCACCAGGCTTCCCTGCGTGGCGTGAAGCTGATCGGCGCCACTTGCCACTATGTCACCGAAGAACTGGACGCCGGTCCGATCATCGAGCAGGACGTGGTGCGTGTCAGCCACAGCGACAGCATCGAAGACATGGTGCGCTTCGGTCGCGACGTCGAGAAGATGGTGCTGGCCCGCGGTCTGCGTTATCACCTGGAAGACCGGGTGCTGGTGCACGGCAATAAAACTGTCGTGTTCTAACACTGCACGGTTGAAATTCGAAGGGCCTGGGCGTTCAATCGCTCAGGCCCTTCGCCGTTTCAGCACTAAGGACATGACCATGGCCGATCCACTAGATAAAGCCACTTCCAAGGCGCCCGCCACGTTGGGCGAGGGTTGTTTGAGTCGTTATGATCCGGATGAGATGAGCCCGGAAGACGGGACAGCGTTTCCCGGTGCGGCCGAGTTGTGGGAGGAGTTGAAGCCCGAGTCCGACGATAAACCCTGAAAAGATCGTCCGAACGCGGCCCGAGCCTTCGGCAGCTCCTACGCCTGCTTGAGCTTCATTAACTTTTTAAGCAGCGGTCGCCCAAGCATTAGCAAAAACACCGGTCCACCGACGACCAGATAGAAGTAATACGTCACCGCCCGCCAGATCAGAATCGCTGCCGCCGCAGTCGATTTTCCCACCATGGGCGCCAACAGCGCCGCCGACGTCAACTCCGCCGCCCCGGCACCGCCCGGCAACAGGCTGAACTGCCCCGCGCTCAGCGAGAGCATTTGAATCAGAAAGGTCCAGGCCCACTGCAAATCCGCCCCCAAACCGCGCAACGCCAGATACAGCACGCTATAACGCACGGCCCAATGCAGGCAGGTTAAGGCAAACACCTTGATCAGCGTCTGATAAGGCAATTTCAGCGTGTCAGTGAACGCCGCCAGAAAATGCAGGAGTTTTCGCGCCCAACGCAGGCGCGTGGTCGCTTTGACATTCAGGCGCGCCAGCAGCCGACCGCTCAGGCGAATCAGTAGGCGATGGTAGCGAGCCACCACCACGCAACTGACCAACCCACCGAACATCGAGACGGCGCTGACCGTCAGCAGCCACTCCATGCGTTGGCTGAGGTGCTGGAACAGCGCATAAATCAGAATCCCGCTGAGGGCGCAGAGAAAGAACAGCAAGTCGCTCAATTGGTCCATGGCGAACACCGCGCTGCCCCTGGCCGGGCGCACGCCATTGCGCGCGAGCAAGGCCATGATGGTCAGCGGCCCGCCACTGCCGCCGGGTGTGGCGCAGTAGGCGAACTCGGCGGCCATCACCACGCCGAGGCTTTTGAGGCGGGTGACCTTGTCGCGCTGATCGCCGAGCAACAGGCGCAAACGCATCGTGTTGACCACCCAGCAGAGCAGGATCATGGCGAACATGATCAGCAATTCGCTCAGCGGAAAGTTTTGCAGTCGCGACCAGGTTTCGTTGCCGCCCAGCACCAGCGGGATCAGCACCGCCGCCAGCAAGGCGAGGAACAGCAGAATCCCGCGACTCATGCGGCGCGACCGAAACGGTCATTTTGCAGCGTCAGCCAGTTGGCCTTGGTCATTGGCACACGGCCCTCGTCGAGCAAGCGTTTAAGGGTTTGCAGCCAGTAATTGCGCGAGAATTCATGGCGCATGTCCACCGGGTGCAGACCGAGGCGAATCACCGGTGCTTGCTGCCAGCGTTGTTCACGTTGATCGCTGACGAGTTTGGACACGCCCCGGCGCCAGGCGCTTCGGGCACTCCACACCAGCCCCGGTGCATCGATCGCCGTGAAGTCTGGCAGACGATACAGATGTTGCGAGTCGCTGGTGTAACTCAATGGCAACTGACGCAAGGCCTGACGCGTACCTTCGCTCATCAGCCAGGCAGGCGCTACAAAACCCTGTAAGGGCCAATGGTAACGATCAAACACTTCAATACCGGCGCGCAGGCGGGCGAGGGCCGCCTCCCGGGACAGGCTATAGAACTCGCCTTCGTGAGTGTAGATCCGCCGCATAAACCAGTCCCGTGGCGTGGTTGCCGGCGGGCTGTCATCGCAGTGGAAGTAGCCGTGCAGGGCCAATTCGTCGCCCAGGGCGAGGCGGCGGCTCAGTCGTCGCCGAAATCCCGGATGGGCTTCGAGGGCGTCGTGCTTGTGAAAGTCGGGCACCACCAGCCAGGTCATCGGCACGCCGCCCAAGGCGTCGACAGCATCGACGAACGGCTGGTAATCGGCCCAGGTCTGCGGCGCCACGTCGTGCAGCACCAACAGCAGGGCGGGCGCGCTCATGGACTCAACCATTGACGGTCAGCGGCCAGTGGCTGCCGAGCACAGCGTGATAGTGGCCCAGCAGGCTGTTGACCACCGAGTCCCAGGCGTAATGCCGTTCCACATGTTGCCGGGCCAGCTGACCCAGTGCGACGCTGCCCTGACTGAACAACTCGCGCACCGTGTTGGCCATGGCCAAGGGATTGTTCGGCGCGCACAGCAGGCCGCATTGATCAGTGACAATTTCCTGAAAAGCCCCAGCCGCCACAGCGACGACCGGAATGCCGCTGGCCATGGCTTCGAGGATCACCAGGCCGAAGGTCTCTTGATCGCCGGCATGCAGCAACGCATCGGCACTGGCCATCAATCGCGCGACCTGCGCCGCCGGGCAGAACTCATCGACCACCGTGACGTTGTCCGGCACCTGGGCCGGCATCGATGAACCCACCAACAGCAAGTGATAGCGAGGCCCCAGGTGTTGCATGCAACCGAGCAACACCGGCAGGTTTTTCTCCTTGGAGCCACGACCAGCGAAGATCAGCAGCCGGGTGTCTTCATCAATCCCCAGTTCGGCCCGCAGGCCCGGATCGCGGTGACTCGGGTTAAAGGTTTGCAGGTCAACACCCAGCGGTTGCACGAACACGTTGCGCACCCCCAGACCGATCAGTTTGTCCGCCATGACCTGGCTCGGCGCCAACACCCGGTCGAAGTTGCCATAGAGCTTGCTGACATAGGCTTCGACATTAGTGGTTACCCAGTGGCCCATGCGATTGCTGACCAACAGTGGCAAGTCCGAATGATAAAAGCCGATCACCGGCACATCGAGTTGGCGTCGGGCATCCAGCGCCGCCCAAGCGGTGAGGTAGGGGTCGCCGACTTCGATCAGGTCAGGCTGCAAATCCTGCAAAACATTGCGCCACGGCGCCAGGCGAAGGGGAAAGCGATAACCCTTGCCGAAGGGCAGGGCGGGGGCGGGAACCTTGTACACACCGTCCTGCTCGCTCAGGTGCTTGCCCGGGATCAGCAAACTGTGACGAATACCCGGTTTTACACTCAGGCGACGGTGCTTGGCGTCCAGATAAGTGCGCACGCCACCGCTGGCAGGGGCGTAGAACATGGTTATGTCAGCGATATGCACGGTGAACATCCCTCCGGTCGGTGTCACTCCTTTGGTTGACCTTTATGAAGGATAGATGTTCGGTGGGGGTTGTGGAGCGGGGCGGGGTGTCAGCGGGATTTTGTGGTGTTTGGGAGGCCGTCTTCGCGGGCAAGCTCGCTCCCACAGGGGATTTGTGAACGACACAAATCCAATGTGGGAGCGAGCTTGCTCGCGATGAGGCCTTCAGGAACGCATCAGATCCGGAAACTGCCGACCAACTGCTTCAACCGCGCAGCCTGCTGCTCAAGGTCCGAGCACGCCCGTAACGTCGATTGCAGGTTCTCCACACCTTCCTGGTTCAGCGTGTTGATCTCGGTAATGTCGACGTTGATCGACTCCACCACTGCCGTCTGTTCCTCGGTAGCGGTGGCCACCGACTGGTTCATTCCGTCGATCTCGCCGATGCGCAACGTCACGCTGTTCAAGCGCTCACCGGCCAGGTTGGCGATTTCCACGCTGTCCTGGCTGTGGCGTTGGCTTTCGCTCATGGTGCTCACGGATTCACGGGCGCCGACTTGCAACTCCTCGATCATGGTTTGCACCTGTTGCGCCGATTCCTGAGTACGGTGCGCCAGGTTACGAACTTCGTCGGCCACTACCGCAAACCCGCGCCCGGCTTCACCGGCACGTGCCGCTTCAATGGCCGCGTTGAGGGCCAGCAGGTTGGTTTGCTGGGAGATGCTGGTGATCACTTCGAGAATCTGGCCGATGTTCACGGTTTTGCTGTTCAGCGACTCGATGTTGGTGCTCGACGCGCTAAGCATGGTCGACAGTTGATTCATCGCTTTAATGCTGCGATCCACCACTTGCTGACCGTCTTCGGCCAGGCTGCGCGCATCGCTGGCCTGATTCGACGCTTGTGCGGCGTTGCGGGCGATTTCCTGGGCGGCGGCACCGAGTTGGTTGATCGCGGCGGCCACGCTGTTGGTGCGCGAGGCTTGCTGGTCGGAGTTGAACATCGACGAGTTCGAGGCCGCGACCACGCGCAACGCCACTTCGTTGACCTGGCCGGTGGCCGAGGACACTTCGCGAATCGACGTATGAATCCGCTCCACGAAACGGTTGAAAGCGGTGCCGAGGATGCCGAATTCGTCCTGGTTCACGATGGTCAGGCGTTTGGTCAGGTCGCCTTCACCGTCGGCGATGTCTTCCATGGCGCGGGTCATGACGTGCAACGGCTGGATCAGGATACGGATCAGCATGCCGAGCAGGGCGATGATGATCGCCACGGCAATGGTGGTCGCGATGATGGCCGAGGTGCGGAACTCGCTAAGCATGGCGAACGCCTTGCCCTTGTCCACGGAGAGGCCGATGTACCAGTTGACCGAGGATAGCCCTTTGATTGGGGTAAAAGTCACGATGCGGGTTTTGCCATCAACCTGGATTTCGCTCGGTTGATTGCCGATGACTGGCGTGTCTTGCGGGTAGACGTCCTTGAGGGTTTTCATCACCAGCGCTTTGTCCGGGTGAACCAGGATCTTGCCATCGGCGCTGACAAGGAAGGCATAACCCATGCCGTCGAAGTCCAGCGCGTTGAGGCTGTCGGCGATCACTTGCAGGCTCAAATCGCCGCCGACCACGCCCACGTCCTGACCGTCCTTGAGGACGCGGTTGACGATGGAGATCACCAATTGACCAGAGGCCATATCGATGTAGGGTTCAGTCAGCGCTGAACCGCTGGAACCTTGGGCCGTTTTGTACCAAGGGCGAACGCGAGGATCGTAGCCGTCGGGCATCTTGCTGTTCGGGCGAATAATGAAGGTGCCATCCTTGTTGCCCAGGAACGCCCCCATAAAGGTAGAACTCACCGCTTTTTGTTCGAGCAGGCTGCCAACGTTGCCAGCCTCTGGGTTCAGTGCAACGGTTTGCGACAGGTTTTCGATCAGCAGGCTGCGACCGGCCAGCCAGGTTTGAATGTTTTTGGCAGTAACGCTGCCCATTTCTTGTAGATAGTTGTCCAGATCGCGGCGAATCGCATTGCGTTGCAAATAGTCGTTGTACAACGTGAACGAGGCAAAGGCAGCAATAACGATCAGGGCGGCGGCAAGCAGGATTTTATGGCTGAAGCGCAGATTTTTGTTCATGGCTTGGGGTGTCCGCTAAGGTCTAAATGTCCAGGGCGTGCTTTTATAAAGACGCGCCAAACGGGCAGTGGTGAAAGTAAGCTGATATTCCGTCTCTCCTTAGGGAATTACCGACGCTCTTTTCAGTCTGGTCTCTCGCCTCTTTTTATCGGCCGTGAAGGATCAAAGATTAACCATGGGTGACAAAATGCCGGACTCATCGCAACTCGTTATCGGCGCCGACCTTGCGGGGCAGCCGATCACCCAGGCCATGCGCCTGGCGAACCGTCACGGTCTGGTCGCGGGCGCCACCGGCACCGGCAAAACCGTCACCTTGCAGCGTCTGGCCGAAGCGTTTAGCGATGCAGGTGTGGCGGTGTTCGCGGCCGATATCAAAGGTGACCTGTGCGGCCTCGGTGCCGCCGGCAATCCGCAAGGCAAGGTCGCCGAGCGGATCGCCGGGATGCCTTGGCTCAATTACACGCCGCAGGCCTATCCGGTGACGTTGTGGGACATTCACGGTGAGAGCGGTCATCCATTGCGCACCACCCTGAGTGAAATGGGACCGTTGCTGATCGGCGCCCTGCTGGAACTGACCGACAGCCAGCAGTCGGCGCTGTACGCCGCGTTCAAGGTCGCGGACCGCGAAGGCCTGTTACTGCTGGATCTCAAGGACTTGAAAGCGCTGCTCAATCACCTGCGGGACAACCCGCAATTGTTGGGCGACGATGCGGCATTAATGACCACTGGTTCCAGTCAGGCCCTGCTGCGGCGGTTGGCAACCCTGGAACAGCAGGGTGCCGAAGCGCTGTTTGGCGAGCCGGCGCTGCAACTCGAAGACATTCTGCAACCGGCCGCCGATGGTCGCGGGCGTATTCACCTGCTCGATGCCAGCCGTCTGGTGCATGAAGCGCCGAAGGTTTATGCGACGTTCCTGCTGTGGTTGTTGGCTGAACTGTTCGAGCAACTGCCGGAGCGCGGCGATGCGGACAAACCACTGCTGGCGTTGTTTTTCGACGAGGCGCACTTGTTGTTCGCCGGCACGCCCAAGGCGTTGCAGGATCGGCTGGAGCAAGTGGTGCGGTTGATTCGTTCCAAAGGCGTCGGCGTGTATTTCGTCACCCAATCACCGGGGGACTTGCCGGACGACGTGCTGGCCCAGCTCGGCCTGCGTGTTCAGCATGGCTTGCGGGCGTTCACCACCAAGGAGCAGAAATCCTTGCGCGCCGTGGCTGAAGGCTTCCGGCCAAACCCGGCGTTTGATGCCTTGTCGGTGTTGACCGAGCTGGGGATTGGCGAAGCGCTGGTCGGGACCTTGCAGGACAAGGGCACGCCGGAGATGGTCCAGCGGGTGCTGGTCGCACCTCCGCAATCGCGGATCGGGCCGTTGACCGAAACCGAACGCACGATGCTGATCGCCGGGTCGCCGTTCAAGGGGCGTTATGACAAACCAATTGATCGTGAGTCGGCGTATGAAGTGCTGATGGCGCGTAAGAGTCTGGCGCCTGAAGCCGAGGTGGCGGCGGGTAAGCCTGCGCCAGAAGAGCCGAGTTTCACCGACAAGGCCGGGGAATTCCTCGGTACGGCGGCGGGGCAGGCGCTTAAATCGGCGATGCGACAGGCGGCTAATCAGTTGGGCCGACAGTTGGTGCGCGGGTTGATGGGCTCGTTGCTTGGCGGCAGCAAACGCCGATAGCAAGCGGGCACGGTCAAAATGTGGGAGCGGGCTTGCTCGCGAATGCGGTGCGTCATTCAACAATGATGTTGAATGTTAGACCGCGTGTAGGAGCGAGGCTTGCCCGCGAAGAGCCCTTCAAGACCGCCAAAAGCTCCGCGGGCAAGCCTCGCTCTACAGGGGTTGTGTCAGTCCTTGGGTTTGGCGTGAGCCGCAAGGCGCTCCAGCGCCGCCCGCAGGTTCGGATCTGTGATGCCGTCGGCCGTCGCCTGAATCGTCGCGCCCGCATCCATCGACAAACTGATGGTATGCCCCGCCGCGCCCTGCTGAACGGTTGGCGGCTGCACCTTGAACAGAATCCGGGTCAGGCTGGCAAACTCATCAAACAACTGTAATTGCCGTTGCAGACGCTTTTGTTGGTAACGCAGGCGGGTTGCCCAGTGACCGTCGGTGACGATCAACAACAAACTGCCTTCGCGCCACGAGGCTACATGGCAGTGCTCGCGGGCGGCGGGCTGCAACTGGCTTTCCAGCAGACGTTGTAAATGACCCAGGCGTTGAGCGTGGCCGAAGATGGCTTTCAGCGGTTTGGCTTCGCGAAGCAGAACGGCGGGTGCTCTGGCCGTAAGAGGGCGAAATGCCATGATCAGACACCTGAAGTAACAGAGCGGCCATGGTAGCAGAAAGCACTCGATGAGCCTGACCCATTGCTTTGCGAGCGCTTTACCCATTAAATCAACAAGTAACTTCTGCCGTGAATGGGTTGAAGTTCAGTAAAAAGCCCTTATTTTAAGTGAGCCCCGTAACAGCGCAGTGCATGCATCGTGGAATAACGCCACTTTCCTCACCATCGTTTCCGGGTAGAATGCTCGTTCGCATGCGGCCATGAGGGCTGCACGGGCGACTCACGGGGCCGCCCTCCATCCCTTTAGTGTGGAAGATCCTGCCGATATGTTTGCGCCTTTGTTAAAGAAACTTTTTGGAAGCAAGAACGAGCGTGAAGTCAAACGCATGCTCAAGACGGTGCAATTCGTCAATGCCTTCGAAGAGCAAATGGTAGCCCTTTCGGACGATCAATTGCGTGCCAAGACAGACGAGTTCAAGGCCCGCATCGCCAAAGGGGAAACCCTCGACAAGCTGCTGCCAGAAGCCTTTGCGGTCGCCCGCGAAGCCGGTAAGCGCGTCATGGGTATGCGTCACTTCGATGTCCAACTGATCGGCGGCATGACCTTGCATGAAGGCATGATCGCGGAAATGCGTACCGGTGAAGGCAAGACCCTGGTGGCAACACTGGGTGTTTACCTCAACGCGCTGTCCGGCAAGGGCGTGCACGTTGTAACGGTGAACGACTACCTGGCCCGTCGCGACGCCAACTGGATGCGTCCGCTCTACGAATTCCTCGGCCTGACGGTCGGCGTGGTTACGCCGTTCCAGCCGCCGGAAGAGAAACGCCTGGCTTACGCCGCCGATATCACCTACGGCACCAACAACGAATTCGGTTTCGACTACCTGCGCGACAACATGGCGTTCAGCATGGAAGAAAAATTCCAGCGCGAACTCAATTTTGCCGTGATCGACGAAGTCGACTCCATCCTCATCGACGAAGCCCGTACTCCACTGATCATTTCCGGTCAGGCCGAGGACAGCTCCAAGCTGTACATCGAGATCAACAAACTGATCCCGCAGCTGGAATTGCACATCGAAGAAGTCGAAGGCGAAGTTACCAAGGCTGGCCACTACACCGTCGACGAGAAGACCCGCCAGGTCGAACTCAACGAAGCCGGTCACCAGTACGTCGAAGAAATGCTCACCCGTATCGGCCTGCTGGCTGAAGGCGAGAGCCTGTATTCGGCGCATAACCTGGGCCTGCTGACCCACGTTTATGCAGGTCTGCGTGCGCACAAGCTGTTCCATCGCAACATCGAATACATCGTGCAGGACGGTCAGGTTGTCCTGGTCGACGAACACACCGGTCGTACCATGCCGGGCCGTCGTTTGTCCGAAGGCCTGCACCAGGCCATCGAAGCCAAGGAAAACCTGAACATCCAGGCCGAAAGCCAGACCCTGGCCTCGACCACGTTCCAGAACTACTTCCGTCTGTACAACAAGCTGTCCGGCATGACCGGTACCGCAGACACCGAAGCGTTCGAATTCCACCAGATCTACGGTCTGTCGGTGATGGTTATCCCGCCGAACAAACCGCTGGCGCGTAAAGACTACAACGACCTGGTGTTCCTCACCGCGGACGAGAAGTACGCCGCCATCGTCGCCGACATCAAGGAATGCATGACCCAGGGCCGTCCGGTGCTGGTGGGTACTGCGACCATTGAAACGTCTGAGCACATGTCCAGCCTGCTCGTGAAAGAAGGTATCGAACACAAGGTTCTGAACGCCAAGTTCCACGAAAAGGAAGCCGAGATCATTGCCCAGGCCGGTCGTCCAGGCGCACTGACCATCGCCACCAACATGGCCGGTCGTGGTACCGACATCCTGTTGGGCGGTAACTGGGAAGTGGAAGTGGCATCCCTGGAAGACCCGACCCCTGAGCAAATCGCCCAGATCAAGGCTGACTGGCAGAAACGTCACCAGCAAGTGCTGGAGTCCGGTGGCCTGCAGGTGATCGCTTCCGAACGTCATGAATCGCGCCGTATCGACAACCAGTTGCGTGGTCGTGCCGGTCGTCAGGGTGACGCCGGTTCGAGCCGCTTCTACCTGTCGCTGGAAGACAGCCTGATGCGCATCTTCGCCTCTGACCGGGTGAAGAACTTCATGAAAGCCCTGGGCATGCAGTCCGGTGAAGCGATCGAGCACCGCATGGTGACCAACGCCATCGAGAAGGCTCAGCGCAAGGTTGAAGGCCGTAACTTCGACATTCGCAAGCAACTGCTCGAGTTCGACGACGTCAACAACGAACAGCGTAAAGTGATCTATCACATGCGTAACACGTTGCTGGCCGCCGAC
>Ga0209862_1000061_pt1 | contig 36448 bp, 22 predicted proteins | sample OrgsoiDNA_201061_FD_185809 | JGI IMG/M metagenome (GOLD analysis project Ga0209862, IMG submission 185809) | Permafrost soil microbial communities from the Arctic, to analyse light accelerated degradation of dissolved organic matter (DOM) -... | ecosystem: Environmental > Terrestrial > Soil >... | reverse complement strand
CCGGTGCAAAAGAGCCGCGAACAATCCATAGCCCGTGGACAGCAAGATCGCCGCAAGCCATGCCGCGCCTTGGGAGCCAATGGCGTTGGCGCGGCCAGAGTCGTATTGGTAGGCGTCAAAGTCCTTCTGCGGAACCGCCCCAACGCCCAACTTCACGGCCCAGGTCCCATCGGGTTGCCGCGTCGCGGATTGCGGATAAACCCAAGCGACTTGGCTGTCGCCTGCGATCGCGGGAATCGAAATGGAGGTCGAGCCATCGGCGGCGGTTGAAATGGAGGGCGTGGATTTTGGGCTGGCGTTGACGGCCGCGTCGACGCGCGCGGCCGGAGCCAGGTTGCTCGCGGCCCGGAATTCGTAGTTGTGGAATTTGCGATTGCCCGTGTCAACCATGTGAGCGGCGTCCGCGGACGCCATCGCGCGCACAGAGAACACCAAGGGCTGGCCCACGACGCCCGTGGCCACCACGCGCAAAGAGGAGGCCGCGACGGATTCGCCGGGAGCGGCGGCAACCGGGCGAATTTGCGCATGCTTGACGCTGGAGCTGACGCCGCGCCAGCCCGGAAGAGACACGCCGCCCTGTCCGTCGCTTCCCATCTCGCGATCTTGCGTCGCGGGCGTGTCGCGCAAAAACGGCGCCTTTTGGTCCGCTGCGGACTGGATGTCGTCGCCAGCCCCAAAGGCCTTGATCATGGGGTGGATCGAGCACAACGCGGCAAAGGCCGCCAGTGAGCATCGAGCGACCGTGACGCGAACAGAAGAGGTGGGGGTCAAGAGCATGGCAATGGGCTTAAAGTGTCAAAGCGTTGAAGGGGATAGTTCTGGCGGACCGTGTCGTTCGTCGCGTCATTTGTTGCGGAGTTGAATTTCAGGCCTGCCCGATCTTTCTTTTTCTATATGTCCCAATAGGTTACCAAATAGGGCCGCAAACAGCAATCGAACGGAAAGCCAGAAACGCAAAAGCTCAAAAAACGACCGCTTGAAAAAACGTGAAAAGGCGCAAAGAGACGCGAAAGAGGCGGCCAACGCCCAATCAACGGAGGCTGTTAAAGACGCCGTCCGGAAAAATGCCCGTCGGATGGCTCCTGTTTCGAGCCACCGCCTCCTGTTGCCTGGCGCAGGGCCACGGCTTCCCTCAGCTGCGCGAGCTCGATTTTCGCAATCGCCTCCGCGTTGTCGTGTTTCCAGAGCCCTTCGGATGAAAAGGCTGCTCCCTGTCGAAGAGCTGCGTCGGCCACCGCGTGGATGTGCTCTTCGATGGGCATTGAGCTTGTTGGCTCCGGCCACGCCGGCCACGAAGCAGGAGGCCGCCGGTCCGACAATGCCGTGGAGCTTGTCGCCAAGAGCCTCGCCCCGCTTGCCAGACCAGCCGCGCAGCCGGATGAAATGGGCAAGGCCGAGAGCTTTCGAAGCAGGTCCTTCGTCTCTTTGGGGGGAATTCGGAATCCAGCCGGCCGGCCTTCCGCGTCCCGGCCCCAAAGACCGGATTTGACGCCTTCATCAAAAACGGCCGCCCAAAACACAATTGCGGTTTGGAAAGGCCAAGAGGGCTCTTCGTCTCGCGAAGGGATGCCTGCGTCTTTCGCCGCGCGGCAAACCGTGTCACAAAGACCATAAAAAATGTTCGCCCGATCGGTCGGCGTCAACAAATTTGGCGCGAGGCCGGCCAGAACGCCCTCCAAAACGGGGCGAATGATTCGCTCAAAATAGGCTTCCGGGCCTCCAAGTTGGGCGATGGAGGCCTGAAAATCAACGGTGTCCAGAATAGGCTTGCGCATGGCGACGGTCGAAAAAATGATCAGGTCAAAGACGGCGCTGGGTCTGGCGCGCGGCGGGTTGCCGCGGCTCAGGCGTTTCGCCCGCCGATTTGTCCAGGAGAGCCATTAGCTCAGAATGGTCAAAAACCGCAAGCGCTTTTTGGCAGTGCTGCTCCCAAAAACCGACGGCCTCCGGCGTCGCGCCTTGGCGAGCGGCGGCCGCGCTGACGGCGCGCATTTGCGAGATGTGGGACCGATCCAGCCGTTCCGGCACGCCTTGCTGGTCAAGCCACGGTTTGACCAAGGCATGCATGGCCCCAGGAAGCCGATCGCAAAGCTCAGCCGCTGTCGCGCGTTCGGTGTCGTTGGAAAGCGGGGCGTGAATGCGCATTTCCGCGAGCCATTGAACAAAAATGCCGTGTTTGGGGGCATGGACCCGATCGCCGAGGCCGGCGAGCGCCAGTGTTTCGCGCAGCGCGTCAAATGAAACAATGGGGGTTTCGCCGGCGGCGATTTGGCGCTCCAAGCGCCACTGGAGCGTTTGCGGGTCAAAGCCAGGCGCCGCGGGGACCGACAAAAGAAAAGGCTCTTTTCGCGCCACAAATTGAGCGACTTCCAACGGAAGCGACCAAAATCCACCCTGCGCCAAAACAGGGCTTGCGTAATGAACAAGGCCCGCGTTGCGGATCCATTCTTGCGCGAAAGACTCCATGAAATGCGCGCCGGATTGGGCCGGAAGATGGTTGGGGCTTTCGGCCGTTAGGGCTTCCGCTAAAATCATCGGCATGGGGGCGAGGTTTTCGGCATCCTCGCGCGCCGTTTCGGAAATTCGCAACGCCATCGTCGCCATTTTTGAAAAAACTTGCAAGTCCTTTTTGTGCCAGCGATCATGGCCCGCTTGCTCGGCGGAGTTCAGGTCCAGATTGCGGCTGTGCAACAAAAAAGCCGAGGCCAATCGAGGCCAGACGCCGGCCCATGATCGCGCGGCGCCATCAGCTTCCGTTGCCGTCCTGCCAGTGGCCGACAGCCACTGCCGGTGCGCCAACGCGCTGTCGAGGGCCGCTTGCGCGCCCGCGGCGACGAACTGCTCGTCGCTGGCGTGCTTGGAGCGCAATTCAACCAGCATCGGGCCCAAAAGCGCGAAATGATCTCTCGCGCGCGCCTGCCGCTTGGGCGAGCAATCGCCATCTTGCGCGCTGAACGCCGCGCGGGCCATGATTTTGCGCCAAGCCGCGCCGTGCGGCAAATCGCTGTCGGGGATTTTTCGGGCTTCGGCTTGGGTCTTGGGGTTGGCCAAAGACCTGCGGCCCGGAGCGAGTTCCGCGAGAACGCCCAATGCGTTGATCCATTCGTCCTGAAAGGGGATGTCTTGCCGCCCCAAGGGCAAAAGGCGCTCAGCGAAAGCCTCGACCGCCCACACTGATTTGGGGGCGGCGACCGTTGAAAATTCGGCGCCATTCGCTTCACCGGAAGCGCTTTGGGAAGCGAAGCCCACCGCGGCGGGCCGGGGCTGGGGTCGGGATGCGTTTGACGCCGGGCGAGCGAACGCTGGATCTCGCGTCAGATGCAATGAGCGTGCGACGAGAATGCTCGCCTCCATCCAAGGGACGCCTTCTTGTGAGAGCGCTTGACAAGCCAAGGCAAGCTCTTCTTTCGAGAGATCAAAGCCCTGCGCGTCGCCTCGAGCGTTCCGGCGCCATAAATTGGTTTTCATGCCTTCTCGAAAAACGGCTTGCCAAACCGCCACCGCGGCTTCCAATGCCCAGTCGTGAACGTCCGTCATGGATTGCAACACATGCGTTTCTTGCGCCGCATGGCGCGCGAGACTGACCAATCGGGCAAAAATGACATTTCGTTTTTGCGGATCCAAAACACCGGCGCCCGCGTCCATCAAGATCGTTTCGATGACGGGGCTCATGAAAAGCTTGAAATGAGCGTCCGCTCCGCCGCTTTCGGCGATCGCGGCGTTGAAGGAGTTTGTGTCGAGAATGGAGGCGGACATAAGCTTGCTCTGAGTTGCGTGGCGGAAGTTCCAGCGTTGAGGCGCATGGTCCAAAAGGGCTTGGAGGCGGCGAAGGCGGTGGCTTTCGGCGTCAGGGCGCGCCGTTCGCCCGAATCACATTTTGGAGCGAGTTTTTTTCACCGACACCGAGACTTCGACGTTCGCCACGGAAACCCTGAACCCCGAGTGCTCAAAGGAATCCGGCACGCGCGAGCCGCGCTTGTTCCATTCATCGCGAGCGCTTCGTTGCGCGTCGATTTTATAGGTTCCTCGCACGCCGGCCGCATAAATCAGCAAACCAAAAGCCAAGAAGAAGGCTCCAATTCCTTGCGCGTGCTTCCAACCGCCCTTGTCGTCTCGGGCTTGATAAAGATCGAGTTCCTTTTGGGAAACCGCGCCGACGGCCACCTTCACTTGCCAAGCGCCATTTGGATAGCGCGCGACGCTTTGCGGGTAAATCCATGCGGTTTGGGCGTCGTCGACAACGGCCGGAACCTTGACGCGCATGACGCCGTTCGAGTCCAGCGTGGCCTGGACTTGCGAATGCGAGCCCGCGCTGATGACGGGGACAATGGATTTCGCGGGAGCCAGTTCTTGGGCCGGGACCAACTGCCAATTGCGGCTCTTTCCATTGCCCTTGGTGGTGTCAACGCTGCTGGCCGGAATGTTCGAGGCCAAAATTTTCACGCTGAATTCCAGGGGCTTGCCCACGACGCCTCGACCCCAGGCGCGAGAGGCGTTGTATTGGACGTCGTCGCCCGCATGCTTGTCGAACGCTTGAATGGCCGCGTATTTCACGTTTGAGGCCACTCCGCGCCACTGCGGAGCCCTGACTTCATCAGGCTGGCTGCCCGACTGCATTTCTTCGGTGATGGAGACCAGCGGCGTGTCGGCCAAAAACGGGAACTCCGCGTCGTTGGCGGACTGAATTTGGCTGCCTTCGGCAAAAAGGCCGTGGCCGGCGTAAATCGCGCACAGCGCGGCGAATGCGGCCAGGCCGCCCTTGGCGACGGCGGTTTTGCGGGACATATAGTTTGACATGGGGAATCCGGACGCTGTTTTCGTTTAATGGGCCCGAACTGAAAGGGCATGCGACCATTTTCTCGCATTCGGCGTTCGGACGCAATGCCGCCTTGCCCCAAAAGGCCCAAAAGCCGAAGAACCGTGATGGTTTCGCGACGCGCGGGGGCCTCGCGCTCAATCCGCCGGGCCTGTCCGTTTCCCGGCAAACGCAACAAAACCGGCCATTGGGCCGGACATTCGACGGACGCTCGCGCATTCGCTCAAATTCTGGAGCGAATGGGCTGGTTTTGGGAGCTCTTTTTTGAGAGAATCAGTCAGCAGAAAATCTATTTGCCAGACCTTCCCAGCATTTGCGGTTCCCAAGCCCAAACACACAATGCCCGAAAACAAAAAAGACATCGTCGCCAGCGCGGAATCGTCCGAATCGCTCGATCAGGCCGATTCGCGCGCGCCGGGCGCGTCCGGTAAAAAATCGGCGCCCAAAAAGAAAGCCCCGAGCAAAGCGTCGCTGGACATGGCGCGCGCGGAGCGTTTGCGAGAGTCCATGGCGCTTGCCTTGCGCGAAGCCGGAAAAGCGGCCTGGGAAGGCTTGCAGGCTCGGCAGAAAAGCCCGCAAGCGACGGCCGCGCTCGACGCCGTGGCGAAAGAGGCTGACGCCTTTGTGGCCGCGCAAACAAACGCGGCGTTCAAGTTTCCGAATTCTTTTCAGTGGAGCGACCCAGAAGCGTGGGGGCCTTTGGACGCCTTTGCCGCGATCAACAAAATGAACGCCGCGCCGTGGCGTCGATCAATGAACTTCCGGCAAGAGCACATTGGCGAATCGGTCTGGGCTCAATTCGTGCGTTTGGGCGCAAAAAACGGCTCTTCGGAAGATGAAGCGCGCGCGCAAAGCTGGATTTATGAAAACGAGAGCCCTTATGCCAAAAAGGAGCGCGAAAACAAAAAAGAAGATGAGCTGCGCGCGTTGTCCGGCGATTTCACTGCGCGGCCGTTGCCCGCATGGGATCGAGCCGCTGAGGAAGCCGAGTCCAATCGCCCAGAAAATTTGTGGAGGGGCGCGTTCCCCGCAAGCGCCGAAAGCGTCGATCCCTGGCCAGCCGTCACGCGAAAAGACCTCGAGCTGATGCGCCTTTTGGTCAGCCAATCGTCCAACGGCGGAGGCGATTGGCCCGAAGAGGAGGCGGGGCGAATTTTTGTGGCCGCCGCGCAAGGCGCAGACGAAGTCTCGGACGCGCAATGGGCGCAATCGGTGGTGGACGCCGCGCGTGGATCCATGAGGCGAAAAGTTTTAAAAGAAATAGAGTGGGCCTCAGAAGGGCGCGACTCCAACGCGGCGGCCATCGCCAAATTCCAAAAGCAACTTGACGCGATCGACAAAAAGACCGACGAAGTCGCAGTGCCGGGGTTCGGCGTGTTGAAAGCCGCAGCCGAGTGGCTGCCGGGTTGGCGTCGGGCATTGAGGGACGAAGCCCTGCAATCTCGCGCCATTGGGCGCCGGATGGCCTTGGCGTTGGAGGGGTTCAAAGAAAAAACTCCAGCGGCCGCCGACTCCATCGCCCAGCGCCTCATGAGCGAAAAAGATGACGACAGGCATCGAGGATGGCGCGAATTGGAGAGCGCGCAGCCAGGGCTGGCGCACGCTCTACACAGCGCTCGGGCGCTTGAAGAAGGCCGGCGGAGCCATTCGTCTGGCGAAGGCGGCCTGAGCCAAAATGGACGCCGCCTTTTTGTCGGGCAGGGCTTAAAAGAATTTTGGGGCCGCCTGGGAACGCCGGAAAAGCGACTAGAGGCGTTGGGCGCGCCATTGAAAGCCGGGGGCGTTTGGTGGAGAGAGTTGGCCGAATGCGCCCCATGGATGGACGAGCGCTGGTTCGAGCCGGAGGACTGGTCGGCCTTGGGCCACGCCGCGGCCGGGCTGAAAGCCGCGGCCCGTCAAAGCCTGGCGGATGGATTCAGCGCCGCGAGCGGTGTTTTGGGCGAGCATTTGGAGTGGGGAGCCGTTCGGTCGTATCTAGCGAGAGACAAGCAAGAGCCGCTGTCGGCGCAAGGCCGCGCGTTGGCGTTGGCCACGGACTTGGCCCAGGCCCCGGGCGTCTCGCCCGAGGCCATCCAAGCCTTCCTGCGGCGTTTGCCGGAGGTTTCCGGCGCGCAAAGCCTGGCCGCTTTGGGCGGGATTGTTTTGGGCGCGCTTAACGAGCGCGAGTGGATGGACGCCGCGCCTTTGGACCAAGCGTGGGCCGCGAGCATGGAGCACGCGCAAAACGAGTCCGGAGAGCGTTTTGTGTGGCTCGGAGGCGTGTTTTCCGCGCGCGTTCTTTCACAAGAAGCCCAAGCGAAGCCCTCGGGCGTGGCCAGCGAGCCGCGGCAAAGGCTGGCTTATTTTCAATCCAATCCGAAGATTTTGCGCGCGTCGGAGACGGCAGACGCGAAAGCTTTGGCCGATTTTGAAGCCGCGGCGGAACAGAGGAAAAACAATCCGGTCGCCGATCGCTGGGGTTCCATAAGCATTCGCCGAGAAGAGCGCGCGCTGCCCAGCCATAAAAATGGCCAAGAGTTTGATTGGCGCAAGACGGAGAAGAAACTCGCCGATTGCGTCGCGGAGTTTGAAAAAGGCATGGGCCGCCGCGGTGAAACGATCGGCGTCTTGCTGCCTTTGGACGCGCGCCCAGAGGGGCGTTTGTTTGAGCAGATGGTCATCGGCGTCGCAAATGCCCGAAACGACAAAGCAAGGCACGCCCTGCGGACCCCGCCAGCGGAGGGGCAGCCCTTGCCCAACGGAATTGACGCGGAGGCGCAACGGCGGGACGAGAAACAATTTGAAAACTTCGTTCGGGAGCGCGCCGCGCTCTATCGCGGGGGCGCCGGGGGCTGGGGCCACCATCCGGTCAGGGTGGCGTTTAATCGACAAGAGGCCCGCGCTCTGGAAGCCGCTGGCTTGCCATCGATGGAGCAGCGCGACTTTGTCGCGTCCACCGCGCGCGAAAGCGATTGGAGCGTAAATGCATTGAGCGCGTCGCACGAAACGCTCCGATGGATCAGCCAGCATGCGGACGCCGTGCAATCTTTGACCGCGGCGGGCATGCCAGGGGCTTTTTTGTTGGCCCGCAGCTTTGCCGAGAAAACAGCTCCGAATGAAAAAGTGGAGCAAGAGCTCAAAGCGAGCTGGAAAAAAATGGGGATGACCGACGCGGGATGGAAATTGTTGAGAAAAATGCCCGTGAAAAAGAATCTGCGCTGGATGAAATCAGAAGGATTGACGCCGGAGCGCCACTCCGGCCAAGCCGGCATCCAACGCGACATTTGGACTGAAAAGCAAGTGGCGCTCGCGGCGTCCATGCTGGCGGCGGCGCAAGTGCCGCCAGAGCACGCGCTCGCCCTCCTGTCGGAGGCGACAAGCCATGACGCGCAAGGGGAACGGCGCGGCGCGGGCCGGCGAACGCCTGTGGGAGAGGCCGCGGCCTTGGTCATCGCAATGTGCCAAGCGCCCGAGGGCCTGGCCGACGGCGCGGCGAAGAGCGCGGAAATGGCCCGCGCCTTGGCGTCGTGGGCATGGAGCCGAGAGCAATCGGGCGCGGGAAAAACCGAGTCGGGAGCCATTCAATTGGGCGTGTGGAAGGATTGGCTTGAGCGTTCGATCGACGCGTGGGAAAATCTGCCGCGTCGATTTGGGCACGCGACGCTCACCCGGCGCACCAACGAATGGCACGCGGATTTGGCGGAAATGAAAGCCGCGGGCGGCTCCGCGACAATGATGTCCCTTGTTTTGGAAACGGCGAAACAGGCCCTGCTCGTCGGGCACGCGCCGACCGCGCAAAGCGTGAAGGACGCCGCGCGCGCGGGCGCCTGGCCCATGGCGGTCGGAGAAATTCGAGGAGACGACTTGATCGCCGCGGCGCGCGAGGCGGCGAAAGCCGCGCAAGAGAAGGCCGCAGAGAAGAAAGAAGCCAAAAAACCTGCATCCGGCGCCGCGGAAAACGCAAGCGGAAACGAAAACGAAAAATCAGGGGAAAACAAGGAGTCCTCCCCAGAAAAAACGCTGGGCATGGAGTTGGACGCAGAGCCTGCTCTGTCTCTGGACGCCGCCCTGCCTCTCGCGGGGTGGACCGCCATGGGCCTGTGCACCGAAGGGGAATTGCTGCGCGAAGGGCGCGACCAAGGCCACTGCGTGGGCAGCTACGCGACAAGCTGCGCGCAGGCCGGCACCCGGATATTCAGTTTGCGCAATCCGCAAGGCGATTTGAGCGGAACGCTTGAGCTGCGAGGGCAAGCGGAGGGCGAAAGCGGCCCCAGCTGGGTTCGCGCGCAATTTTTGGGCAAGCACAACAAGCGGGTGACGCATCCGGCGGCGATCGCGCTCGCGGAGCAAGTGGCCGCGATTTACACGCGGGCCGCGCGCGCCAATGTCGCCCAACGCAAAGCGGGGCTGACGGAGCAAGCAAAAATAGAAGGGCCGGAGGCGAACGCCATGGCCCAACGCTTGCGAGAGCGCAGGGAGGCGGCCGCAGCCCTCGCGCTTGACGCTCGCGCCGCGCCGCGCGCCGCGCGCTGACGAGTTTGCCGCCAAACGGGGGCGAAAAAAGAGGCCTGAGCGATTCGGCCTCGCGATGAAGCCGGCAGACGCCGGTTTCGTCTTTTGGATTGCGATCCCGCGTCCTTCGTCCCTCGGGTTTGCGTGGCGCGCGTGATTCGGGTTTAACGCGGTTGAGCCTTGTTTGGCTCGCGGTGTTGCGCGAATGGGACGAAAAAGAGCCCGATGATCAAAAAAACAAAACTCGGCGGCGCGGTCTCAAAAAATCGTTGACACCCCCAGTTGGCGGTGTGTAAGATAGGTTCTTGCGGTGAACAAGCGCGGGCGAGCAGGTCAACCCGCGATAATTTCCGCCAGAAGCGAAACCGCGAAGACACGACGCAAAAACGGCGAAGCCTTCGCGAATTCCCAGATTCCCAGGTTTGCAGAACTTGACGCACACGGAGCGCAACGAATGACACGAAGACAACTTCGTGGACTCGCGGCGCTGGCGACGAGATCGATCCCCTCCTGACAGGGCGGGCCCGACCGTTGACAGCATCGCGGTCCGCGGCCCCAAAGAAACAGCCGCCCAGGCGGCCAACGCAGATTGAAGCGCGAAGCCGGCCCCTTGCGGGCCGGCGCTGACCCAAAGGGATTTCCCCGCGAAGCCAGCCGCTCCAAAAAGACCCAAACAAAGAACGCGTGGCGAAAGGCTCAATTGGGCCGCGCGCCGCGAAAAGCCAGACAAACCCGATTTTCAATGAGCCTCGCGAGGCTCGCCCGCCCAGGAGGCGAAAATGACGCAAAAGCGCAAAGCAAATCCCTACACGCCGAACTTGGAAAAGGCGCAAGCCCGCGAAGCCGCCGCGAAAAAGCAGCTTCCGGCCAAGCCCACGGGCCAGCAGACGCTGGCGCGGGCGTTCGCCGCGCGCGCTCAGGAAATGATCGAGAAGAACATGGCGGCTCCCTCCATCATCGTGGGCAACGCCATCGCGCTGTCGCGCGGGCGCGAAGCCCTGGATTTTGATCGGTTGCCCCTGCAAGCGTTGGCTCTGGATGGCTTGGAGCGCGCGGCGTTGAATCGCGTGCTGGGCTCTTACCGCGGCCCGGGCGGATGGGCTGGCGCGTTGCAGCGCGAGTTCGACCTCGTCTGGGCTCCGAAGAAGCTGCCGGCTCCCGGCGCGGGCTTCGCGCAGGGAAATGCCCGTCCGCAGGGACAGGGCGCGCATGGCGCGGCAACCGCGAATTCGCGCCCAGCCGCGAAAACCGGTTCAAGCAACAGCTCCAATGGAGCGGGGGCCAAAACGAGCGCTCCGCGCGCGCCGGCCCCCAAGGCGCCCGCGAAGGCGACGGTTGCGCCCGCGGTCATCATCAAGCGCGTTCGCCGCGTCGAGGCGCCCGCCGCCGGGTCCGCCGACGCCACCGGCAAGGCCGGCCCCAAGGCCTGATCGGAAAAAAGGACGCGCAGAGGCCGCGGACGGCGAGAAAATCGCCCTCTGCGGCCTTGTTTATTGCGGCGGTTTTTGCTATTTTGGCAATCCAGTGGCGCTCCGCGAATGGGCGTCATTTTTTGCTCTAGAATGGTGCAGGGAAAGCGTTTTGGGCCGCCTTGGCCAGCATAGGAGAATAGAATGGATTTGCGATTGAACCAAGCGGCGCAAGACGCGCTCAACGCCACCGACGGCGCTCGCGCCGCGGCCGCGGCGCAAGAGCTCACGGACCAAGACTCGGGCTTTGAGCTGGATCTGTTGCCCATGACGGTCGAAGAATTGGTGGATCGCTTGACGCGCGCGTTGCCAGATGACGCGAGTTTGGCCGTTGAGACGATTTTTGGCTTCGTGGAGGGGAACTTCGCCGAGCGCGGCGTCCAAGTCGTGGACAACGCCTTGTGGCATTTCCTGCAAAATCCGATTGGCGTGCATCGCGTCGAAGTGGCTTTGCTTCGCTCAAGCTTCCGGGCGCAAGCGCATTTGCCCCATTGGCGCGCATATTTGCAATCGGTGCAGGCGAGCATGCAAGCCGACGGGTCGGACTGGCAGCGTTCGTTGCGCGGGATGGTTTGAGCGGATTTGAGCGGATTCGGGTGTTTTGAGCGGATACTGAGCCGATTCTTTGAAATCGGCTCAATTATTTTGGGCCCTCTGGCGCGCCGTCGCCACTCAGGCTTCGCAAAAACCTGGGCGCCTCAAAGACGCCTGGCTCGTCGGGGAGCGCTCGCCTCTGGCGTGGCCGGCGAAGAAGCCGCGATCCCAGAGGCCGCCATGGCATGAGGCGTAAGCTGCGCGGCCTGACCCGGCCCCGCGGGGATGGGCAGCCCGGAATGCGTTTGCGCGCCAAACGCTTCCGTCGCCAGCTCAAAATGCTCCCATCGAGCAAGGCGTTCGGGAGTTCGCAGGGGCGCTCCTGGCGGGATTGCAAGGCGTTCGACAACCGCGTCCGCCGCGGTCGAAAGCCCGCTTCGGACAAGGCGTTTCCATCCTGCGTGATCGAGCGACACAAGGACGCTCGCAATGCACAGGAAAACCCCCAAGAAGCCACAGCCAATGGACATCACCATGGTGGCGCTGCCCCAAACAACAACCAGCCACCAAGCTGAAAAAGGCGAAAGCATGGAAAGCCAGGCGCTGATCCACACGAGGCAACCGCAGCCCGCCAACGACAGCAGGCAAAGAGCGCCCGCGGGGAGAAGCCCATGCCGCCAATGCAGGCCCTCCAGCGCGTCAGCTTCGCAAGCCCACTTTTTCGCGCGCGCCGAAAGCCGAGCCAGCGCTTCGGCCTCATGCCGCTGCGTGGCGCAAAACGCGGCCTGATCCGCGCAAAGGGCGCGAGCTTGCGAAAGCCATTCGTTGGCGATTGGCGTTTGGCGAATAGATCGTCCAGTCGCCACGGGATGCGCCGCGCTTTGCGGCCCCAACGATTCGCCGGGCCCTGCGGCGTCGGCTCTCGCGAAAAGGAGCCGCCAGCGCCGCGCGTTCAACGCGCGGGCTTTTTGAGCGCGCCGAAAACGGCGCCATTCGCCCAGGGATGGCAACCGCTGCGCAAAGAACGCCGCGCCTGAATAAATGGCAAGCGGAAACAGCCACGCCGAGGCCACGCTGGTCAAGAATCTTTGCGCCGCGCCGGCAATCTGAGCCATCACGCGAGACGCGCGCTCGCGAGCGTCTCTTTTTGCGCGCGGCAAAAGCAGCTCCCGGGCCGGAAGAAAGGCGCTCAGCGCTTCGTCATGGCAAATCCAGCAGAGAGCCTCGTCGTCATCGCTCGAAAAGCGAGCCGGACTCAGGAAGGACCAAGAGAAATCGACATCGCTCCGACGGCGATGCTCTCGGTTGAATTCCGTCAGCAAATCGCTCGACCAAGAAGGCGCGGCGCTGGACGCTTGAAGAAAAAGAGCGCGCCGCCGGCCACTGTTCCTGAGCGCCGAGAGTTTAGTCGTCATCTGACGGATCCAAATCTGGCGACGAACCGCCCAGAAAATATCCAAAGGGGAGCGCAGGGCTCCCCACGCCGCGAAAAGGCTGAAAAGAAGGCAAAAAACAAACCCCGAACGCGCAAAGGCGCCAGGCGGGGTCTTTGCGCGCACAAAATTCACTCCGCGCCCCAAGCCGGGCGCATGGCGCGCCAACGGCTCAATCCAAGGCGCGCTCGCCGGGCTAAACAAAACCACAAACAACAGCGCGCAGCAAAGGGCGAGCGAGAAAAATTGCAGGACAAGAAGCAAAGACTTCCACGCTGAGGCGCGGCGCAAAAGGCTTTCCCCGAGCCAACGGTTGGCGAAGGGGCCCGCGTAAAAAGGCCGCCGGCCGCGCTCTCGCAGATACCGCCGCAAAACGCCATCATCCCAAAATCCGTGAGGCCCGCTCGAGTCGGTCGTCCGAATTGTTGTCTGGCGGAAGTCGTCCAGCAACAAAAAATCCGTTTGCGTCGCCGTTCGAGGGCCCGGAGGGCCAAAGCTTCCGTCCGTGCCCCAAAAATGTCGTTTTTCGGGGGGCCCTTCGGTGTCCAGCCCTTCGTCATCCGGGCTTGTGGCGTCCTCGCCAAGCCCAACAGAAGCGGCATCCTCGCGCGCGCGGCCAGCGCGGCCAATGAGCGCGCCGATTTTTGCTGTTTGCAGGCCTGCCTTGCCCGCGGCGCGCAACGCGCGCGAGCTGAGCGCGCCCCAGCGACGGGCGCGGCGAACGGTGGAGGAAAGGACGGCGGAAACGGTCATGAATTCCAGGAAAAACAAAAGGTCGCGCCCCGGGCCAGGACGGGCTGTGAGACTCCCATTGTGCCAGAACTCGCGCGCTCATGAATGTGAAATCCGAAAAAAATAATGGGCGATGGCAAAAATCCAACAAAAAGGCGTTCAAGCGGGAGGGCGCTCAGCGCCCAAGCGCAAAAAAGGACATTTTTAGGGCGCGAAGGAAAAACGGCTCGAAGGAAGCCATGGCTGTTGCCTCTTTTGGGCGCGATAGCTAAAATAAAGAAAGGGAAAACCCGCGTTTGGCCTCTTTTGGGCGCGCTGGCCCGTGAAAGGCCCGTTGGCCGCCTAAAATGATCCAGGATGATAAAATGAGCGACGCACTGAGCCCCGAGCAGGCGCAAGCCTTGAAAAAAGCATTTGAAGAAAAGGGGACCGCGTTTGTCGACGCGCCAGCTGTTTTTCGCCAAAAAGACATGGACGGGCAGCCCCGTTGGATTTTGGGCTCTCTGGGCGAAGTGCGGCCGCGCGCGGCGAATCCGAAGCCGAGCTTGGATCGAATTCGCGTGGTGAGCGGCGTCGGGATCGACGTCCAGCGTTTGCCTGACGGTGTCACGCCCGAGCAATTGAAGGCGGTTTTGGGCCACGATCGCGTGGCTCTCCAAACGCAGACGGTTGAAATGGGATCGAGCCCTCGCGTGCGCGTCAACATTTTTTCGGAGGCGCGGCCGGCGGACACCTCAGACATCGACGCCTGGAAAAAATTGGCCCGTGGCGAAGCCCATTCGATCGTGGGCGGCGCGACGATAGCCGTGGGCGCAAGCGCGGCGGCGTCCCTGATGGGATTTGGCCTGTTCCACGCGGCGGCTCCCGCCTTGGCTGCGCTGGGTCAGGGCGCGGGCCTCGCGCAAGTGGCCGCGGGCGCGGCGACCGTGAGCGGCTGGGGATTGGCCGCCTCGGGGGCTCTGGGCGGCGTGATTTCCTTTGTCGCCGGCGTCACGGGCTGGCGCAAAATCGATGAAACCATGGGCACGGATCTGACGCACGCCATGCAGCCCTCAGAAAAGCAAATCGCGAAGTTGCCGCCACAAGCGGCGGAGCTCATTCGCGGCGCGTCGAGTCGGGTCGAGCAAGAAGCCTTTGAGGACTTTGAGGCAGCCGCCCAAGGAGTGAAGCCCGCCAACCTGTTCGAGCGGCTAGCCAACCGACGCGAAGCCTTGTCTCTGGCGCAAAAAACAGCCCCGCCAGCGCGCAGCGCGGCCCCAAAGTGAAATTCGGCGGCGTTTCGGGATGGAGCCGAGCCACGCTGACAAAGCAAGAGCGGTCTCGCAACAAGCGCCAAGCGCCAAGGAGTCAAAAAGCCGCGCCAAAAAGGCGCGGCTTTTTGTGATCCGTCCGCCGGAATCAGCAGAGAGCTCCGCCGGCGCGCGTCTTGCAAGTGCCCGAAGTCGACCAATCCACGCGGCCTGAGGAATAGCTGGGCACCAACACAAAGGTTTCCGCTTTCAAGCCGCTGGTTGTTTGCGCGGTCGCGGTGATGACGCCCGTGGAGTCATACGACACGGAAGCCGCGTATTTGGTGGCCGGCGAGCACCCCGCGCCGCCCACGCACGGCAGGTTGGCGGGGGTTCCCGCGCTGCTGGCCGCGATGATGGCGGCGTTCGGAGCGTAAAAAGAATTGAAGGACGAAATGGGCATCACCTGGTTGGATTCGCAAGTGGTTTCAGCGCCGCGCATGAAGCACACATTGGTGGGCACGCCAGGTTGAGTGGTGACCCAGTATCCAAGGCTGACCAGGGTTGCGGCTTGGCTGTTGATTTGAGTCGTCGTCAAATTTTGGTTGTAAGCGACGTTGAACGCCGCCATGGCCGCGGTCATCACCGCCAAGGCGTTGGGCGAGGCGGGTGGGTCATTCGCGGCGCTGGGCACAAACAGCGCCCCGCCAGATCCCGATCCGCTTGCGCCGACCAAAGCGATTGCGTTGCCGGACAAACAATCGCCAGTTCCCACGCATGTCGCGATGGCGGTTTTAGTGGGGGCGGTCGCCAAAACCACTTCCGCGAATTTGGATTTGGTCGAGTAGTTGTTGTAGGCCGGCAGCGCCACGATCATCAAAATGCCAATGATGGCGACGACCACCATGAGCTCCACCAGCGTGAACCCTCGGGAACCTTGGCCGAAAACGGAAGACGCCGCCCGGCAACGCGAAACGAAAAGAGATTTGCTCATGTTCAATCCGGGGCTTTGATGTTGTCCTGCGGTGAAAAAAAGAAAAAAAGCGCGGTCGCAAAAACAGGTGGCCTGCGTAAGCGGAGTTTTTCGTATTTCAAGGCTTAGGGCAACACCGCCGGGCGGTCTTTTTAGGAGACGTGTGGCTGCGATGAGAAAAAACGGCAAAAAAAAACAAAAAAAGACATGGTTTTGGCGTTTTTTTCGTGGCTCCCAAAAAGAAGCGTCGAACGGCTTGCGCGACAATCAGGGCCAATCAACACAACGCGCCGCCCGCTCGCGTTTTGCAGGTGCCAGAAGCCGCCCAGTCAACGCGGCCGGACGAATAGCTGGGGACCAACACAAAAGTTTCCGCGTTCAAGCCGCTGGTGGTTTGCGCGGTCGCGGTGATGACGCCCGTGGAGTCATACGACACGGACGCTGCGTATTTGGTCGCCGGCGAACAACCCGCGCCGCCGACGCAGGGCAAGTTGGCTGGCGCGCCCGTGTTTGTGGCCCCGGCGGCGATGATCGCGGCGTTCGGGGCGTAAAAAGAGTTGAAGGACGAAATCGGCATCACCTGATTCGCTTCGCACGTGGTTTCAGAGCCGCGCATGAAGCAAATATTGGTGGGGACGCCCGGCTGCGTGGTCACCCAATAGCCATAAGTGCTGATAAAGGTTTGAGCCGTGGCTTGCGCTTGCGCCGCGGTTTGCGTGGGGCCATAAATAAGGTCGGAGGCTTGGATGGCCGCGGTCATCACCGCGAGGGCATTCGGCGCCGTGGGGGCATCGTTGGCGGCGCTGGGAACAAAAAGGGCGCCAGCGGTTCCCGAGCCGCTCGCTCCCGCCAAGGTGATCTGATTGCCCGAAAGGCAATCCCCCGTGCCCACGCACGCAGCGATCGCGGTTTTGGTCGGGGCGGTCGCCAAAACCACTTCCGAGAATTTAGACTTGGTCGAGTAATTGTTGTAAGCCGGAAGCGCGACGATCATCAGGATGCCGATGATGGCGACGACCACCATGAGCTCAACCAGCGTGAAGCCTCGCGAGCCTTGGCTGGAAACGGAGGCAGCCCGACAACGCGAAGCAAAAAGAGATTCGTTCATGTGCATGATGAAGCCGGGGCTTTGATGTTGTTATTGGGGGGAACGAAAAAACGCCGTCGTGAGTGAGGGCCGGCATAAGCGGAGCTTCCCGCATTCCGGGGTGGGTGAGCACGCCGCCGGGCGGCCTTTAGCGGCGACGCATGGCGGCGACGAGAAAAACGGCCAAAAGAATCGTTGAACGGCTTGTGTGAAAATCAGCGGCCAATCAACACAACGCGCCCCCCGCTCGCGTTTTGCAGGTGCCCGAAGCCGCCCAGTCAACGCGGCCGGACGAGTAGTTGGGAACCAAAACAAAGGTTTCCGCATTCAATCCGCTGGTGGTTTGCGCGGTCGCGGTGATGACGCCGTGCATGTCATAAGAGACGGCCGCGGCATACTTGGTGGGGGGCGAACAGGGGGCTGAGGCGCCAATGCAGGGCAAGTCGCTGCCGGGCGTGGCGGCCGCGGCCAAGAGCGCGGCGTTCGGCGGATACGCCTGGTTCCACAGCGTGAGAGGGGTGTCTGAGCCTGGGTAGCAGCCGCCCAGGAAAATAATGCAAACATACGTGGGGTTGGCTGGGTCGACTGTGACATACATTCCCGCGTTGTTGTCGTTCGTGGCGTAGCCCGCGCTGGTCGCCGCGGAGTCTCCGCGGTTTTGGTAAACGCTGCCCGCCACTTGAATCGCGAGCATGGTCGCATAGCTCGCATTCGCTTGCGAGGGGACCACCAAGCCCGGCACCGTCGTGGGCGCGGTGCTGTTGGTGTTCAAGGAGATCGCGTTGCCCGACACGCAATCTCCTGTGCCGGCGCATGTGGAGATCGCGGTTTTGGTGGGGGCGGTCGCGATCACCACTTCGGCGAACTTGGATTTCGTCGAATAGTTGTTGTAAGCGGGCAGCGCCACGATCATCAAGATGCCGATGATGGCCACCACGACCATCATCTCCACAAGCGTGAAGCCGCGAGAAAAAGATTGGGCGCAAGATTTCTCGCGAAACAAAACGGGCATGCGCATGGCGGTTCTCGACAAAAAGAAAGAAGGGGCAATCCTTGTCCGCCCCTGAGAAGAGAATCAGAAAGGGCGCCAAGGAGGGGTCGAATCGGAACGACAAAAATCTGGTCAAGGCGGCCCGGCTTTCTGGCGACTCTCGCGAGCGGCGCGAGGAGAACAACAATAGCCCGGCATTCAACAGCACTGCAAACCAAGACAACAAGGCAAGGGGCAAAAAAAGAGCGCTTCCGCCGCCAAAAATCAAGCCGACCGAACGCTGGGCATTGCGGGCGCGATGGCGAGAAGCCCGCGAGAAGCAAAAAAGGGTCATAGAAATGATTCGGTAAGGAAGTTCTGCCAGAAACGGAAAAATACGGCAATCCCTTCGGTCTGAGAAAATCGCGAAAAGCCATGCCCAGGGCTCCTTTACGCGGGGCGCGCCCTCCTGCATGCCCCAAAAAAGGCCACAAAGGAAAAACGAGCGGCGCCAAATTAAGAAAAGCGATCGGATTTTCTCGTCGTTCGCGCCTCGGGGCGCCTTGTTGAGCCGGCTCCGCGGCAAAAAACGCAGAAAAATCCATCAAACCGTTTGACTTGGTCATTTATTGCGCGTAATATCGCTGCATTGGCTGTTTGCGCAGGGCATCGCGCAGAAGACAAAAGCGAGCGGCCGAGGGAAACTTCGCCGCTCGCGGTCCATCCACCGCTTCGTTTCACAGGATGGGCCCGGCGGGGCCCATCGGCGTTTTTGAAGCCCAAGGGACCGTCGCTTCGCCGAGTGGCTCTTTTCGAGGGCCGCCGGGCAGCCCAAGAAAAGCGGCGCGGGATTTTTCGCGCAAAATTGAACGTTGGCGCCAAATGGGCGCCAAAATTGGAACACACCCCCTTTGGCGAAAACCCAGCCCGCGACGCGGGCGGGACGAGCCGACCAACCCGCTCAGGAGCAGGAAAAATGAATCAAGACATGTTGGCGATGGTTGACTCGATCAGCCGCGAAAAAATGATGGACAAGGAAATGGTCTTCACGGCCATTGAGGAATCGATGGCGTTCGCCGCCAAAAAGCGCCTGGGCGAAGACGCCCTTGTGCAAGCGCACATTGACCGCCGCACGGGCGACGCTCACTTGACGCGCGTCTGGAACATCCGCGAAGACAACATCATCGACATCCCCGACCAAGAAATGGCCCGGATCGACTTGGAGCCCGAGCACGCGACGCTCAAAACCATCGAAGAGCCGCTGTCGGTGGAATTCGGCCGCTCCTCGGCTCAGTTGGCCAAGCAGTCGATTCTCCAGCGCTTGCGCGACATGGAGCAAACGGCCGCTCTCGAAGAAATCTACCAACAAGGCGACCGCGTGCTGTATGGCTCGGTCCGCGGCTTCCAAAAGGGCGCGGCGATGATCGACATCGGCCGCCTGGACGCGCAAATGCCCAAGACCGAGCAACTGATGAGCGACAAGCTCAAAATCGGCCAACGCATTCGCTGCTCGATCCTGAAGGTTGAGCGCCTGGGGCACCGCAATGTGGTGACCGTCTCGCGCACTTGCCCGGAATTCCTCGAAGCCCTGTTGGAGCGCGAAGTTCCCGAAATTGAGGAAGGCCTGATCGAGATCGTTCGCGTCGCGCGCGCGCCGGGCATTCGCTCGAAGGTGATCGTGCGCCTGACGGAAGCCGGCGAAGACAGCCAGCTCGCCGATTCGCGCGAAGGCATGGCGCACGGCCGCTCGCAGTCGCGCGGCATGGACGCGGCCCGCACCGTCATCGGCTCGCGCGGCATTCACGCCAAAGCCCTGAGCGAAGAGCTCGGCGGCGAGCACATCGACGTGCTCAACGACGTGGAAGACCCGGTCCAAGCGCTGAAACAAGCGTTGGAGCCCGCGCAAATGGTGAAGGTGTTCATGGACGAAGAGGCCAACTCGATGGACGTCGCGGTCGAAGCGTCGTCTTTGGGCCTGGCCATCGGCTCGCGCGGATCGAACATTCGCCTGATCAGCGACGCGATTGGCTGGACGGTCAACTTGATGAGCGAAGACGACTTTGACGCGAAGAACCAAGAACGCGATCGCCGCGCCATCGACGTGTTGATGCGCGAGCTCGAAGTCGACGAAGAAGTGGCTCAAATCCTGGTGGAAAGCGGCCTGCGCGAAGTCGAGGAAGTCGCCTACGCCCCGATCGAAGAGCTGGACGCGATCGAAGACTTTGACGCCGAAACGGTCGCCGAACTGCGCTCGCGCGCGGTGGAAGCCGCTGAAAAGCGCCTGAGCCGCCAAACGATCTTGGGCGCGGCCGGCCGGGCGTCGCTGACGCGCGTCGAGTCCATCACCGAGCGCGAAGTCGAGTTGCTGCTGCAAGCGGAAATCTTCTCGGCGGACGACCTGGCGGATCTGGCCACGGACGAATTGCTGGAAGTGGTCGAGTTGCCGCAAAAGCGCGCGCAAGAGCTGATCATGAACGCCCGCAAGCTGTGGGAAGAAGCGGAAGCGACGCAGACGGCGTAAGTTGTGCGGTGGCATTTGTTGAGAGAAGGGTTCCTTTGGGAGCCCTTTTTTATATGGAAATGACGCGTTTTTGAAAAGGCTGTCGTCTTGCCAAGCACAAGGTCTAATGGGAGAATGATGCCTGGCGATGAGAGAATAAACATGAAGATCAAAAATTGTGTGTCAAAAACAGAAATAGGCCGAATGGCAGATTTTGTCGCCCAGTTCTCCCCGGAAGTGGAAACGGCGCCGTTCATCTTTGAGGGAACAGACCCGTTTGAAGAGCTGCCATCCGACGAAAAACAAATGCCAATGGTGACGCATCGCGCCACGCTAGGCAACGACGCCATCCATAAAATCATCGCAAACGACAATTTTTTTTCCTTGGCATCAATTCAATATCTGATGAGCCATGAATGGACGCCAAAGGATGTCACAATTTTTGCTCTGTTTCATGAATTGGCTCATTTGGCAACCTGGACACATCCTCGTGCATCGATAACAAACAAGCCGGAGGCTCAATCCACGTGGAGTCTTGCATATTCAGCGTGGCCCATAAAAGCATCACTGCCATTTACTGGACTTAAAAATCAAGCTGATTTTATAGAAAATTGCCGACCACTTTTAGGCCTTCATTCTTTTTCAATTAGCCAGGCCGTCGAAAGCGACGAAGTGGAATGGGCTTCCAATTTGTCGGAGTTAAGAGCCGATGCTCTAGCAGTTGTTTTTTGCACTCAGCATCAGGATTCTTCTGTGAGAAATCATCCATTGAAAACCAATTTTCCGGTTGCGCTAAATCAATTGCACGAATCCAGGATTGTCTCAGAACAGACTATTGAAAGCTATAGGTGGGGACGTCTGGCGAGCTTTTTGAGTGAGTTGCCCACGTTAAAAAATCACACTTTAAACGAAAAAGTAGCTTTCGCTGAATGCGCCGCCTGGGCTTGCGCCAATGAAAATTGGCCCTATTTTTTCAACAAAACAGGAGTTTCCGCAACCTTTTTCAATTCTGTGAATATGCAACTCCCACCAAATTCTCAACAGGTGGCAACAACACAGACGAAAAACATTTTATCGGGGTTAAAAACAGCCGTCGAAAATTACGTTCCGCAAACATCCGCCCCCGTCGTTGAGGAAAAAACAAAAAACGGAATCTGGTCAAAAGTAGTCAATCTGATGCCAAAGAAAGGACGGCATCAGTGAGGTGGACGGAGAGGCCATTAAGCGATAAATCAACCTCTTTTAAGTTTTTGCCCAGTTCTGCTTCTCCAAAGAAAACAAGTTTCCCTGCCGATAAAACAACGTCGACAAAACGGATGTTTTCGCGAACGGCGACCGAACAAACGGCTTTCGGGGTCGCCGTTTGAGACAAAAAATACAAAAAACGTGGAGGGACGCGTAAAAAAATTCCTTTTTCATCGCCATGGACGGCAAAAATAGGCAATGAAATGCGGCCATCACCAAGCCTGTGAAAAAGCTGAACATCGCGTTCACGGAGGTCAACGGGACGGGCAGGAGCCGAAAACCAATTTTGTGGAACGGTTATGCGCGGAGGCGTGAAAATCGTTTGAAATCCCATAACGTCGCCTTTATCCGTGTTGATTTGCAGGCTAAATTTGTGGGACATGTTGGCTGGAAATGGGATTTTGAAAATTTTGGCGTTTTGGTGAATAAAAAGCATGTCCTCATTGGCGGAGAAAAAAACATCCGTGAAGGAGAGCAGCCCGGTCGCCTCTAAAGACCAACGCCCGCTTTCTTCATCGAGCTCCCACACGTGGGGAAGGTCGAGCGCAGCAAGCAGGGCAGCCTTTTCAGGAGTCCCATTGGGAGAAAGCGCTGAATAAAAACGGAACATGGGAACCTCGCCAAAAAAGATGTTTTACTTTGAAAGGAGCTGTTTGGCAAGCCAACGAACAGGAAAACACGCATTGCGCAAGAACTCTGCTCGACACGCCGCGAGGCGGCGAGATAAAATACTCCACTTCCTGCAATCCATCACTCCATGAGCCTCAGCCACCTAACCCGAGCGATTGACCAAAAAGACCTCGCCGAGGTCGATCGGCTGGCGCGTGAGCTCATTCCGAGCGACCCGGAGCTGGGCATGGCCGCTTTCGCCCACGCCGCGCGCCACAAACGCCCAACGGTGCTGAGAGAGTTGGCGAAACACGTGGACGTGAACGCCTCATACGGCGCGAAAACCCCGCGCGCGGGGCTGACTGCCCTGCATGCCGCGGCAATCGCCGGGGACCCGGATTGCGTTCGAGCGCTGCTGGATTTGGGCGCGAATCCCCTCGCGCGCGACGCTTCGGGAAAAACCCCTCTGCACTGGGCGGTCCACAAATTCAGCTCTTTGAATTTTTCGTGCGCGCAAGCCTTGGTCAACGCCGCGCCCGAAAGCCCCCGCCAAACAGATCAGGACGGGCTCACGCCTTTGGGCCAATTGGCGAGCCATGCGCCCCGAATCGAGGGCAATGCCGTCTTTGAGTCCGTGCTGGCCCTCTTGTTGCCGTTGAGCGACGTGAACGCCGCCAACTCGCGCAAAGACACTCCTCTGTTTTTCGCGGCTCAGGCGTGGAACGCCAATTTGGTGGAGGCGTTGCTGGAAGCCGGCGCCGATCCTTGCGCGCAAAATGGCGAAAACAACACTCCGGCAATGGTCGCGGCGGCGCAAAACACGCGCGATCGGGCCGCTGAAGGATTGGCGTGCGTGCGGGCCTTGGCGCGCCGCATGGATTTGAAAAACACAGAAGCCGGCGCGCAATTGCTTCGCCAAGCGATGAGCCGAGAGCCGATTTGGCCCGCGCTCGTGGAGTTTTTGGCTCACGAGGCGACGCAAGGCGGAGAATGGGCGCAGATGCGCAATGCTCGCGGGAAAAGCATTTTGAGCGAACAAAAAACGCTGCGAGAAAGCCACGACGCGCATTTGGCGTTTCAGGCGATCCTTCGCGGGCGGGGACTGCGGGGACCCGCGGACGGAACCGCCGAGGAAAACGCCGCGATGAAAAAAGCGTTTGACGCCCTGCGGCCGGACGAGACGAACACCGGCAAGCAAACCGCGCGAGGCCAGGCCTCCCACGCCGGCCACGCGCGCGCTGAGCAGTGGCGAATGTTGGCGCTGCTGGCCCCTTGGGGCGCCGAGGCGTCGATTGCCCAAGAAGCCGCGCGGGCCCGCAGAGCGATCCGCAACAAAAAGGGGAAAAGCTCGGAGGGGGAAATTCGCGCCGCGGGGGAGGCCCTTGCTTGTTTTGAGCGCTTGATTCTTGCCAGCATCGCGGCGACGGGGAGCGCGACCGCGCCTGTCGCCAAAGCCACGGATGAATCCACGGCGTCCAACAAAACGGCGCAAGAACTCGTTTCGAGCGCCAGAACGGGGGACGACGAAAGCCGCGAAGAAAAGGGCGCGAGCGCTTCGGTGGAGGAGCTTTCACCGAGAAAAGCAACCGGCCGGCGATTGTGAATGGCGAGCGGCGCCTCAGGGAGAATGGATGCCGAGGCGTTCGCGCCGTCGCCAGGGCCGTCAGAAAACGGCTGTTGGCCAACGCTCAATAAGCCTCTCAAAACGAAATCGCTCCGCCCGCTCAAAGCCTGCGAGATATCGAGCCCGGGGTGGGTTGCTCGGGGTCGGAGCTGCCATCGGGCGTCGACGGCGCGGCGGTCGCGGGCCCTCGTGAAATCAAAGACAATGCTCGCGCTTCTTCGACCGACGCCAAAAGCCGCGGGACTTGCCTCAGCCACGCGTCAGCGCCGGGTTTCCGGTCGTGATCGCGAATAAACTTGCCCAGGCTGGCCAATTCGTCCGCGAGATCCGTGCCGGCTTCCGACGCCAGAAGGACAAAGGGGCTCGGGTTGTCCGTTTCGATCACCCAAGGGCGAACCGCCAAGGCGCAAAGGTCTCGCGCGAATTGGAGGGTTTGGGCCTGGGTGGGCTTCGCGCGCAAGGCCACGCACGGCCGAAGCCAAGCGCCGACGGGGGCGTCGGGAATGCGCGGCAAATGCCCCATGGAGCCACCGCCCGGCAAACACTCCTCAAAACTCAACGATCCATAGGAAGAGCTAGAGTGAATGCCCAACTCTTTTGACAATGGATGGGCGAAAGCCAATTTGCTTTGCCTGGCTTGAAAAACATCAACGCGCAAGCCCGAATCCATGGACGTCACGTCCAAATGCGTGGTCCAGGTGACCGCGAACGCGAAAGCGTGGGTTTCTGAGACCGAAGGGGGCTTCGAAGCGCCTTTGCGAGCCAAGTCCGCCAGCACAGGGTCAACCTCCGCCAGGGTCAGGCAGGTCATCAAAACAAATGGCCGCGCATTTTCGGCGCCAAATTCGCCGCCGGCGAAAGCGTCCGGCGCGCCCGACAAAAAGACGTCCAGGGTCGTCGGATGCGGCGTGATCACAGGTTTTTTTGCGCGGGGCATGTTTTTTCCGGATTAAATGGTTTGCGTGAGTCTGGGCGCGCGGCTCAAAGCCTGAGCTTTGCCCGCGGGGGCCGATCCGACTCGTCAGGGGCTGAGGGAGAGGCGCTCGCGGCGTTCGGGCCCGTCGCCGGCGAATGAGGGGGCGACTTGCGCCCATTGCGTTTGGCGTCTTCTGCCGCGAGCGCCTCGTTCAGGACGACGCGCTCCAAACTCGCGGAATAGGCGGGAAGCTTTTCCGCGCCGTGTTCGGCGAGCGCCGCGGCCGCGGCTGCCGGATTGGAAAACGGCGCCAAAAAGTCCGCCAAAGCCCAGGAATTGCCAAGTCGAGTCGCCAGTTCAAAAGCCTCTGTCACGTTTTGGCGCGGAGGCTTGCGGCCATCGGGCTCGTTCATCAAAAGACGCGCGCATTCGACTTCGGGGGTTACGCTTTCCGTGTCATTCCAGCCGCGCGCCAAAAGCTTCAACGCGTGCCCATTGGGGTTGTTCGCTCTCGGATTGCTCACCGGAAGCAGAAGCGCCACCAACGCCGCGTCGCGCCTTTTGAGAGCGGTGAACAAGCCCTGAGTTCCAACCGTTGCGCGATGCTCGTCGGTGGCCCCGCTCAAGAGCTCGCGGATCCATTCGGCGCGGGCGCCGGCGTTGACGGCGAGAGAAATCGCGCGCGCGGGATTGTCCGATTGCCATTGGGGAGAAACGGTTTTCGCCAGGCGCGCGCATTCCTCAGAACCCGCTTCGCAAGCGGCCAAAAAGGGCGACTGGCCCAGGCGGCCACTCCATTCCAACTCGTTTTCCGTGTGCCCAAACGCCAACAGCATACGAACGGCGGGCTCGCAGCCGCGCCGGGCGGCCCAGCCGAGGGCCGTCATGTTTCGTCGGTCTCGAAAATCCGCTTGTTCCTGCAGTCGGTCCGGCGGAATGCGGGAGAGAATGAACGCCACAGCGGATGGTTGGCTGCCAAAAGCGGCCTCCAGAAGAGCGGTGCGGCAATCGTTGTTCACCGCGGGCTTGCAAATTTCAGCGCCCAAATCCAATGCGCGCTCCAACGCGGGCACGTCGCCCTTGCGGGCCGCGGCTCGCATTTCACCGTTCAATCGAGCGTGTCGGACAACAGGACTGGTCATGGAGGTCTCAAATTGGGCGTTGCAAAAGCGCCGTGAAAACAAAAAAATAAAAGTCGTGAGCGCGCGGCACGATCCTTCGCTCCGCCGGCATGGGAGAACCCAGGCATCCGGCCCTGGCATCCAGTATACGGCTTGGACTAGATTCCGGCAACTTCGAGGAGCGAAAGCGGGGATCGGCCTTGACGAGACACGTCGTCAGTGCTTTGATGCCGCTTGCGGCAACAAGCTCTTTTTTTGCGAAATCATTGGATTTTCTGTCGTCCCTGCTCTCTTTCCCTTTCAACTCTTCATTCGCGAGACCTGCCATGCATTCAAAAACCTCTCCTGAGCTTCAAGCTGAACGCGAAATAATCGCAAAAAAAGTTTGGGGTGTTCTCAAAAAAATATCGATTCAGCAGGCCGCTAAATTTATCTTGGACGCTTATCCGGCTCGCCCAGTGTATGCGGATATTGCAAGAAAAGCCGCCGCCGCGCATTTTGGGCTCTCGATGCCAGAGTGGAAAGCGTTGACACAGCTGGCGCGCGGGGAGTGGCCTGAAATAACGCCGGGCATTGACTTGGACGCAGCCGCCAGGCCCTGCGAAGCGGATCGCGAAGGCGCAGCTGGCGAGTGCGTGTTGCGGTTTCGCGCGAGCATGGTGCGCGGATCGTCTCTGCATCCCGCTCTTCAATCCATTGAAAACGGCATGAAGGATTTGTGGGGGGCTTTGGGAATCGACAAAAATAAACTTCCGCCCCTCGAGAAGCCGACGGCCGAAGAAAAGAAACAAAAACAGGCCCCAAAGCCAGAAACCTCTCCTCAAGAAAAAGCCCTTGTGGAAAAAGCGAAATTTGAGGCCGCGAGAGCGGCGTTTTGGAGTGATGTTGAGGAATCCATTGCGCAAGCGAAAGGCGTTTCTTTGACGGATGTCGACCAGGTGCTGAAAAACGCCCAATATGCCGCGCCATGGAAACCCTCTGATGTGTTGGAGCGCGCCCTGGCTCGAGCGGGGCTGTCGGCTCAGGACTTCAATGATCCGGAGAAATTAAGCGCCATGGTCGCCGCTGTTTCAGAAAAGAACAGCGCAGAAAAAAGCGCCGAAGACGCAGCCCGCGAGGCAAAAGAAAGCGGCGAAATCAGGCCGGCAGCGCGTTGTGTTTTCGAGCCCAAAGATGGCTGGCCTGCGGAAAAAATGACCGCAGGGCGAGCGTTGGTGATTTTGTGCGCTGAAAAAACCGTGGCCGCGCGCCTGCAAGCGGAGTTTGACGCACGCCGCGCCGAGCAAAAGGCCGCGGAGGAAAAAGAAAAAGCAGAGCAAAAAGAGGCCGCGCGCAAAGCGCGGGAAAAAGAAGCGGTTCTGCGGCAGCGCGAACGCGAAATGATCGCCGCGCCCGACATGCCGGCGCATTTGGGAATCACCCCCACCGAATACGAGCGCTGGGAAAAGGATGGCAAAATCCCGGTGTCCAAGCATAAAGACTTTTACAAATGGGGCCGGAGTTTGCAGTTGCGATTGCATCACCCAGACGACTTGAAGCATGTGACGCCCGCCAAGATCAAAAAATGGCGCGAGGAGCACCAAGCGGATTTGGCAAAAAAACGAAAAGCCAGCGCCCAAACAGCAAAGAAGGCGCGAGCCTGGACACTGGGCATCAACAAAGCGTTGGCCGCGGGGTTCACCCCGGTCTCCGGCGAGGCCCGAAATGGAGAGGACGGCGTGACAGATGCCTGGTGGGCGGCTCGTCAAGTGAGCATCGCGCTCGATGGCGAAACGCACGCCGTGATGGTGTCGCAACCCGTGCGGCTGCCCCAACGGCCAAAGTTGACGGATCCGGCGACCCTGGCGACACGTCTGGCGGCGGTGTCGGCCAAGGTGTCTGACGCCAAGCTGGCCGCGGCCATCTCGCCGCCCATCAAGGCCGTCATGGACAGCCTGCAAATGGGCCCGGCCCCGACAGGCGCCGCCGCCGCGGACCCGGATCACGACGATCACGACCCTAAATGGAGCGCGTTGTTTCGCCTGTTCGCGCAGGGATTGGCTCCCGAGAGCTGGGAAAAGCCCGGGCTGAAAGAACATCTGCTCGACGCCGAACGCCAACACGCCGAAGAGGGGGAAATGCGCCGCGCGCAGCGTGGATTCCATTTGGAGGATTACCCGGCCAGTTTTCCGCAGGCTCGCTCCATCGGTCGCTCCATTCGCGTGGTTTGCGGACCCACCAACTCAGGGAAAACGCACGAAGCCTTGGAGGCGCTCAAAGCCGCCAAGTCCGGCGTTTATCTCGCCCCGCTTCGGCTGCTCGCGATGGAGGTTTACGATCGCCTCACCGCCGCGGGAATTCCGTGCGAATTGCGCACCGGAGAGGAGCGAGTCATCACGCCCGGCGCAAAACACGTGTGCGCGACAGTCGAAATGATGAACCCCGCCCATGAAGTCGAAGTCGCCGTCATTGACGAGTGTCAAATGCTGCACGACGAGCAGCGCGGATTCGCCTGGACCGCCGCCTTGGCGGGCGTTCCCGCCAAGCGTGTTTACGCCTTGGGGTCCAAGTGGGCGGCGCCGAGCATCCAACGCCTCGCGGCGCATTTGGGCGAGGCGTGCGAAGTGGTCGAAGTCGAGAGAAAAACCGAACTTTTGGTTCTTCCGCAGCCTCTGGACGAAGACGACGTGCGCGCCGGAGACGCCGTCGTCGCCTTTTCTCGGCGCGGGGTTCTTCGGTTGTCCGCCCGTTTCCGAGACATGGGGCTGTCTGTGGCCACGATCTATGGAGCCCTCACGCCCGAAGTGCGCCGCCATCAGGCCCATCTGTTCAATTCGGGAGCGGCCGACGTCCTCGTGGCCACGGACGCGATTGGCATGGGAATGAACTTGCCCATAGCCCGAGTGCTGTTTTCCGAAATAGAGAAGTTTGACGGCGAGGAAATGCGGCGATTGTTGCCTTCCGAAGCCCAGCAAATAGGCGGACGCGCTGGGCGTTATGGGCTGCATGAAAAGGGCGAAGTCGGAACCCTGAGCGGCGCGTCGGCGCGAGAGTTGAAGTCGTTGCTCAAGGCCAAGGGGCCGGAGCCCTTGGAGCGATTGCCGGTCGGGCCCTCTCTGGCCTATGCCTTGGCGATTTCTGAGCGTTTGGGCATTTCCTCGCTGAGCGAAGTCCTGGAGCATTTCGAGGAGGGCTTTCAAATCGAGCACGCTCTGTTCGAAAAAGCGCTCTCGTCGGAAATGATGGGGCTCGCCGAGCTCACGGACCGATTCGAAGACAAGCTGAGCCTGGCGATTCGGTTCAAGTATGCTTGCGCGCCGGTTTCGCTCTGGCAAGAGCGAGAGCTTGGATACTGGGGCAATGTCATCGCGGGGCATGCTTCTGGGGCCATCCAACGAATAATTTCATTGCCCGCCTGGGTCAACGATGTCCAGAGCGCAGGGTCTCGCGATTTGCTGGACGAGGCCGAAGGGATGAGCAAGATTGTGGGCATCTACGCCTGGCTGGCGCATGCCTTCCCGTCCATCTTCGTGGACGCGGGCAAGGCGCCCGCGGCTCGAGAAAAACTCGCGCGATACATCAACGCGGCGCTGAAAAAACAAGAGGAGCCGCGCTATCACCGTCGCCGTTGGGACGAATACGGAAGCTTTGGCGGTTTTGGCGGGCATGATGATGATGATGACGATGACGACTACAGCTACTGATTTGAGAGGGGCCTTTCCGGCGAAAGCCGGGAACCGCAAAAGCCGCTCGCGCTGAGCGGCTTTTGCTTGGCGCGAAAAAGACAGCCGACTTTATTGGATGGCGTCGCGGCCAAGAATAACGGCGCGAGGCCCGCTTTCCGGGGCGACGGCATGCCGCGACGCTGAAAAGCCTGCGGACAGGCCATCGGCGAAAAAACACAGACGCGCCCGACCGGCGGCCCCCACGGACAAGGCCGCTTGGTGGCGGCTCCCGGCCTCCGGTGGTAAAATACAGTCTGTTGCGCGTTTTCGTGTTTGTGTTTCACACTTAGGTTTCCCTCCTTGGTTTCCCAAGGGTCATCCAAAAACGCTCGCCGTCGCATGTCGCATCTCTTGCTTTTCGAATCACGCTCACCGGCCTCGATATGAACGACGCAGACACTCTTTTGACCGCGCAAGCGCCTTCCGCGACAAGCTCCGATGAGAAGCGAGCCGCGTTGAAAAACCGATTTAAAGAGGCCGGCTCTTTGCGCGAGTGGCAGGAGCGTTTTTGGCGCGCGGCGCAAAAAGCGCGGGGAAGCCGCCATCAATTGGAGGCGAGCGCCATCGCCGATTTTCTGTCAATGGCCAAGGAACGCCCCTCGACGGACATTCCCGCCAAATTGTGGCCGACCATCGCGGCGCGCGCCGCGGCTGTGGGCGATTTGCCTGCGCTTCGGCTCGCGGCCCAAAACTGCGACCTGCCCGCCGTGCGGTTGGTTGAGGAGAATTTGACGGCCAAGGAGTTGGCCGAAGGCAAGAAAGCGCTTGGCTTTGATTTGCTCAATTATATCTCCGAAGAGCCTTCGTCGAGCGAAGAAAAAACCAATAAAGCGCCTTTTTTGGCCGCGGTCCTCTCTGAGCTGCTGGCTTGCGGTTGCGACGCGCGGGCGCGCGCTCCGGACGGGAAAACGCCGTTGCTCAGGCTGTCGCATCAGTGCCGCGACGCCGTCAGCGCGCTGATTCCGCATTCGGACCTGGACGCGCAAGACTCCGCGGGGAGGACGATACTGATGCTGGTCGCCACTCGATACGCGGTGGAGCCAAGTTTGACCCAAGAGCTTTTGGACGCGGGCGCCAACCCCAATTTGACAATGGCTGGCGGCGTGACGGCGCTCATGATGGGCGTGGCCGGCGATTTCGCCGATTGGCGCGCGTTGATCCCCGTCTCCAACATCGCGCAGGCCGACGACAGTGGGCTCAGGGCCGTCGATTACGCGCTGAAGGCCAAAAACTGGAAGGCGCTGGATGCCTTTTGCCAGGTCGTTGACATCGTTCAAGCCGAAGAGATCGAAAAGCGCGTATTGGAGGCCCTGCTTCCCCAATCGAGGCCGCGACTGGCGGCCGCCGCGGAAGCGCAGGCGCTGCGCGAGCAATTGGAACGCGATCAAGCCTCTTCCGCCACGGACGGCTCGTTTGGCGCAAAAATTCCAGCTCAGGGCCAAAAAGGCGCAAGCCGCCGAATCTGAACGAAGCCCAAGAAGGCCGCGAAAGCGGCTGCGCCTGACCGACGGCCCCAGAGGAGGCCGCCAAGCCGGTGGCGTGGCGCCGGGCCCGATGATAGAATGAAACCTTGCGGGCTTTAGGCTCTGTGAAGTTAATCCGATGAGGTTGAAAAGCCTTCAATCGGGGCGAAAGTGAACAAATCGCCACAAAACGGTTGACAATTTCGCCGCGGCCAGACACCATCACGCAAACGTTTGGGCCCGCGCCGCCCCCTTTTCCAATCCGCTGGTCTCGCCCTCCCGCCCATGGCCCTCTGCCCCGTCATGACTCGCTCGCATGGACTCGTCGAAACCGCGCCGTCTTTCACGCGGCCGGCGAAGGCGCTGATGCATGAGGGGAAAAACGAATGGAACACCGCGATTTTTGTCGCGCGCGCGTTCTGGCGGCATTTGCTGGCAGACGGAACCTTGCGCCCGCTTCCCAAAGCCAAGCCCAAGACAACCGAAAAAGCCAACGCCCGCGCGCAAGCGAGCGCGGCGGAGCGCGCCGAGCGCGAGGCCAAAAGCGAGGCCGAATTCCTGGATTTGGCCCGCGAGGCCAACGCCCGCATCAAGGCCTGGAACGCGAGCGCGATGGCGGACCACTTGGCGGAGCACGCCTTCAAAGGCCCGGACTTCGTGGGGCCGCCGCCTCCGATCGCCGCGAGCAAAAACCTGCGCTTGTTCTTGCCCCAACGGTTGGAGCCCGCGCAGGACAACGGCGAGCCCAGCGCCTCGCGGGCCGCCAAGCGCGAGCAAATCCTCAACGTCTCCGTCCTGGGCATGCTCCTGCGGGAGCGCAAGGACGCGGGCGGGCGCGTGACCTACGACGCGCTGCCGGGCGCGGTCGCGAGCGAAATCATGCAGCGCGTCTCCAAAGCCTTCTCCACGCACCAAAAAGCCGTGAAGGCCTGGCGCGCGACCAACAAGAAAGCGGGGCGGCCGCAGCCGCCCGGATTTATGGAAAAGCACGGGCGCGCGACACTTTTTTTCCCGGCGAACAATTATTTTAAATTTGTCAAAGGCATGCCGAAGCCGGAGCAAAAACTGCGATTTGGAGCCCTGCATCGCAAGGACGGGCAGATTCGCCAAATTTTCGCGGACTATGAGCAAACCGACCCGTTGAGCGAGGCCGACGTCCAGGCGTTTTTGGATTTCGACTTGCAGGGCGCCTGGGAGCGGATCAAAAAGAAAACCAAGACGCCCGAGAAGGCGCGCCTGGCCGAAGTCCGCCTCGTGCCGCAAAAGGGCGACGGCGTGAAGATCGAGTTCGTCATGAATTGGGACCAGCCGTTCCGCGCGGGCAGCTGGGGCGAGAAGATGTATGCGAAGCTGGACGAAATCCAGTCCCGGATGAAAACGGAGCTCAAGCCCTCTAAGTTCTGCGACGAGTTGTTGAAAATCCTCAAAACCGCCAAAATCGACGACCTGCCGACGATGGCGGCGACGGACCCGGGCGTCAACAACCTGATTTCGTTGGTCACCAGCGAGGGCTCCAAGGCCATCGTGGTGTCGGCCGCCGCGCTTGAGCGTGTGGTTTCGTGGCACGACAAACGCATCGAGGCCCGCAAGTCGGCCCTGACCACGCCGGAATTGTGGGCGCTGCAAGCCAAGCGCGAGCGCGGCCAGGAAGAACGGCGCGCCCAGCTCGCCCTGGCGGCCGTCGCCGCCGAGGAACAAGGCCAAGCCGCAAAGGCCGCCAAAGCCCTCACGCGCAAGCAGGCTGCGAAGGCCAAGCGGGACGCCGCGAAGCTCGCCAAGGCGGACGCCAATGAGTTGGCCGCGGCGATCATGAGGGGCGAGACAAGAGGCGAGACCGGAGCGTTCGCCGAGGGTCTTGGCGCCCCAGCCCGCGCTCATCAAAAATCGGCGCTCGTGATCCCCTTGGCGCGCGCCGAAAGCGCGGAGGCCATGGCCGACGAGCCGTGGGCTGCGGAAATCCTCGACGAAAGCCTGGACTTTGATTTATCGGCCGAAGACGCCGCCGGCCTGGAAGCCGAAGAGGCGCTGATCGCCGCGGGCATCACGGACGCCGGAGAGGGAACCTCCAGGGAAGAAAAGGCCGTCGCGCGCCAACAGGACGCCGCCGCTTTGGCCGAGGCGCGCGCGGAGCTCCTGGAGATGGAGCTGGACGAGACGCTTTCGCCAGACCCGGCGAATGCCTTGACGCCCGCGGAGTTCGCGGCGCTCCGCAAAGGGCTGGCGGCGATCTACCGAGACACCTGCCTGATCCGGATGTGGGCGCGCCGGGCCGCGGCGGTCAGCGACTTTTTGCACAAAATCAGCGCATTCGCCATCCGCCAGCTCGCCGAGCGCGGCGTGGAGCTTCTGATCTTGGGGCACAACCCCTTTTGGAAAGACGAGGCCAATCTGGGCCGCGCGCAGAACCGCAGGCTTTATAGCCTCGCGCACCGAACGCTTTACGACATGTTTTCGTATAAGGGGCTGGCGGCCAACATGGTGGTGCTCGAAGTCGAAGAGAGCTACACCAGCCAAACGAGCTTCGTGATGAACGAGAAGCTCAGAAAGCACGCCAACGCCAAAAGCCAAGAAGAAAAGGCGGCCGCGAAAGCCGCGCGCGCGGCGGCGAAGGTGGCGTCCAAAGACGCTTTGGCGCAATCGATCCAAGAAAAGCAGCAAGGGCAAGAAAAGGCGGGGAACGGCCCGCAAGCCACAGCATCACCAGCAACCGCAACAACGGCAACAACGGCAACAACGGCAACAACCGCAACAACGGCAACAACGGCAACAACCGCAGCACACAACGCGGCGCGCGATTCATCCGCAAGCGCAGACTCCGGCTCGAAGACGCTGACCGAAGGGGACGCTCCCCCGGCGCAAGAGACCCTTGGAGAGCAAGCGGCAATGAACAACGCGTCCTGGGTCCCCGAAGGGCAACGCAAAGGCCATCGGTTCACGTCCAAAAACGCAAAGGGGCGCAAGCGCGTCATCCACGCGGACGTGAACGGAGCCTACAACATCCTTCGAAAGGCATGCCCGGCGTTTGAATTCCACGACGGATTGTCGCTGGGGTTCCGGATTTGGTGGCTCAACCCGAAGACCGGGTTGGCCCAGAGGCAATTGCGGCGCGAAACAAGGGCCTGAGGGCCTCGCGACGGATGCTTTTTTTATTCAACTGGGACTTGTCGGGCGACCCAGATGTGGAGGTTTGATTAACTTCACAGAGCCTAATTCCACGGTCATTTCCATTTTTAGAGATTCACTCAATGAGCATCGAAAAACGGCTTCCGCGGCATGGCGAAGAAGCGCTGATCGGACCGCAAGCCGGAGCCCGATGGATCGTTGATCAAGCATCCGCTCGCGTCCACGGGCCGGGCTCTCCCTGGATCGAGCTCAGCGAACGATTGGCAAAGGCCGAGCGCGACGCCCTCGCTGAAATAGAGGCGCAAGAGGCGCTGCGGATTGAGGCGGAAATGGCGCCCGAAAAAGCCAATCCGGCCGAATGGAGCTGGAAGGAGCTCAAACGCCTCGACGCTGAAATGCTGCAAGCGGTTTTGCCGCCCAAAAAAAGCGCGGCCCATCCTTTCGCGGCCAATCCAGAATTGCTCGTCGCGATGGCGCATATGGATCAACCCACGCCGCCGGCGTCGTTCGCGAAGGACGCGCCAGACGGCATGGATGAAGTCGGCCTGTTTCCTTTCGAGGGGCACAAAATGGCTCGCCGCGAGGTTTTGCGGGGAGAAGAGGCTGATCGCGCCCAAGAGATTTTTGACACGCTGCTTGCGCGCTGCGGCTTTGAGCCCTTGCGCGCGCAAACGCCCTGGCCGCAAGCGTTGCTGGATCACCTTGGGCTCTCGGCCGACGCGCTGGACAAATTGCTGTTCGAAAGCGAGAACACAGCGTTTTTGTTGCTGAAAGAAAAAACGGATGAAGAGTGGGGCCGTCCGGCGTTGGAGCGCAATGCTTTGCCCGGCGGCTCAAATGCTCGCTTTGAGCCCGCGCCGCCTGCGGAAAATCGCCGATCTCTGGCCGAAACCGCGCGCGCGACGTTGCGGGCGGAGTCGGGAGCCGAAAACGATTCGCTTGAAAAAGCGTCAAGGCTTTTGGCCGATGATCGGTGGCCCTTGTTCACGCCCATGATGAGGTTGGGCATCGCCGCGGAAACGCGAAAGCGCATGAGCGCGATGGACGCCGCGCTGACCCCCACAGGGCCAACAAACAATTCCACGCTTGGGGGCCGCGTTGGGGGCGGCCCCTTTCTGGGGATGCCCGAGCGAAAAGAGCGTTTTTCCAGCCATCCGCATCGACGAGAAGCGTCGCTTCGCAGAGAGCGCTCGCTGGTCGAAAACCGAACAGCAAGCCCCGGCGAGCTTTCGGTTTTGCGCGCCGTTTACGGATTGGCGCAGCAGGAGGCGTTTCATGAGCGCAACGCGCTGAGTGGCCGGCAAAGAGCATGGATGCTCGCCCAGTGGACAGCGAAGGCGAGCAAGGCGTGCGAGTCCGCCACAGGAAGCGCTGTGGGGCGAGCCGTCGCAATGAGAGACCAGTTGTCCCCGCTTGCCAACGGAGGGATGTCTGCGAACGAGAGATTGAAAGAGGCGGCGATTGCCGGGCAAAAAGCAGCTGTTGCCAAGCAAAAAACCATGTTTGAGCGCGAGAACTCTGTTTCGCACAGGACAACGCTCGTCACGCAAATGCTGGAGAAAATCAGCGAAAAATCGGGCCTCTCCGTTTCAGAGCTTTTTGTGGCGAACGGCGCGATGCAAGCCCCCGGAATCGAGTCGGAGCTGGCGTCATTGGGGGCGCGCCTTGCGTTGCCCGGCGAAATCGAGGGACGGCCGGCCATTGGATTGGCCGAAGAGGGGTTCGCGTTGCGCCAAGCGGCCCCGGGGAAGTGGGAGTTGTGGACTCTCGCTTCCGCCGCGTTCGTGTCCGACCCAGAAAAAAAAGGCGGCGGTTTTTGGGACATGAAGGGCGTCTTGGCCACCCAGGAAACCCAACCGGATTTGTGGGCGCAAGAATTGTATTCGCTGTCCGCCGCGGGGCGCGCTCGGCTGGAAAAAGTAAGCAACATGGAACGCGCGTTTTTGTGGGCCAAAGGCCGCCAATTGCGCCACGATGCTGACGGAAGCAAGATCGTGTCGCCCATGAGCGTGCCCAACGCCATCTCGATCCATATTGCTCGCGCGCATGACGTGCATGCCGATGGCATGAATCGGCTGTCGTGCTCTTTTAAGCCACCCGGCGCGCTGCTGGCGCGGCTAAATGGCGCCCGAATCGACACGGTTTCATCGCAATCCACCGAAGCCATGGCACGCTCATCGGTCCCGTCCGCCAAAAAAGCCGAGGAAAAAAAGCCGGCCAAGTTGACCGCGGCGCACGAGGGGCTGGCGAAAATCAACGAGTGGATCGCAAAAGCCAACCCCAACGACGCTTTGAGGGACGGCGAAAGCCTCGAAGATTACAGCAGGCGCGCGTTTGCGCTCAAACATTTGAACGAAGTTGACGACGCGGCGTGGCGAACCAAAACGACGCGGATCGACGAAAAACAAA
>Ga0209862_1000058_pt1 | contig 37066 bp, 32 predicted proteins | sample OrgsoiDNA_201061_FD_185809 | JGI IMG/M metagenome (GOLD analysis project Ga0209862, IMG submission 185809) | Permafrost soil microbial communities from the Arctic, to analyse light accelerated degradation of dissolved organic matter (DOM) -... | ecosystem: Environmental > Terrestrial > Soil >... | reverse complement strand
ACGGCGACGTTGGCCGGCATGGAGTTGGTGTAGATGACGGTGGCGACGGCGTTGGCCGTGTCGTGGAAGCCGTTGACGAATTCGAAGCCGAGCGCGATCAGCAGCGCCACGCCGAGCAGCAGATAGGGCAGCCAGCTGGCGTCGACCGGGCCGGCGCCGATGACGTCCGAGCGCAGGCTGTAAAAGCTGAACAGCAGGCCGGCGCACAGCAGCACGAGGAATACGGCGATGGTGGCCGGCGAGGTTTTGCGGTCGATCCGGCCGCCCGCCGGGGATGCCGGATGGGACTGGGCGCTGACATTCATGATGGTCTCCAAGGGGTGAGTTTGGATGCAATCTACTTGTCAAATATGACAGTGGAATGAAAAAGCCATAACGGCTCGTTTTTAGCGGCGGCGGCCAATTTTAAATCGGTCTTTTATAACAATTTTATGGTTTTACCAGCTCTTTTTAGAAAATTTTTATTTCCTAATCGTTACTCTGATCGCAAGAAAAAAGCCCGTCATTCAACGATGAACAAGGCGGCTGCATGTGGAGACGCTGGTTCTCAGACTAACTTGATAGGGCAGGAAATATGAACATGCAAAAGATCACCACCAATAGTCAGCGGCTTGCTTCGGCCCCGCCCAAGCTGGCCCCCATCGCACTGGCGTGCGCGATGTTGGCCTTGTCGACTTTGTCGTATTCGAACGGGGCGCTGGCCGCCGATGCCGCCGCCGATGCTGCGGCGGCACCCGCCGCGGCTGACGGGATGCCCTTGGGCGACGTTCAGGAAGTGAAGGTCAACGCGCGCAAGCAAAGCTTGTCGGCGCAAAAAAAGTCCGAAAGCATCGAGACGCTCAGCGGCGCCTTGATCGAACAGAGCGCGGTGCCGGATATCACGACGCTGATCCAGTCGATCGCCGGCGTGTCGCTGAAGACCGAAGGCACGGGCCAGACCGAGATCGAGATGCGCGGCATGACCTCCAGCGGCGGCAGTTCGCCGACCAGCGGCTTCTATCTGGATGACACGCCGCTGACCCCGCCGGCCGGCGCGCAAAACGGCAAGGTGGTGATTTCGCCGGCCCTGTACGACATGGCCGGCGCCGACGTGCTGCGCGGTCCGCAGGGCACCTTGTACGGCTCCGGCGCGATGGGCGGTTCGGTGAAGCTGATCACGACGCCGCCGGACACCAGCGGCTTCGCCGCGTCGCTGCAAAGCGTTTTGTCGGGCACGCAGGGCGGCGGCTTCAACCATACGGACAATGTCATGCTCAACGTTCCGCTGGTCGCGGACAGCATGGCCTTGCGCATCGTCGCCTCGGAGGCCTTCACCAGCGGCTGGATAGACCGCATCGTCTCCAACGCGCTGCCGGTCGTCGGCAACAACGGCGCCACGCGCGGCGACGTGCAGTCGGCCCCGGTCGCGGCCAGCTATCCGCATTCCAACGCGGCCCAGCAATACAACGTGCGCATGAATCTGCTGTGGAAGGCGACGCCGCAGCTGACGATCGCGCCGGGCCTTTATTATTTCACCAGCCGGCAGGACGGCATCAGCGCCTACGACAGCACGCCCGGCACGCAGACGCATTATCAGCCCTTCGATATCGCCGAACCGATGACCGACCGCATGACCATCGGCACGCTGACCGTCAGCTATGCTTTCGACGCGGCCGATCTGACCTGGAACACCTCGTACTGGAAGCGCCGTTCGACCCAGGTGCAGGACGGCAGCGAGGACTTCAACAATCCGCAATCGGGCGCGACGCTGGCCTCGAATAACAACCTCAGCGGACCGCAGCCCGGCTATTACGGCGCCGGCGGTACCGGTACCGTGGTCGGCACCGAGGATGATCCGACGCGCCAGCTCAGCGAGGAATTGCGCCTGGCGTCCAAGGGCAACGGTCCGTTCCAGTGGGTGCTCGGCGCGTATGCGAGCGACTATTGGTCGACCTGGAATTTCTCCGGCATCACGGCCAACCCTTCCGTCTATATGGACTTGGGCAGCAATCAGGCGGCCACGACCAATCAATGGTTCGTCGCCAATTCGCCCACGCACATGACGCAGTTGGCGCTGTTCGGCAACGGCAGTTATGCGCTCGACGAGCACTGGAAAGTCGAAGCCGGCGCGCGCCTGTACCGCTACAACTACGCGTTTTCATCGACCATCACCGGCTGGGGTTCGGGCTACGGCGCGGCGACGCCGTCGGCGACCGGCAATATCCGCCAGGTCGATACGGGCGTCAATCCCAAGCTGGGCCTGTCCTACGATTTCAACAACGACATGATGGTCTATGCGAACGTGTCGCGCGGCGCGCGCCCCGGCGGCGGCAACGCCTTGTATCCGACCACCGGCGCGTTCTGGTCGGGCGCCTACGCGCCGTTCAATTACAGCAACGGCTGGCCGACCAGCTACAAGCCGGACAGTGTCATCAGTTATGAAGTGGGCGAGAAGGGCCGTTTCTTCGATCATCGCCTGACGCTCAACGCCAGCGCCTATTACGAAAACTGGAAGAACCCGCAGCTGCTGGCCTATCCCGGCGACTGGGCCTTCAACGTCAATGGCGACAAGGCCACCATCGAAGGCGCGGACGTGGACATGAAGGCGATACTGGGCGGCGGCTTCGTGCTCGGCGCGGCGGCCGGCTACACGCATGCCAAGGTGGCGCCGGGCGATCACTGGGAAATTTCACCGGCCAGCGTCATGCCGGACGTGCCGCTGTTTAACGGCAACCTCAGCCTGACATACCAGAAGCATCTGGCCGACGGCTACGTCTTCTCGGCCGAGGTGAACAATGCCTATGTCGATGCGCGCTATACGCTGAGCTTCCTGTATCCCTATCAATCGACGGGGCATTATGTGAAGCTGCCGTCCTATGATTTGACCAATCTGCGGGTGGGTATCGAATCGTCGCATGGCTGGGGTGTGAGTGCGTTTATCAACAACCTCACCAACAAGCACGCGGCGCTCGAAAACATGTTCCAGGAAACGGAACCGTCCGCCGCGTTCGGCCGCATCATGACCAACCAGCCGCTCACGGCGGGCATCAACCTGAGCTACAAAATGTAGGCCCGCAGCGTTTAGCTGACGATGAAGCGCGAGGGGATTTCGATGCCGCCGACGCGGGCGGCCTCGGCGTAGGAACGCATTTCCGCGATGGCCGCTTCCAGCAGCTCGGCGCTGGGATTGGCCTGGAAGCCCTTGATACGCTCATTGAGCTGGGATACTTGCTTGCTCCATTCGAGCCGGTTCAACATACTCATCATGCCTCCTCGTTCTAAAGGAGACATGATGCGGCCGGGCCGGAAAACCTACCGTTCGCTAGCGCACATACGTGCGCAAGCGGGCCTGTCCGTCGATCAGTGCTTGATCGAGACGCCGTGCAGGAACAGGCTGATGGCCTCTTTCACGTGGGCCAGATTCTCGGCCGGGGTACGCGGCACGGCGGGCTCGAACAGCAGGCGCGTGGTCTGGTCGCCGAGCAGGCAATTGAGCAAATGGACGGCCAGCAGTTCCGGCGTCAGTTCGCTGCGGATCTGCGCCTTGACGTCGGGGCGGCTGAAAAAAACGGCCAGCTGTTCGCGCGTCTGCTTGGGGCCGGCCTGGTAAAAGGTCTGCGCCAGTTCCGGTGTGGTGCTGGCTTCGGCGATCACCATCCGGTGCAGGCTGCAGAACGACGGCAGCGACACCAGTTCGACAAAGCGCACCGAAAAGTCGGTCAGGATGTCCTCGATCGGGCGCATGTCCGTCCCCATATTGAACACGCCGCCGAAGAAACGCGCGCGGCCCTCGGCGATGACGGCGTTCAGCAGCCCGGCCTTGCCGCCGAACTTGACGTAGATGGTGCGCACGGCCACGTGGGCTTCACGGGCGATCATTTCCAGGCTGACCTTGCCGTAACCTTTTTCCAGGAACAGATGGGCCGCCGTGTCCAGCAGGTTTTGCAGGCGCGCTTCCTTGTCGGCGGCGCGCGGGCGGCCGGCCGACTTGCCGCAGCCGGGCAGGTCGGGATTCGGGCAGTCGCTCAGGTCGGCGTCGTTGGCCGCGCCATGCTCGCCGGCGTGCTCAAGCTGATGGTCAAGATCAAGGGCGCTGTCTTCTACTGTGGGCGTGGAAATCTTCATATATAGGCGAAAAGAGTATGCCCATACTGTAGTCCAAAATAAAATGAAATGCAACCGTTTCATTTCTTGACATCGGCATCGACTTGTCCAATAATGAACCTATCCCATTTCATTTCTCCGGAGCGTCGCATGTCCAATCCGCACAGCCAAGCAGAACAAAAAGTGCTCACCGCCGTCCCAGCCGGCGCGCCAGCCGGCCCGGCGGCCGCGCCCGCCACTGCCGCCAAGCAGCCGAACCGCCGCGTCCTCGTCGTCGCCGCCGTCATCGCGCTGGCCGCCATCGGCGCCGGTGCCCGCATGTGGTACAACAGCACCCATTATGTCGAGACCGACAACGCCTATGTGGCCGGCCACGTGCACCCGGTCTCGTCGCGCATCGCCGGCACCGTCACCCGCGTGCTGATCGACGACAACCAGGTGGTCCATGAAGGCGACGTGATCGCCGAACTCGACCCGTTCGACCAGCATGTGCGGGTCGAGCAGATCCAGGCGCAGATCGACACGGCCGAGCAGCAGGTGCTGCAATCGGACGCGCAAGTGGCGCAGACCCAGGCCCAGGCCAGCGCCGCCGCCGCCCAGGTGGCGCAGTCGGACGCGCAGCTGGTGCGCGCCAAGCAGGACGCCGACCGTTACGGCCAGCTGTATAACAGCCAGATGAAAGCCGTCTCGAAAGCCGAACTCGACGCCGCCGTCGCCGCCCGCGCCAGCGCCGTCGCCGACGTCGCCGCCAAGCGCGACAGCGTGGTCGCCGCCAAGGCGCAAATCGGTTCCGCCGCCGCCGCCCGCGAAGTCCTGAAAGCGCAAGTGCGCGTGCTGCGCGTGCAGCTGAAAGACGCCCAGCAGCAGCTGGCCTACAACAAAATCCTGGCGCCGGTGACGGGCCGGATCGGCAAGCGCAGCATCGAAGTGGGCCAGCGCGTGCAGCCCGGCCAGCAGCTGACCGCCATCGTGCAGGACGACGTCTGGGTCACCGCCAACTTCAAGGAAACCCAGCTGGCCAACCTGCGCAAGGGCCAGGAAGTGAACGTCAAGATCGACGCGCTGCCGGACTACAAACTGGTCGGCCAGATCGACAGCTTCGCGCCAGCCTCCGGCGCCGAATTCGCGCTGCTGCCGGCCGATAACGCCACCGGTAACTTCACCAAGATCGTCCAGCGCGTGCCGGTCAAGATCATCCTCAAGGCGGCAGACCTGAAAGCCCTCAGCGGCCGTCTGGCGCCGGGCATGTCGGCCATCACCGAAGTGGAAATCAAACAAGCGGTGGCCAATCCGATTCCAGCGGCCCAGGTTCACTAAGAGGAGCGCGCGATGAGCGGCACGACACAACTGCCTGCGGCCGGAACGCCGCAGGCGCCACCGGCCATCAGCGAGCGCATTTCACTGCGCACCTGGATCGCCGTGGCGGCCGGCATGCTGGGCGCCTTCATGGCGGTGCTCGACATCCAGATCACCAACTCCTCGCTGAAGGACATCCTCGGCGCGCTGTCGGCCACGCAGGAAGAGGGCTCGTGGATTTCCACCGCCTACCTGGTGGCCGAGATCATCGTCATCCCGCTGACGGCGCTGCTGACCCGCACCTTCGGCATGCGCGCCTACATGATGGGCACCACCGCGCTGTTCCTGGTGTTCTCGACGCTGTGCGGCTTCTCGTGGAACCTCGGCAGCATGATCGCCTTCCGCATGCTGCAAGGCTTCACCGGCGGCGCCCTGATCCCGATGGCGATGACGCTGGTGATGGCCAAGCTGCCGGTCTCCAAGCGCGCCACCGGCTTCGCCATCTTCGGCCTGACCGCCACGCTGGCGCCGTCGATGGGACCGACCTTGGGCGGCTACCTGAGCGACCTGTATGGCTGGCCATCGATCTTCTACATCAACTGGATACCGGGCGTGCTGCTCATCGCCGGCATCTCGTATGGCCTGGACCGCGACAAGATGAAGCTCGACGAAATCTTCAACGCCGACTGGCTGGGCATCGCCTTCATGGCCGCTGGCCTGGGCGGCCTGACCATCTTCCTTGAAGAGGGCAACACCAAGGACTGGTTCGACTCGAACTTCATCGTCTTCTTCGCGGGGCTGGCCATCGTCGGTTTGCTCGGCTGGGTCGTCACCAGCACCATGCGCGAAAAGCCCTTCGTCAACCTGGGCCTGTACGGCACGCGCAACTTCAGCGCCGCCACCGCGCTGTCGCTGGCGATGGGCATGGGCTTGTACGGATCGGCCTTCCTGCTGCCGCTGTTCCTCGGCCAGATTCCCGGCTACTCGCCGATGCAGATCGGTGAAGTGATCATGTGGGCCGGCCTGCCGCAGCTGTTCATCATGCCGTTCGCCGCCAAGCTGTCGACCAAGATCGACAACCGCATCCTGTGCAGCTTCGGCCTGCTGCTGTTCGGCGGCTCCTGCATCATGAACGCCTACATGGACGCCAGCACCGGCTACGACCAGCTGCTGTGGACGCAGATCATCCGCGCCTGCGGCCAGCCCTTCGTCATGCTGACGCTGTCGAACTTCGCGATGAACGGCGTGCAGCCCAAGGACATACCATCGGCATCGAGCCTGATCAACATGACCCGTAACCTGGGCGGCTCGATCGGCATCGCGCTGCTGGCCACCGCGCTGACGGCGCGCGAGCACTTCCACTCGGAGCGGCTGGGCGAAGCGGTCACCGGTTTTTCCGCCGCCACCCAGCTGCGCATCGACCAGATGTCGCAAGCCTTCATCGGCAAGGGCATGGACCCGAACACGGCGCACGACACCGCGCTCAAAGCGATCGATGGCCTGATCCGGCGCGAATCGTATGTGATGGCCTACAACGACGGCTTCTTCCTGGTCGGCGCGGTGCTGCTGGGCTGTATCGGCGTGCTGTGGTTCTCCGACAAGGTCAAGGCGGGCGGCGGCGCCAGCGGCGCGCACTAAAAAATATAAACGATTTAAAAAATATAAACGATTTATACAATATTCGAGGTAAGCCATGTATTCAACTTTGTCACCGGTTTTGAAACGCCTGACGCTGGCCGTATCCGTTGCGCTGGCCGTCGCCGGCTGCACCAACGTCGGCGCCGACTTCAGCGCGCCGCACAATATCGCCGGCACCGAGGGTTCTTACCACCTGCCGGCCGGCCAGAGCGCCAGCGAAGCGCGCCTGCCAGCGCAATGGTGGAGCGTCTTCGGCGACGCCACGCTGGACCAGCTGGAACAGACCGCGCTGCGCGACAATCCGGGCGTGAAGGCGGCCGGCCAACGGCTGCTGCAGGCGCAGGCGCAAGCCGGCGTGACGCGCTCGAACCAATCGGTGCAGGGCGGCGTCAGTGCCTCGGTGTCCAATTCGCGCAGCTCGGCCAATTCGGCGCAGGGCATCGCCTTCGGTCACCAGTCGATCAGCGGCAACGACTACGAAGTCGGCGCATCGCTGTCGTATGAAGTCGATCTGTTCGGCCGCGTGCGGCGCATGGTCGAAGCGTCGGACGCGCAGGTGCTGGCCTCCGAAGCGGACCGCGACGGCGTGCTGTTGCTGCTGTCGTCGCAAGTGGCGACCACCTACTGGCAGATACGCGGCCTCGACGCCGAGATCGCGATCCTCAACGGTGCGCTGGCCACCCGCCACGAGACGGAAGACCTGATCACCGCGCGCTTCAACGCCGGCCTGTCGAATGAGCTGGACACCTCGCGCGCGCGCATCGAACGCGCCAACGCCGAAGCCGACCTGCATGAAGTGCAGCGCCAGCGCAATCAGCTGGAACACAGCCTGGCCACGCTGGTGGGCGGTTCGCCGACCAGCACCATGCTGCCGGCGCTGGCCAACGGCGTGCTGCCGCAACCGCCGGCGATTCCGGTCGGCCTGCCGGCGAGCCTGCTGTCGCAGCGTCCCGACCTGGCGGGCAGCGTCGCCAACCTGCGTTCGGCCAACGCGCAAATCGGCGTGGCCGAAAGCGCGTTCTATCCGTCCATCAGCCTGACCGGCGATTTCGGCTTCGCCTCCGAAAACCTGCGCGACCTGGCCAAGGGCGGCTCGCGCCAGTTCAGCATCGGACCATTGGCCTTGTCGCTGCCGATCTTCGATGGTGGCCGCAACAAGTCCAACCTGGCGCTGGCGAAAGCGCGCTACGAAGAGGCGATCGACAATCACGACACCAAGCTGCTGACGGCCTTGCGCGAAGTGGAAGACGCGCTGTCGGACGTGCAGGAGAAGCAGGCGCAAAGCACCGCGCAGGCGCAGGCCAAGCAAGCGGCCGCGCGCGCGTATCTGGTGGCGAAGGCGCGCTACGACCGCGGCGTGTCCAACTACCTGGACGTGACCGACGCCGAACGCAGCTCGCTGACGGCCGACCGCGCCGCCGTGCAGATCGACACGCAGCGCCTGCTGGCCGCCGTGTCGGTGGCGCGCGCGCTGGGCGCCGGATGGCAGCCGTCGGCGCAGCTGGCGGCCGTGGCGCAAGGCGCCAAGGCCGCGAAGTAAATCCTGTCCAAGCGCCGCGTCCTGCGGCGCGCATCAACGCGGAAGAGGCCAGCGGCAAGCGTGCCGCTGGTCCGAAGCGTAGGCCTCGCGGCTTCGATTACAATGTGGACCTGTCTGGGAAAGCGGTGCGTCAGCCCGCTTTTTTTACATCCATATTCCCGCGAGGTCGCATGAAAAAAGTCCTGATTTCCCTGGCGCTGGGCGCCGCGTTCGGTGCCGCATCGGCGGCGCCCGCCAGCGTCGCCGAATTGAACGCGATGAGCGCGCGCTTCGCGCCGGTCGCGCTGACAGCCGATACCTCCAAGCTGTCGGCCGGCGACAAAAAAGCCATCGCCAAATTGATCGAAGCGGCCAAGATCGTCGACGTGATCCAGCTGCGCCAGCGCTGGCCGCAGAACGAGGCCTTGTGGTCCGCGCTGCAGCAGGACCACAGCCCGCTGGGCAAGGCGCGACTGAACTACTTCTGGCTCAACAAAGGTCCGTGGTCCATCATCGACGGCAACCAGTCCTTCCTGCCGGCCGAGGTGGCGGGCATCCCGGTCCCGGAAAAGAAAACCGACGCCGGCAGCTTCTATCCGTCCGGTGCCAGCAAGGAAGCGCTGGAAGCGTGGATGAAATCCCTGTCGAAAGAAGACCGCGACCAGGCGCAATGGTTCTTCACCGTGATCCGCAACGGCGCCGACGGCCAGTTCAAAATCGTCCCCTACTCCGACGAATACAAGACCGAATTGACCCGCGCCGCCGCGCTGCTGCGCGCAGCGGCCGACGACACCGACAACGCCTCGCTGAAAAAATTCCTGACGCTGCGCGCCGAAGCTTTCCTGTCCAACGACTACCTGCCGTCCGATTTCGCGTGGATGGATCTGGATGCGCCGGTCGACGTCACCATCGGACCATACGAGACCTACAACGACGAGCTGTTTGGCTACAAGGCGGCGTTTGAAGCCTACGTGAATATCCGCGACCAGAAGGAGACGCAGAAGCTGAACTTCTTCGCGCAGCACATGCAGGAGCTGGAAGACCATCTGCCGCTCGACGCGCAGTACCGTAATCCGAAGGTCGGTGCGCTGGCGCCTATGGTGGTGGTCAACCAGGTCTACGGCGCCGGCGACGGCAATATGGGCGTGCAGACGGCCGCCTACAACCTGCCGAACGATGAACGCATCATCAGCCAGCGCGGCTCCAAGCGCGTGATGCTGAAGAACGTGCAGCAGGCGAAGTTCAAGGCCACGCTGACGCCGATCTCCAAGCTGGTGCTGGCGCCGGCGGACCAGAAATATCTCGACTTCGATTCCTTCTTCACCCACATCCTCGCGCATGAAATCACGCACGGCCTCGGCCCGCACATCACGCAGAAGGACGGCCAGGCGTCGACGCCGCGCCAGGATTTGAAGGAAGTCTATTCGACCATCGAAGAGGCCAAGGCCGACATCACCGGCCTGTACGCGCTGGGTTACATGATGGAGCAGGGCGAGTTGAAAGGTTCGCTGGGCCAGGGCGAGGCGGCCGAGCGCAAGCTGTACACCACTTTCCTCGCCTCCGGCTTCCGCACGCTGCACTTCGGCCTGACCGATGCGCACGCGCGCGGCGCCGCCATCCAGATGAATTATCTGCTGGATAAAGGCGGCTTCGTCTCGCTTGGCGACGGCCGCTTCGCGGTCGACCTGAAAAAGATCAAGCAGGCCGTGGCCGACCTGGACCGCGAGTTCCTGACCATCGAGGCGACCGGCGATTACGCGCGCGCCAAGGACTTGATGACCAGGTATGTCGTCATCCGTCCCGAGGTGCAGAAGTCGCTCGACAAGATGAAATCGGTGCCGAACGATATCCGTCCATCGTTCCCGACGGCCGAGGCGCTGCTGTCGACGAAGTAAGCGCTGTCATCGCTTAAAAAAGTGGCGCGCACGCTTTCCGCCCGCGCCACTTTTGCTTTGCAAGTGTTCAATGATTCCTCTTTTTCTACGTAGTAATAAACTGTTGCCATACCTGCCTCAACGCAACTAAGTTTCCGTTCAGCATGCTAGAGTCGTTTCAAGGAGTCTGGCCATGCATATCTCAACTGTTCCCCTGTTGTTGACTTTGGTTTCCAGCGTCGCCTCGGCGGCCCAGCTGACCGAGATCGAAACGCGCTGGCTGACCGCCGGCGCGCCCGTGCTGGCCTACGCCAAGGAGCAACTCAAGCTGCCGATCGATATCATCGTCCAGCCGCAGGCCGGCCCCAACGACGTGCCGATGGCCATGGGCTTCGACAAGGGCCGCTGCAAGCTGGTGCTGTCGATGCGTGGCAATCCGAACGCGGAAAACATCTTGCAAGCCATCCCCGCCGAGCAGCGCGGCCTGATGATCGAGGCGATGACGGCGCATGAAGTGGGCCATTGCTGGCGCTACGCGCAGGGCGCATGGCACGCGCTGCCGACCGGTTTTGTCGAAGTCGGCAACGAGCAGGCCGACGATCCGGCGATGCTGCAAAAATCGCAGGAGCTGCGCGAGACGCGGCGCGAGGAGGGCTATTCCGACCTCGTGGCGCTGGCCTGGACCGCGCGCCGCCATCCGGCGCAATATGCGCAGGTCTACGACTGGCTCAAGCAGGTGCGCCACGACCAGCCGCTGGCCGGCAGTTCGCACGACACGATGGCCTGGTTGCAGCTGGCGCAGGACGGCGCCGTCTTCAGCGCCGACGGCACGCCCTTCGAGCAGGTGCGCGGCCTGTGGAGCAAGGGCCTGCTGGGAGACGACTGAGCCGTCTCCGTCGTCGCGCTGTCGCCGCGCTGTTGCAGGCCGGGTACGTTGGCAAAAAAACCTCACACTGTTCGTTGTCGCACAGAGAAATATCTGTCGCGGGCGTTTAATCGCTTTGTCAACCCACAACTATCGAGGATGCCATCATGAACAAATTACTCTTACTGCTTTTAGCCACCGCCACCAGCGCCGCCTTCGCCGCCGACCCCGCCGCCTACAAAACCGCCACCGCCAAGGCCGACAGCGACTACCAGGCCGCCAGCAAGCAGTGCGACAGCCAGAGCGGCAACGCCAAGGACATCTGCGTGCAGCAGGCCAAGTCCGCCCGCGCCCACGCCAAGGCTGACGCCGTAGCGCAGTACAAGGACACCAAGAAAGCCACCGAAAAAGCGCAGATCGACGTCGCCGACGCCGACTACGGCGTGGCCAAGGCCAAGTGCGCCGATATGTCCGGCAGCGCCAAGGATAGCTGCGTGACCGATGCCAAGAACGCCCGCAACGCGGCGACCACGCAAGCCAAGAGCGACTACCGCACCGCCGAAGCCAACACCGATTGCAGCACGCTGGCCGGCTCCGAAAAAGCCAGCTGCATGACCCATACCAAGAGCGCCGCCGCCGGCGAAATGGTGGCCGATTCGGTCATCACCACCAAGGTCAAGGCCGACCTGGTCAAGGAACCTAAGCTGAAATCGCTGGACGTGCACGTCGATACCGTCAACGGCGTCGTCACGCTGACCGGCTTCGTGCCGAGCCAGAGCGAAGCCGACCGCGCCGTTCAGGTGGCGCGCGGTGTGAAGGGCGTGTCGCAAGTACAGAACACGCTGCAAGTGAAATAATTTATACCGTTTATATAGTTTAGTCCATAAGCCATCGCCACCACTCCGGTGGCGATGGCTATGTGAAGTTGCAACTCAAAAGCGGAAGCAAGTATTGATCGCTGCGTTTTTTCAGCCCGCCAAAAACTTGGCAGGATGGGCTACAAAAACTTCTTTGTGATCAGTCATGCAGAAGTAGTAGGTCTTGCCCCGATAAACGGCGGACGGCGCCGTCGCCTTGGCCACAGCCATTTCACAGACCGCACAAAGCGGATGGCGGTCGGTCGAAATGCGTCGCTTTGCATAGGCCATGTTGGAATCCGGGTTCATCCATCCCTGGCCTTGATATTCAAGTGTATCGGCGGTGTTCAGCGCAGCACTGCGCCCGAAATAGCGCTCCACAACACGGAGCGCGAGGTCTATCCCCGAAGAGAGTCCACCTGAGCTGGCCAGTTTGCCCGACTCGACAAAACGCGCTCCGCGCTTGAGCGCGACGTCGGGGAACTCCATCATGAATTGCGTATAGGCCGCGTGGTGTGTCGTTGCGGATAGTCCGGATAACAGTCCCGTCTTGGCCAGCAGGAAAGCGCCGGTGCAGACCGACATCGTGAGATCGGCGCTCTGCGCCGCTTGTCTTATCCACGCCAGCATCGCTACGCTAGGATCGCCCTGGGCCGGGATAACGATGATCTTCGGCGCAGGCGCTGTGGCGAAGGTATATTCGGGGATGATCGTCATCCCGCCGCTGGCCCTGATCGGGCCTGCTGTTTCGGCCACTATATAAGGCTGGAACACGCGCTCCGGTGTGCGCCCTGGAATGCTGACGTTCTCGAAAACCTCCCACGGCCCGGCGAAATCAATGACCACCGCGTTGTCCGACAGCAGGAAGGCCACCGGAATGCTGCCTTCGGCGGGCGGCAGTAGCGGCTTGGGCAATCCCTGCTGCGACTTGGCGTTGCTGATCTTGGGAAGCGCTGCCGTCAGTCCCATGACGGTCGATAAAAGAAAGAGATCGCGTCTGTTCATTATGTGTCCTTGGATAGTTGCACTCGCAGGTAACGAGGTAGCCAGTTTCCCATCCGGATGGCGCGGGCACGAGCCGCTTGGCTGCAGCGTCTTGTGAGTTGGCTGCAAAGCGTCGCTTTCGGGGATATTTTCCCCTATGATTGCGCAATGAAAATCATCGAGTATTATTCGACCAGTTCATGGCGCTATGTAGCCGGCGCCTGGCTGGCCCTGTCGCTATTCGACGCGGCCCAGACCGTGGTCTCCATGCATGCCATGGGTATGCATCACGCATGGCTGACGCTGTTTATCGTGACAGCGTCTTCCTGGCTGCCCTGGGCCTTGCTGACTCCTGTAACGCTGGACCTGTTGCAACGCTTTCCAGTCCCAGCCAGGAATCCCGCGCATTGGGGCGTGCATGTCACGGCCTGCCTCGGCATCGGTGCGATATGGGCCGCATGGGCGGCGCTGCTTGAACACCTGAGCAATCCCTACGCCTATGCCGGCGCCGATCCCTTTGGACTTCTTTGGGAAGGCAAATTTCTCGGCAATCTGGTGGTCGATGTGATCTTGTATGGTGTCATTGTGGCGATCAGTACGTCGGTAAATGCACATAACCGCCTGTGGCATCAGCGCGCAGCGGGCGCGCGACTGTCCGAATCGCTGGCACAAGCGCAACTGGCTGCACTGCGGGTACAAATCGAGCCCCATTTCATCTTCAACTCACTCAATGCCGTCACCGGTTTGATACGCGAAAAAAGGGATCACGATGCCATCGCAGTGATTGCGGCCCTGGGCGATCTGCTGCGCCGCGTGACAGACCGCTCGCCGCGCCAGTTCGTGACGATGAGAGAGGAGGGCGAGTTCCTGCGCCAATACCTGGAAATACAGCAGCTGCGTTTCGCCGAGCGCTTGCGCTACCAGATTGATATCCCCGGCGAAATCATGAGCGCCCTGGTGCCGGATTTTGTTCTGCAGGCGCTGGTGGAAAACGCCATCAAGCACGGCATTTCCAAGCGCGTCCGCGGCGGCGAAATACGAGTCGGCGCCACGCGGGAGGCGGGTCGGCTGACGCTGAAAGTATTTAACGACGGCCCGCCTTTGCCAGAGCACATTCAAGAGCAGGTGGGGCTCGCCAACACACGGCAGCGCCTGCTTGCCTTATATGGACCGGCTCAGGAATTGACGCTGCAAAACCACGCCACGGCGGGCGTGCTGGCAAGCATTACCTTGCCCTATCGGGAGCACTGATGGATGATGACCGCACGCTATTGCGCGTCCTGATTGTCGATGATGAACCGCTGGCGCGGAGTAATCTCGCCGTGCTGCTGGCACGCGATCCGGCGGTGATGGTGCTAGGTCAATGCGGATCGGCCGAAGAGGCCATCGCTGCGATTCCCGTGCTGAAACCCGATCTTCTGTTTCTCGACATAGAAATGCCGGAGTGCGACGGCTTCGACCTGCTGGACCGCCTGGACGCCGCACCGGCTTTTGCGATTGTCTTCGTCACTGCGCACAATCAATTTGCCTTGCGCGCCTTCGAAGTGGGAGCGCTGGACTATCTGTTGAAGCCCTTCGATGACCAGCGGTTTGAACGCGTCCTGGCGCGCGTGAAAGAGCGTTTGGGAACTTCCGACGGCGCCCGGCGCTTTATCATCAAGAGCGGAAGCACACTGGATGTGGTGAAGTTCGCGGAGATAGACTGGATAGAAGCCAGCGATTATTACTCGACACTCCATGTCGGAGGCAGGATGCATATGCTGCGTCGCAGCTTGTCGAACCTGGACCGGCTGTTGTCCGGTCAGGGTTTTTGTCGGGTTCATCGCTCCACTATCGTCAATCTGGATCGCGTCCGTGCGCTGGAAATTCGTGAAGATGGCGAGTACGAGATCGTCTTGCACTCCGCGCAGCGATTGCGCATGAGCCGGCGCTACCGCAAGCCGATACTGGAGCGGCTTGCATCGGCATCGATGGCGGAGCGCTGCGATACCAGCGCGGACACATAGCGCGCTAATGCGCTAGCCCGTGCCATTCCTGAATTCAGACGGGCGTAAAAATATCGTTTGTATTTATGACGACCATCATTTATCATGAACTCCATCCCGTTTCGTGACGGACTCGCGCGGCCGCTGGTGGCGGCGCAGGAACATAGAAAGAGGCTTCCATGTTTGCACAAGCATTTTCCGGCTGGCTGGACCGGCGCGGCATCCACTTTTCCTGGGTCATCGTCGCCATCACCTTCCTGACGGCGCTGACCTCGTCGGCCGCGCTCGGCCTGCCCGGCGCCATGATGCAACCCTTGAGCAAGGAATTCGGCTGGGACACCGAGCAAATCTCGTCGGCGCTGGCGGTGCGCTTCGTGCTGTTCGGCCTGATGGGGCCATTCTCGGCCATCCTGATGGAGCGCTTTGGACTGCGCAACGTCGTCGTCACCGCGCTGTCGCTGGTGGCCGGCGGCCTCGCGCTGGCGACGCGGATGACGCAGTTCTGGCAGCTGGTGGTGCTGTGGGGCGTGATGCTGGGCGTCGGCTCCGGCATGACGGCGCTGGTGCTCAACGCCGTCGTCTCTAACCGCTGGTTCGACACCCATCGCGGCCTGGTGGTCGGCCTGCTGACGGCCAGTTCGGCCACCGGCCAGCTGATCTTCCTGCCGGTCAGCGCCTGGCTGATCGGCCACTTCGGCTGGCGCATGGCGGTGCTGCCCATCTTCATAGGCTGCACGCTGGTCGCCGTGCTGGTGCTGCTGTTCATGCGCAACCGGCCCAGCGACATCGGCCTGCGCCCGTTCGGCGCCGATCCGACGCAGCCCATCGTCGCCGCCGCGCCCATGCACATCACCTTCGCCACGCCGTTCCAGGTGCTGCGCAGCGTCTCGGGCAGCCGCGTGTTCTGGATCATGTTCGGCACCTTCTTCATCTGCGGCTTGAGCACCAATGGCCTGATCCAGACCCACTTTATTTCGCTGTGCGGCGACGCCGGCTTGTCGGCGGTGCCGGCCGCCTCGGTGCTGGCGATGATGGGCGCCTTCGATCTGGTCGGCACCATTACGTCGGGCTGGCTGTCGGACCGCTACGACAACCGCAAGCTGCTGTTCTGGTACTACGGCCTGCGCGGCTTGTCCTTATTGTGGCTGCCGTATTCGGAGTTCACCTTGTACGGCCTGTCGCTGTTCGCGATGTTCTACGGCCTCGATTGGATCGCCACCGTGCCGCCGACGGTGCGGCTGGTCGCGTCGACGTTTGGCAAGGAGCGCGCGGGCATGGTGTTTGGCTGGGTGTTCGCCGGCCACCAGCTGGGCGCGGCGACGGCGGCCTATGGCGCGGGACGTATCCGCACGCTGATGATGACCTACAATCCGGCGCTGTTCGCGGCCGGCGCGGCCTGCCTGGTGGCGGCCTGCATCGTCATGCTGATCAAGCGTCCGGCCGCGGTGGCGGCCGTGCCGGCGGCCAGGGCGGCATAGGTCAGGCTGAACGAAGGAGCACGCAAGGCCGGCAGCGATGCCGGCCTTTTTTTCGCCGATGCTGCTGATCGCTGAACGGGGATTTTTAACTGATCGCGAACAGCGCAACGCAGGCCGCCACGCCGGCCACCCAGACGAGGGTGCGCAGCGTCGCCAGGTTGGCGAGATAGCAGGCGACGTAGGCGACGCGGATGGCGATGAAAGTCATGGCCAGCATGTCGATGTGCGCCTGGTCGGCATGTGCCTGTTGCGCCAGCAGGACGCCGGCGATAAACAGCGGCAGCGCCTCGAAGTTATTCTGCTGGGCCGCGTTGGCGCGCCGCTGCCAGCCTTGCAGACTGGCGGCCCATTCGCGCGGCTGGCGATTGTTGTAGCGGCCTTCGCCGCGTGCCTGTTTGGCGGAACTGATTTTCGCCAGGCCGACAGTGGCCGTCGGCAGCACGCAGGCGATCAGGATGCACCAGTTAGCGATGGTCATGCAGTCTCCGTTTATTGGTATAAATCGTTTATGTCGTTTGGATGAAACCTCCGGTATGGTGGTGAGAACCGCGTTGACTGTCAATTAACTTGTGGGCTCAGCGCCACAGCGGCAGCGCGCTGGCGTCGATTTTATGCGGCAGCAGTCCCTCGGCATAGAAGGCGTCCGCGATGCGCTGCTGTTCGCCGAGCGCTTGCGCCTGCACCTGCCGCACTTCGTAGCTGCGGCGGCTGTTGGCCAGTTCCACCGTCCTGGCGTCGACACCCCACAAGGGCGCCAGCTGCGCGGCCGCTTCCTGCGGATGCTGCTTGACCCAGTGTCCGGTGTTGCGCAACTCGTCGAACACCTGTGCCAGCACGGCGGCGTGAGTGTCCGCGTAACTGCGCGCGGCGAGGTAGTAGCGCTGGTAGTCGGCCAGGTTGCGGCCGTCGGCCAGGATGCGCACCGTCGACTGGCGCTGCACGGCCGCCAGATACGGGTCCCAGGTCACCCACGCGTCGACGCTGCCGCTTTCGAAGGCGGCGCGGCCGTCGGCCGGCGTCAGGTAGGACGGCTCGATATCCCTGAAGCGCAGCCCGGCCTTGTCGAGCGCCGCCAGCAGCAGGTAGTGCGAGCCGGCGGCCTTGGTCAGCGCGACCTTTTTTCCTTTCAGCTCGGCCACCGTTTTGTACGGCGCGTCGGCGCGCACGACGATGGCCTGTGCCGACGGCGACGGCGCCTCCTGTGCAAAGTAGACCAGCTGCGCGCCGGCCGCCTGCGCGAACACCGGCACGGTGTCGGCGACGTCGGCGCTCAAGTCGATGGCGCCGACGTTGAGCGCTTCGAGCAGCGGCAGGCCGCTGGTGAATTCGTGCCAGGTGACGGTCACGCCGAGCGGCGCCAGTCGCTGTTCCAGTGCGCCACGCGCTTTAATGAGGGTGAACAGCGTCGACGATTTCTGGTAGCCGATGCGCAGCGCGCCGGACGGCTTTTGCGCGCGCGCGGTCAGGGCGGCCAGCGGCAGCAGGGCGGTCAGGGAGAATAGCGATAGCAAGGTACGGCGGCGTGAGACAGGCATGGAGTGGCTCCGTTGATGGCATGGCGGATGATGATCGACCGATTCTAGGCCTGTCGCCACAAGGCCGGAACGAATGCTTTCGAGCTTGGATATAGCGCCAGCGGATATGCGGGCGCGAAAAAAAACGTCGGCCGGGACGGATGGCGAGGGTAAGATGGCGTCTGTTTTGCACGGGTCTTTGAGACACACATACGCATGAAAATAGATGACATCAGCGCCTTCGTCGCCGTGGTGCGCAATCAATCGGTGAGCGCCGCGGCCGAAGCGCTGGGCTTGACCCAGTCGGCCATCACGCGCCGCCTGCAAAATCTGGAACAGGACCTGGGCGTGGAGCTGCTCGACCGCAGCGTCAAGCCGCCGCGCCCCAACGCGATGGGACGGCTGGTGTTCGACCAGTGCGGCAAGGTGCTGCTGGAGGTGGAGCGCTTGCGCGACCTGGTGCAGGAAGGCGCCGCGCCGACCGGCGTATTCCGCATCGGCGTGATCCAGACCATCGGCGACGTGGTGCTGCTCGATACCTTGCAGCGCCTGAACGCGGCCTTCGCCGGCTTGCAGACCGAGGTCGCCTCCGGCTGGGGCGCGCAGCTGGTGGAGCGCGTCGTGGCCGGCCAGATCGACGCGGCCGTCGCGCTGTTCCCTGCCACCAAGGCGCTGCCGGACGGACTGGCGGGACGCACGCTGGGCAGCATCGAACTGGTGGTCGTCGCGGCCAAGGGCGCCATGCCCAAGCGCAGCTACCGGCTGCGCGACATCGACGATATCGGCTGGGTGCTCAACCCCGACGGCTGCGGTTTCCGCGCCGGCCTGGCGCGCGCGCTGGCGCAGCAGGGGCTGAATTTCAAGATCAATCTGGAGACCTTTGGCGCCGACCTGCAAATGGGACTGGTGGCGAACGGCGTGGGCCTGGGCCTGATTCCACGCCCCATCCTCGAACGCAGCGCGCTGCGCGCCAAGCTCGATATCGTCAACGTGGCCGACTTCCGGCCGGTGCTCGATATCTGGATGATCCAGCAGCAGCAGGCCGGCCCGGTGCAGCACGCGATCGACTTCTTCGCCGATGCCGTGGCCGTGGCCTTCGCGCCACAGCCGTCCAAAAAGGTGCGCTGAGCGCGCATATCGATATAGCAATTTGCGGCTTCGCCTGAACGTCCGTCCTGACTAGAATGGGACGGGCGGGTCTTGCCGCGCGCGTCGCACGGCAATTTTCGCCGTCAATGATTATTCTTAAAAATCATATATCGAAAGACGAAACAATTAGTTTTAGCATAATTATTATCTCCCTATACTTGATTTCACCGGCTCATGCGAGCCACGAAACAGGGAAGATAAGCCATGTCAGCCACCACCTCCGCCAGCGACATCCAGCAGCACGGCCGCGCCGCGCTGCTATCGCTGCTGTCGTTCTTCAAGCGCGCCGCCACGCCCTTGCTGCTGCTGGTCGTGTGGGAGGCCGCCTCGCGCAGCGGCGTGCTGCCGGACCGGATACTGGCGGCGCCGTCGCAGATTTTCGTCACGCTCGGTGAGCTGGTCGCCTCCGGCGAAATGGGCCGCAACGTGCTGGTGTCGCTGGGCCGCGTCGCCACCGGGTTGGCCGTGTCGCTGTCGATCGGCACCGCGCTGGCGCTGCTGGCCGGCCTGTCGCGCAAGGGCGAGGCGGCCGTCGATTCGACCATGCAGATGGCGCGCACGCTGCCCTTCCTCGGCCTGGTGCCGCTGTTCATCCTGTGGTTCGGCATTGGCGAATTCACCAAGATCGCGCTGATCGCGTTTGCCACCACCTTCCCGATGTACCTGACTTTATACAGCGGCATCCGCGCCATCGATTCCAAGCTGGTGGAGGCGGCGCGGCTGTTCGGCCTCAGTTATCCGCAGCTGATCGTGCATGTGATTTTGCCGGGCGCCTTGCCGTCGTTCTTGATTGGACTGCGCTACTCGCTGGGCGTGAGCTGGCTGTCGCTGGTGGCGGTGGAACAGATCAACGCCAGCGCCGGCCTGGGCTACCTGATCAACAACGCCCGCGACTTCATGCGCACCGACGTCATCGTGGTGTGCCTGATCGTCTACAGCCTGCTGGGCCTCGCCACCGATTTGCTGGTGCGGCTGATCGAACACTACGCGCTGGCCTGGCGCCCGACCTTCATCAAGGACTGAACATGTCATCCACTTTACAACTCGACCTGCCCGGCGTGCAGGCGCGCGGCGACAGCGGACGTGCCGCGCGGCCCGCGACTACGCCAGTACCCTTTGTGGAGCCGACGCCGGCCGCCCCGGTCCAGGCGCGCAAGCTGAGCAAGCGCTTCGGCGCCAACCTGATACTCGACCAGCTCAATCTCGACATCCGCGCCGGCGAATTCGTCGCGCTGCTGGGCCGCAGCGGTTCCGGCAAGACCACGCTGCTGCGCGCATTGGCGGGACTGGACCGCATCAGCTCCGGCACGCTGGAAGTGCCGCAGGCGCGCGCCGCCGTCTTTCAGGAGCCGCGCCTGATGCCGTGGAAGCGCGCCTGGCGCAACGTCACGCTGGGCATGAAGATCGCCCAGCCGCGCGAACGCGCCCGCCAGGCATTGGAGGAGGTCGGGTTGGCGCATCGCGAAAACGCCTGGCCGTCCACGCTGTCCGGCGGCGAGGCGCAGCGCGTGGCGCTGGCGCGGGCCCTGGTGCGCGAACCGCAATTGCTGCTGCTCGACGAACCGTTCGCCGCGCTCGACGCGCTGACCCGTATCCGCATGCACCAGCTGATCCTGACGCTGTGGCGCCAGCATCGCCCGTCGGTGCTGCTGGTGACGCACGACGTCGACGAGGCGGTGCTGCTGGCCGATCGCGTGCTGGTATTGGATCGCGGCCGCATCGTGTCCGACATCGCCATCACGCAGCCGCGTCCGCGCAGCGCCGAGCGGCGCGAATTCCAGCTGGTGCGCGCGCAGCTGCTGCAACTGCTCGGCGTCGAAGTCGAGGCGCCGGCGGAAGTGCTCGTGCCGCCCGTGCCGAAGCCCATCGCCACTCCCTTCAACTTCAGTAACTTCTCGATCTGATCATGCCGACTTCCGTCCACCGTTTGCCGACAGCGGCAGCCACGCACCACCTGGACAGCGCCGAATTCGCCGCGCTGCTTGATCAACTGAGTGCCGAATTCGCCGCCGGCGCCGAGCAGCACGACCGCGACGCCAGCTTCCCGCACCGGAATTTCGAGCGGCTGCACGAACTCGGATTACTGGCCCTGACCGTGCCGCGCGCGCACGGCGGCCTGGGTGCGACGCTGGCGCAGACGGCGCGCGTGATCGCCGCCGTGGCGCGCGGCGAGGCGTCGACCGCGCTGGTGCTGACGATGCAGTATCTGCACCACGCCTCGGCCAAGCACGCGGCCAAATGGCCACAGCACCTGCTGCATCGCGTGATCGAAGACACGCTGCGCGACGGTGCCTTGATCAACGCGCTGCGCGTCGAACCGGAGCTGGGCACGCCGGCGCGCGGCGGCCTGCCCGCCACCACCGCGCGGCGCACGCCGGAAGGTTGGCGCATCAGCGGCCGCAAAATTTATTCGACCGGCATACCGCGTTTGACGTGGCTGGCCGTGTGGGCGCGCAGCGACGACGCCGAGCCGCTGGTCGGCAGCTGGCTGGTACATCGCGACACGCCCGGCATCAGCGTCATTGAAAGCTGGGACCATCTGGGCATGCGCGCCACCGGCAGCCACGACGTGGTGTTCGACGACGTGCTGGTGCCGCTCGACCACGCGGTGGAGGTGGCGCCGGCCGGCTCGGCGCCCGATCTTGATCCGGCTTTGCTGTTGTGGATGTCGGTGCTGCTGTCGTCCCTCTACGACGCGGTGGCCCGTTCGGCGCGCGACTGGCTGGCCGACTGGCTGGCCCACCGCGTGCCGGCGAATCTGGGCGCGCCCTTATCCAGCCTGCCGCGCTTTCAGGAGGCGCTGGGCCAGCTCGATGTGTGGCTGTTCTCCAACCGCGTGCTGATCGACGCCGCCGCCGAAGGCCGCGTGGCCGCCGCCGATGCCTTCCGCGTCAAGTATCTGGTCACCAACCAGGCGATTCAGGTGGTGGAAAAGGCCATCGAATTGAGCGGCAATCCCGGCCTGTCGCGCGCCAACGCTTTGCAACGCCACTACCGCGATGTGCTGTGCAGCCGCATCCACACGCCGCAGAACGACACGATTTTAATCAACAGCGGGCGCGCAGCGTTCGTCGCGCTCGAAAAGAAAACGTCTACCCCTCCCGCCGGCGTGGCCGGCATTTCATCCATCACCGCAAAGGAAGCATCATGAGCATAGAATTCATCGGCTACAGCTCCACCCAGGAAGTGTCGGAAACCCTGCTGCCGCAAGGCCCCGTGGTCAACAAGAGCTACCTCGGCGCGGTGGCGCGGGCGCACGAATACGCCGGCTTCGACCGCGTGCTGGTGGCGCACAGCAGCGGCTCGGTGGACGGCTTCCAGGTCGCCTCCTACATCGCCTCGCAGACGGATAAACTGGGCATCCTGCTGGCGCATCGTCCCGGCTTCGTGGCGCCGACCTTGGCGGCACGCCAGTTCGCCACCCTCGACCAGTTCAGCGACGGCCGCGTGGCGATCCACGTCATCAGCGGCGGCGACGACACCGAGCAGCAGCGCGACGGCGATCACCTCGACCACGACCAGCGCTACCAGCGCACCGACGAATATCTCGACGTCGTGAAAAAGACCTGGAGCTCGGCGGGGCCGTTCGACCACCACGGCGCGCAGTATCACATCAAGGGCCAGAACGCCGGCGTGCGTCCGGTGCGCGACGGCCACTTGCCGGTCTACTTCGGCGGCTCGTCCGACGTCGCCATCGAAGTCGCCGGCAAGCACGCCGACGTCTACGCGCTGTGGGGCGAATCGCTGGCGCAGGTCGGCGAGACCATCGCCCGCGTACGCGCCGCCGCCGCGCGCCACGGCCGCGCCGACCATATCAAATTCAGCCTGTCGCTGCGGCCCGTGCTGGCCGAGACCGAGGAACTGGCGTGGGCCAAGGCCGACGCCATCCTCGCCACCGCCACCGAGCGGGTGAAGCAGAACGTCCACTTCAACAAACGCCCGCAGCAGCCGCAGAACACCGGCTCGCAGCGGCTGCTGGCCACGGCCGCGCAGGGCAAGGTGGTCGACGAGCGGCTGTGGACCGGCATCGCGGCGCTGACCAAGGCATCCGGCAATTCGACTGGCCTGGTCGGCACGCCGGAACAGGTGCGCGACGCGCTGCTCAAGTATTGGGAACTGGGCGTGACGACCTTCCTGATCCGCGGCTTCGATCCCATCCACGACGCGCTGCAATACGGCCGCGAGCTGATACCGCTGGTGCGCGCCGCCGTCGCCGAACGCGAAGCGACGGCCGCCTCGGCGCGCCTGGCCGCCTGAGCGGAGCCGCAGATGAGCGCATCGCAACGTGAACTGATCGTCGCCAGCCAGTTCGACCCCAAGGTCAACGCCGTGCTGGCGCAACGCGCCGGCGTGACGGTGCGCGATCTGGCACCCGGTCCGTTGACCGAGCTGCCGCAAGGCGCCGGCGTGCTGTTCGCGCTGCCGGCGCCGAAAGGGCAGACGCTGTTGCAGACGCCCGCGCCGCCGGGATGGAGCGCGGTGCGCTGGGTGCAACTGGCGTCGGTGGGCATCGACTACTACCCGTCATGGCTGTTCGACGGTCCGGTGGTGACGTCGGCGCGCGGCACGGCCTCCGACGCCATCGCCGAATACGCGCTGGCCGCCATCTTCAGCGCGGCCAAGCAGGTGCCGGATATCTGGCTGCGTGAGGCCGGTGACTGGCGCCGCCGCTCGCTGGCGCTGGTCGGCGGCAGCACGCTGGGACTGTACGGCTTCGGCTCGATCGGTCAGGCCCTGGCGCGACGCGCGCTGGCGCTGGGCATGCGCGTGCTGGCGCTGCGCCGCTCCGATGCGCCGTTCGGCGTCGACGGCGTGGAGCGCGCCGAGAGCCTGGAGCAACTGCTGTCGCAGTCCGACCATCTGGTGCTGGCCGCGCCATCGACCGCCGCCACGCACCACGCCATCGACCGCGCGGCGCTGGCGTACGCCAAGCCCGGTCTGCACCTGATTAATATCGCGCGCGGCAATCTGATCGACCACGAGGCTTTGCTGGAAGCGCTCGATCAGGAGCGGCTGTCGCTGGCGACGCTGGACGTGACGGAGCCGGAGCCGCTGCCGCCCGGCCATGCGTTCTACGGCCATCCGCGCGTGCGCCTGTCGCCGCATATTTCGCCGAGCACCGAACAGATCGTGCCGGCACTGATCGATAAATTCATCCACAACCTGGACCGCTTCCGCAGCGGCGCGCCGCTGGCCGACGTGGTCGACACGGCGCGCGGCTACTGAACACGCGGCTATTAAACATCAACGAAGGAATCAATATGAGCAGTTCCTCACCTTTATATTCTGCGCCGCTGTCGCGGCCTCATTTGCGCCCGGTCGGCAAGGCCGTGCCGCGTCCCGCCATCTACGGTGCGCAGCGCGACGCCAACGGCAATATCATCTTCGCCGAACCACCGCCGGCGCCGACGCTGGAAGCCCAACGCCAGCACCGCAAGGAGCGGCTGGCGGTATCGTTCCGTCTCTTCGCGCGCTACGGCTACGACATGGGCGGCGCGGGCCACATCACGGCGCGCGATCCGGAATTCCCGGACCACTTCTGGGTCAATCCGGCCGGCGTCTACTTCGGCCATATCCGCGTGTCCGACCTGATACTGGTGAGCCACGACGGCAAGGTGGTGGAGGGAGACGGCCTGCTGAACCGTGCCGCTTTCGCCATCCACTCCGAGCTGCACAAAGCACGGCCCGACGTCATCGCCGCTGCGCACTCGCACGGTTTATACGGCAAAGCCTTTGCCGCGCAGGGACGCTTGCTCGATCCGCTGACGCAGGACTCCTGCGCCTTTTATGAAGACCACGCGATCTTCTCCGATTTCAGCGGCGTGGTGCTGGACTCCAGCGAAGGCCAGCGCATCGCCGAAGCGCTCGGACCACGCAAGGCCGTGATCCTGCAAAACCACGGCCTGTTGACGGTGGGCGGCTCGGTGGAGTCGGCGGTGTGGCGTTACATCGCGTTCGAGAACGCGGCGCAGGCGCAGTTGCTGTCGGAGGCGGCCGGCCCGACCAAGCCGATACCGCACGATGTCGCGAAACACACGGCGGGGCAGATCGGTACCGATGCCGGCGGCTGGTTCAGCTTCCAGCCGCTGTGGGACGTGATCACGCGCGAAGAACCGGACCTGTTCGACTAATCGAAGGAGCACACCATGTCCAGCGCCACCTTATCAACGCAGGAGACTTACGCGGCCGGCCACGGCGCCGCGTTTGCGGCGTCCGAACTACCTTCGATACTGCCGTCGATCCGCGCAGCGGCGTATGGCGGCTGGCTGCGCCGTCCCGGCACGGCCGCCTCGGTAGCGCTGCACGGCGCGGCGTTGCTGGCGATATGGGCGCTGTCGAGCGGCGTCGTGAAAGTGCCGGCCGTGCCGCCGGTGGTGGAGCTGATCCGCTTGCAGCCGGAACCCAAGCCCGAACTGACGCCGCCGAAGCCGCAGCCTGTCGCCGACAAGCCGCTGGCGCTGGCGCCGCCCAAGCCGGTCACGCAGGCGGTGCCGGTGCCGAAGACTGTCGCGGCTTCGGCCGCGCAGGCAGAGACGTACACGCCGCCCGCCACGCCGGTGCAGGCCGCGCCGATAGGACCGGTGACGCCGACTACGCCCGCACCGGCGCAGCCACCCGCGCCGCCGGTCATCGCGGCGCCGAAGCAGATCGCAACCGAAGGCATCCCGACCGATTACGTCAACCAGGTCTACGCGCGCATCAACAGTAATACCGATTATCCGCGTGTAGCGAAGATGCGCCAACAACAGGGCAGGGTCGGATACAAGCTGACGCTTAATCCGCAGGGCGCGTTGATCTCCTTCGATATTCAGTCGTCCGGCGTGGAAGCGCTGGACGAGGCGGCGCGCGATGCCATCCGCCGCGCCGCGCCATTTCCCCGCTTGCCCGATCTGGGCGGCAGCAGTTATCTGCTGGCCGGGAATATCGTTTTCAAAATTAACTAAGCAATTAACCAAGCATTGGAGCAGCACATGAATCCCTCGCACATCGCCGCACACCTGTCGCCGCTGGAGCTGTTCCAGCAGGCCGACATCATCGTCAAATCGATTTTGCTCATACTGGCATTGGCTTCCCTTGCCAGCTGGGGCGTCATCATCGACAAGCTGCTGCGCTTCTCGCGGTTGCGCCGCCGCGCCAACGACTGGAGCGCCGCGCTGAGCGGACAGCGTTCGCTGGCGCGTCTCGGCCAGGAATTGAAGCAGCATGCGCAGGACCCGTTCGCACGCATTTATCACGCCATCACCGATGAATGGCACACCAGCCATCGCCAGCATCTGCATACCGATGCGGCGGGCCGCGACAGCCTGAAGGAACGCATCAACCGCGTCGGCCAGATCGCCAGCAATGTCGAAGTGGAGCAGCTGCAAAGCGGCTTGTCGGTGCTGGCGACGGTGGGATCGGTGGCGCCCTTCGTCGGCTTGTTCGGCACAGTGTGGGGCATCATGAATGCCTTCCAGGGGATCGCCGCGTCCAACAACACCAGCCTGGCCGTGGTGGCGCCGGGGATCGCCGAGGCGCTGTTCGCCACCGCGCTGGGACTGGTGGCCGCGATACCGGCCGTCGTCGCCTACAACCGCGCATCCGGCGATTTGAATAACTACGCGAATCGCCTGGCGACGCTGGTCGGGCTGGTCGAGGTGCAGTTGTCGCGCCAGTTGGAGGCGGGCTTGCCGCTGATCGACGGCGCCGATGCGGCGCCATCGAAAGCCGAACATGCGCAGCGCGCGACGCATAACGTAACGCCGCTGGCGGCGCAGGGAGCTTGAAATGGGCGTTAAATTTTCGTCAGGCCCGGCGCACCGGGTCGGCCCGGTCAGCGACATCAATGTAACGCCGCTGGTCGATGTGATGCTGGTGCTGCTGATCGTGTTCATGGTCGCCGCGCCGATGATGACCGCCGGCGTCAAGGTCGACCTGCCGACGTCGAACGCCAAGCCGCTGGAAGAGCCCAAGCCGCCCATCGTCGTCAGCATCGACGCCGCCGGCACGGTCTACGTCAACCAGACCGCCGCCGGCGCCGACAACCTCCTCGCGCTGATGGAACGCGAAGCCGGCGGCGACAAGGAGCGGCGCATCCATCTGCGCGGCGACCAGTCGCTGGCCTATGGCCGCATCGTGCAGACCATGGGCACCTTGAATGACGCCGGCTATGCGCGCATCGCGCTGGTCTCGGAAGCGCCCGCGCACTAAACCCTTTACCACAGGTTGGAAAAAATGAATTCGATGACTTCGAAGGGCGGCGCTCGCCGACAATTCCTTGGACTGAGCGCCGGCGCGGGACTGGCCGCGCTGCTGGGCGGCTGGAGCAACGCCACCCGCGCCGCAGCGCTGCAGCTGCGCGACACCACGCTGCGGGTCGGCATCTACAAAGGCGGCGACTCGTATTATTTCAACGAGGCCGGCGTCGCCAATCTGCCGTACAAAACCGCGCTGGCCGAATTCGCGGCCGGCAATCTGATCGTCGAGGCGCTGTCGGCCGATTCGCTCGATTGCGGCAGCATGAGCGAAATCCCGCCCATCTTCGCCGCCGCCAGCGGCGCGCCGCTGAAGGTGATCGCGGTGCTGCGCGGCGACGTGAATAACCAGGTGGTGCTGGTGCCGAAGAATTCGGCCATCAGCGATCCGGCGCAGTTCAAGGGCAAGCGCATCGGTTATGCACGGTCGACGACGTCGCACTATTTTTTGCTCAAGCTGTTGAAGGAACATGGGCTGACTTTCAAGGACATCCAGCCGGTGGCGCTGGCGCCGCAGGATGCGCTGGCCGCGTTCCAGAGCGGGCAGCTCGACGCTTGGGTCATCTACGGCCTGGTGGTCGAGCTGGCGAAGAACCAGGGCGCGCGCGTGCTGCGCACGGCCGATGGTTACCTGTCCGGGAATTACGTCATCAGCGCCTCGACCAAGGCCATCGCCGATCCGCTGAAGCACGCGGCCATCGGCGACTACCTGCAACGGTTGGCCAAGGTCTATGACTGGATCAACCGCAATCCGCAACCGTGGGCGCAGAAGAGCGGTCAGCTGGCCGGCGTGCCGCCGCAGCTGTTCCTGAATCAGGTCAGCGCGCGCAGCCAACCCTACCAGCTGGTGGCGATAGACGACGCGGCGATCCGCTCGCAGCAGCAGGTGGCCGACGTGTTCGCGGACGCCGGCCTGCTGGCGCGCCGCATCGACGTCACGCCGCTGTGGGACCGCAGCTTCGCCCGCTATTTGGCTTGAACTAAAAAAATCATAAACAACATCAGAGGGATATCACGCATGCAGCAATCATCGTATCAATCCGTAGTGCCCAAGTTGTCCGCCGTGCGACTGGCGCTGCTGGCCGCCGGCCTGCTGGGCAGCGTCGCCGCATCGGCGCAGACCAATGTCGGACAAGTGCAGGACGTGGTGGTCAGCACCGGCGTGCGCGGCGAGGCGCGCACCGTGGCCGACAGTCCGGCGCCGATCGACGTGATCAGCGGCGATCAGCTGGTCCAGACCGGCCGCGCCGAACTGGCCGAGGCGCTGGCACGCCTGCTGCCGTCGTTTAACTTCGGCACCAACCAGGCCGGCGTCAACTCGGTGGTGCGGCCGGTCAGCAACCGCGGACTGGGACCGGCCTACACGCTGGTGCTGGTGAACGGCAAGCGGCGCCACAACTCCGCGCTGCTGACCAACGGCGGCGGCGACACCAGCGGCGTCAATCCCATCGATCTCGATACGATACCGATCAGCGCTATCGACCATATCGAAGTGTTGAAGGACAGCGCGGCCGCGCAGTACGGATCGGATGCGGTGGCCGGCGTGGTCAACGTGATCCTCAAATCGGGCAACCATGGCGGCTCGGTATCGGCCAGCTACGGCCAGCTGGAAGATGGCGCGGGCAACCGCGACAACAGCAAGATCGAAGGCGATGTGGGTTACGCGCTTGGCGACGACGGCTTCCTGCACATCGGCGGCGCGGCCCGCAAGCGCGGCCAGACGTGGGACAACTTCCCGTCGACGAACCTGGTGGCGTATTCGCCCGCGTCGAATCCGAAGAACGCGACATGGAACCGCGACGCCGCGCACAACGGCGATCCGGGCATCGAGTCCTATGACCTGGCCTTCAACGCCGAGAAGCCCTACGACAAGGACACCACCCTGTACGCCTTCGGCACGCTGGGCACGCGCAACTCAATCGCAGGGAATAACTACCGGCGCCCGAACGGCCTGGCCACCATCGACCAGCTGTACCCGGACGGCTACTTCGCCGTCAATAACATGAGCGCCTATGACTTCCAGCTGAACGTCGGCGCGCGCGGCCGCGCGGCCGGCTGGAACTGGGACATCAACACCGGCTACGGCAAGAACCGCGCCCGCCAGTACAGCAACCTGACGTCGAATCCCTCGCTCGGCCCCGCCTCGCCGACCAGCTTCGACGACCTGGCCGTGTACCAGTTCGAGCAGTGGACCACCAACGCCGACTTCACGCGCGAAGTCGCGGTCGGCCTGAAAAAGCCGCTGCAGTGGTCGTGGGGACTGGAGGAGCGCGCCGAGCGCTTCACCACCTACGCCGGCGATCCGCTAGGCTATATCAACGGCGGCTATGTGTTCCAGCCGGGCGACCAGGCCGGCGATCCGAACGTAGGCAAGCCGGCGGCGGTGGGTGCGCAGGCCGGCGTGGCGCTGGCGCCGGCCGACGCGGCGCGCGTCAAGCGCAACGTGGTGGCGATTTATAACGACATCGGTTTCTATCCGCTCGACCAGTGGTTCATCGATGGCGCGGTGCGCGCCGAGCATTACGACGACAGCGCCGGCAACACCACCAGCGGCAAGATCAACAGCCGCTACGACTTCTCGCCGGCGTTCGCGATACGCGGCACGCTCGGCTCGGGTTTCCGCGCGCCGTCGCTGACGCAGATCGGCTATTCGCAGACCGACAACCGCACCAACATCAACCCGGTCACCGGCCAGGTCGGACCTAGCCTGTCCAAGCTGCTGTTGAACGATTCGCCGCTGGCGCGCGAGTTTGGCGCGCAGGATCTGAAGCCGGAGAAGTCGGTCAATTTCGGACTCGGCTTCGTGCTCAAGCCGGCCGACAACGTCAACGTCACCATCGATGGCTATCAGGTATCGGTGAAGGACCGCATCATCCGCACCGGCTATATGTTCGGTCCCGCGTTCGCGCCGGCCTTGCAGGCGGCCGGGCTGACCGGCACCGAGTGGATACAGTACTTCGCCAACGGCGTCGACACGCGCACCAGCGGCGCCGACTTCGTGGCCGATGCCACCAGCGACTACGGCCGCTATGGACTGGTGCGCTGGGGCGCTGCGCTGAACTGGAACCACACGTCGATCACCAAGATCGACGCGACGCCGTCGCAGATCACCGGACTCGGTGCGAATCCGGGCGGCAGCTCCGTATGGTTCGGTTATGCGGCCAGCGGCGGCATCGGCGACCTGACGGCGTCGCCGCGTACCAAGCTGATATTGTCGGCGCGCTGGTTCATCGGCGCGTTCGAGACCAATCTGCAAACCACGCGCTACGACGCTTACGATTGGGAGACCACCGCCAACCGCGCGCAGGATTATCACTTCGGCGCCAAGTGGCTGACCGACCTCGATGTCAGCTACGCCGTCACCAAGCGTATTAAGCTGACCTTGGGCGCGGCCAATCTGTTCAACGTCTATCCGGACAAGCACGGACCGGGCGACCCCAATTCCGGCAGCAGCGGTTTCGTTTACGGTCCGTCGCCGTTCGCGCCGACCGGCGCCTATTACTACGGCAAGGTCACCTATGAATTCTGATCCCGATCGCGTGCGCCGCCGCTTGCTGGCGCTGCTGCCGGCGGCGGCTTGGCTGGGCGCTTGCGGCAAGGCCGGCGCGCCGGCCGGTTCCTCCGCCGGTGCGGCCGCCGTTTCCGGCGCCGCGCCCGATCTGTCGAAGGTGAAGCTGGTGCTGGGCGACCAGGTCAACCTGCTGCGCACCAAGGCCGAAGCGGCCGGCGTGCTGCAAGGCGCGCCGTACCAGATCGAGTGGGCCAGCTTCCAGGGCGCGGCGCCGCTGTTCGAGGCGGTGGTGTCGGGCGATGTCGATACCGCGATGTCGGCCGATACGCCGGCGCTGGCGGCGGCCGCCGGCGGCGCGCGCGTGAAGGTGGTGGCGGCCAGCGTGTCGTCGCCGGCCGGCGTGGCGATCCTGGTGCCGCCGGGTTCCGCCATCAAGACGGTGGCCGACCTGAAAGGGCGCAGCGTGATCGTGTCGTCGGCGCGCGGCAGCGTCGCGCACTACCTGCTGTTCGGCGCATTGCGCGAAGCGGGTTTGAAGCCGGACGAGGTGAGCACCGGCTTCATGTTGCCGAGCGACGCGGCCGTCGCTTTCTCCAGCGGGAAGATCGAGGCCTGGGCCACCTTCGGCACCTATCAGGCCAGCGCCGAGATACGCGGCGCGCGCGTGCTGCGCGACGGCGTCGGCATCAACTCCGGCATCGGCGTCATCGCGGCGTCCGATGCAGCGCTGGCCGACGCCGGCAAGCGCGCGGCGCTGGCGGACGTGCTGCAACGGCTGGCGCGTTCCAACGTTTGGGCCAACGCGCATCCGGAGGAATATACGCGCGTCTTCCAGCGCATCACCGGCCTGCCGCCGGACGTGGCCAAGCTGGTGGTGTCGCGCGACCGGCCGCAATTGCGCGCGCTCGATCCACTCATCGTCAGCCAGTTGCAGCAAGTGGCCGATACCTTTTTTGAAGCGAAGCTGTTCCCGCGCCGCGTCGACGCGAGCCGGCTGGTCGACACCACCTTGTTTCGGCCGGTTTGAAAATTCTAACTTAGGAGCGATATCATGAGTACAGCAAACAGCACGCCGCCACGGCAAATCAAACTCGGTTTCATCCTGCACGGCGTCGGCCCCGGTTGGGGCGACTGGCGCCATCCGGACGCCGATCCCGGCGCCAGCACCGACATCGATTTTTATCTGCGCCAGGCGCGCGTGGCGGAAGCGGGCAAGTTTGATTTTCTGTTCGTCGCCGACAGCGTCCACATCACCGAAAAATCGAGTCCGCATTATCTGAACCGTTTCGAGCCGCTGACAATTTTGTCGGCCATCGCCAGCGCCACCACGCACATCGGACTGGTGGCGACGCTGACGGTCAGCTACAGCGAGCCCTACACGGTGGCGCGGCAGTTCGCCTCGCTCGACCATATCAGCCGTGGCCGCGCCGGCTGGAACGTGGTCACGTCATGGCTGTCGGGCAGCGCGGAAAACTACGGCAAGCCGGTGCATCCGCCGCACGAGGTGCGCTACCGCATCGCGGCCGAGCATGTGCAGACGGTGCAGGGCCTGTGGGATTCGTGGGAGGACGACGCGCTGGTGCGCGACAAGGCCAGCGGCCAGTTCCTCGATCCGTCCAAGCTGCACGCGCTGAACCATCACGGCGAATTCTTTTCGGTGCGCGGGCCGCTCAACATCAGCCGTTCGCCGCAGGGACAGCCGGTGATCTTCCAGGCCGGCGCGTCGGAGGATGGCCGCAATTTCTCGGCGCGCTATGCCGAGGCCTTCTTCACCGAGGGATCGTCGTTCGAATCGTCGCAGGCGTATTATGCGGACATCAAGCAGCGCGCGGCGGCGCTGGGCCGGCCGGCGCAGAAACTGGGCGTGCTGCCGGCGCTGCGCGCCATCGTCGGCCGCACCGGGGAGGAGGCGCGCCGGCTGTACGACGAGGCGCTGGCGCTGGTGCGCATCGAGGACGCGCTGGTGGCGCTGGCGCGCTCGTTCAATGAGCACGACCTGAGTCAGTATCCGCTCGACGGGCCGTTCCCGGACATCGCGCATTTCGGCGCCGAGAGCAACCGCAGCGCGTCCGAGCGCATCGTGCGGACCGCGCGCGAGGAGGGGCTGACGCTGCGCCAGACCGCGCTGCGCCATGCCAGTCCGCGCCTGGAGTTCGTCGGCACCGGCGTGCAGGTGGCCGACGCGATTGAGCGCTGGTTTAAGGGCGGCGCGGCCGATGGGTTTATCCTGTTCGAATCGCTGCCGCGCCAGCTCGACGCTTTCGTCGCCGAGGTGGTGCCGGTGTTGCAGCAACGCGGCTTGTTCCGCACCGGGTACGAGCACCGCACCTTGCGCGGCCATCTCGGCCTGGAGGTGCCGGAAAACCGCAATACGGCGGCGCGCAGGCGGGCCGCTTAAGCCAAGGAGACGCAGATGTCGGACATCACCGGTTTTGAAACGCCGCTTCGGCTGCGGCGCTTTATCGACGCGCTGGAGCCACTGCTGGAGGCGGGCGAGGAGCGCGTCGTCGAGCAGGGCTCGGCGCTGCTGCGCGAGCTGCTGGCGCATGACGACTGGCTGCCGCCGCAAGCGGCGCAGCCGGACCCGCAATACTATCGGCAGTATCTGTTGTACCGCGATCCGGCCGCGCGCTTTTCGGTGCTCAGTTTCGTCTGGGGACCGGGGCAGTCGACGCCGATCCACGACCACACGGTGTGGGGACTGGTCGGCCTGCTGCGCGGCGCCGAAGTGTCGCAAGACTATCGCCGGCGCGACGACGGCACGCTGCAAGCCGACGGTCCGCCGCTGCGGCTGGAGCAGGGCGCGGTGGTGGCGGTGTCGCCAACGCTGGGCGACATCCACCAGGTCTTCAACGCCTACGACGACCGCGTCTCGATCGGCATCCACGTCTACGGCGCCGACATCGGCGCGGTGGACCGCAGCATCTATCACGCCGACGGTGGCCGCAAGCCGTTCCGTTCCGGCTACGCCAACGCAAGCTGACTTTCACCGACCTTCAAACATGACCAAGAATCCGCTACCCACCGGCCCGCAGGCCATCCCCACGCGCAGCTACCAGCAGGTGCGCGACGCCTTGCTGGCGCGCCGCGAAATCGCGCTGCTCGACGTGCGCGAAGAAGACCCGCACGCCCAGGCGCACCCGCTGTTCGCGGCCAACCTGCCGTTCGGCCGCATCGAGATCGATGCCTACACCAAGCTGCCGCGCCGCGATGTCGCCATCGTTGTCCTCGATGGCGGGGAAGGGCTGGCGCTGGCCGCCGCCGTGCGCCTGCGCCAGCTGGGCTACTCCGACGTGTCGCTGCTCGACGGCGGCGTCGATGGCTGGCGCGCCGCCGGCGGCGAGTTGTTCCGCGATGTGAATGTGCCCAGCAAGGCCTTTGGTGAACTGGTGGAGGCGCAGCGCCACACGCCGTCGCTGTCGGCGCCGGAGGTGCAGGCGCTGATTGACGGCGGCGATGACATTGTCATCCTCGACGCGCGCCGCTACGACGAATACCAGACCATGAGCATCCCCGGCAGCATCAGCGTGCCGGGCGCGGAGCTGGCCTTGCGCGCGCGCGCGCTGGCGCCCGATCCGGCCACGCGGGTGATCGTCAATTGCGCCGGTCGCACGCGCAGCATCATCGGCACGCAGTCGCTGATCAACGCCGGCCTTCCCAATCCGGTGGCGGCGCTGCGCAACGGCACGATAGGCTGGACGCTGGCGCGCCAGCGGCTGGAGTATGGCCAGTCGCGCACCTATGCCGAGGTGCCGGAAGCGACGCGGCAACTGGCGGCGAAGGATGCGCGCGCCTTGGCCGACCGCGCCGGCGTGCTGCGCGTGACGCGCGCGGCGCTGGACGCGCTGCGCACCGACGCCAGCCGCAGCAGCTACTTTTTCGATATCCGCAGCCCGGCCGAATTCGCGCTGGGACGCATCGAGCATTTCCGATCGGCGCCCGGCGGCCAGCTGGTGCAGGAAACCGAGCAGTTCGCGCCGGTGCGCGGCGCGCGGCTGGTGCTGGTGGACAGCGACGGCGTGCGCGCCAACCTGACGGCATCGTGGCTGCGGCAGATGAACAACGAGGTCTATGTGGTCGACGACGTGCAGGCGTCCGACTTCCATGTGCACAGCGCGTGGCATGCGCCGCTGCCGCCGCATCCGGCGGTGGAGGAAATCGATGTCGCCACCTTGTCGGACTGGCTGGCCGATGCCCCGGAACGCACGGCGCTGCTGGACTTTACGTCGGGCGCCAATTATCTGAAGCGGCATATTCCGGGTGCGTGGTTCGCGCTGCGCTCGGAACTGGCGGCGGCGCTATCGCGTTTGCCGCCGGGCGTGGAGCGCTATGTGCTCACTTGCGGCAGCAGCCTGTTGGCGCGTTATGCCGCCGCCGATGTGCGCGGGCTCACGTCGTTGCCGGTGCTGGTGCTGGCCGGCGGCACGTCGGCGTGGGCCGACGCCGGGCTGCCGGTGGAGTCGGGGCCGAGCCGCCTGGCGTCGCCGCTGATCGACCGCTATCGCCGGCCCTATGAAGGCACGGACAATCAGGATGAGGCCATGCAGGCGTATCTGGATTGGGAGTTCGGGCTGGTGGCGCAGCTGGGGCGCGATGGCACGCACGGCTTCTCGGTATTGTGAGCGTGAGCGGTTCGGCGGTATCCGCTGGTGCGTCTGCGGCGGAATCGATATAAAACGTATATATTGTTTATATCCTTGTTTCGCCTGGCGGGGCTCGCCGATTGGCCGGCGCTTAGCGGGGGCTGTGCGTGGGCGGCGGATGTTGTGCGCTGACGCAGCGTAGTCCCTGACACGGTGCCGGCATCTCGTAATCGTAGTTATGCAGGATGCGGGCGTAGCTGCCGTCGACCAGCATTTGATTGAACGCCGAGCGCCAGCGCTGTGCTTCGGCCTGATCAAACTGTCGTGACGCGGCACAATAAAATCCAAAGCTGCCCAGCACGGCGCCGCGCCGCAGCTTGCCCAGTTCCAGTCCGGCCTGTTTTTGTGCGTACATGGCCACCGGCCACACCGCGATCCAGGCATCGATGCGTCCGATGGCGAGCTTGCCGGCGTTTTCTTCCGACCTGGCCACTGGCGCGAGATTGGTGTAACCCAGTTTGCGCGCCGTGCTTTCCGACGGACTGCCGCGCAATACGCCGACGCGCAGTTGCCGGGCCGAGGTGGGCGAGGAGATGTCGACTTTGGAGTCGGCGGTGGTGATCATGACGATTTCCTCGTCGAGCACTTTGAACAGCCAGGTGTAGGATGCTTCGCGCTCGGGCATGCGCGCGACCATGCCCAGGGCCTCGGGACTGCGCCGGACCACCTCCAGCTCGCGTGCCAGTGGCAGCGCCGAGATCGGACCCGTATGACCGAGCCTGCTGGATAGTTGTTTCAGGACGTCGTAAAAGACGCCTTTTTCAGCGCCGTCCTCGCGATAAAAATACGGGGGGACATCATCGACGTAGAGCTGGACTTCGGCGTGCGCCACCGTTGCGCACAGCGCAATCAAAATACTGCAACCCAGGCAGAACAGTGCGTGGCGGCCAGATGACGCGCGGAAGTAGCTCATGCCAACACTCCTTTCAGCGACCAGCGCCGTTGCTCGTTTGTGGCTGCGATCGGGACCATGCATAAAGCACGAAGAACACGCTTGCTGGGCGCGGCCATCGATCGACGGGACAAATGGCGGCGCTCGATTGTTACTATAAGTATATTGTATTTATTATATTTAAAGTAGGAATTATCGTCATCGCGGCCGCGTCGCGGCGCGGGTAGCGTCAGTCTACAGCGTATAAATCGCTGAGATTATTCAGCGCGCGTCAGAATTCTTCCCATTCGTCGGCGCCGGACACGATTGCCGGCGCAGGCGTTTTGCGCGCCGAGAGGCGGGGCTGCGTGTTGGCGGCACGCACCGTCCGCGCCAATTTGGCCGCAGTGGTTTTGACCGGCGCTGCGGCGCGTGCGCGCGGTGCGGCTATCGGCACGGCCTGCGCCCGATGCAGCTTGAAGCCGGCGGCCACGCGCGCCAGCCCGGCCGCCTGTTCGCGCATGCTGTCGGCCGCCGCAGCGGCTTCCTCGACCAGCGCGGCGTT
>Ga0209862_1000057_pt1 | contig 37152 bp, 31 predicted proteins | sample OrgsoiDNA_201061_FD_185809 | JGI IMG/M metagenome (GOLD analysis project Ga0209862, IMG submission 185809) | Permafrost soil microbial communities from the Arctic, to analyse light accelerated degradation of dissolved organic matter (DOM) -... | ecosystem: Environmental > Terrestrial > Soil >... | reverse complement strand
CAACAGCTACTTTGTTCATGGCAACGGTCTCCGATGAGCCCCCTGTGAAAGCTTAGTGGGTGATCACAGGGGGCGGCGGGGGGAGCCATTTCATTATTTAGTTTTGTGTGGTGTCAGGTTTATTGCTATCGCCTTCTGCCGCGGTATCAATGCTCACCACCACCGACATCCCCGGCCGTAACCGTTCAATCTGTTCCTGATCCGCATCCACCGTCACCCGCACCGGCACTCGCTGGGCGATTTTGACGAAGTTGCCGGTGGCGTTGTCCGCCTGCAACAGGCTGAACTCGGAACCGGTGGCCGGTGAAATCCGCTGCACCCGCCCCTTGAATTTACGATGGTCGAGCGCGTCGACGGTGAAGCTCACCGGTTGGCCGACTCGCACGTCGTCCATCTGGGTTTCCTTCATGTTGGCAATCACCCACAACTGGTTCGGCACCAGCGCCATCAACTGCGCACCGGAGTTAACGTAGGCGCCCAAGCGCACACCGATCTGTCCGAGCTGACCGTCACGCGGGGCCAGCACCCGAGTGTTGGACAGGTCGATCCGCGCCAGTTGCACCGCCGCTTCCGCGCTGGCCACCGCCGCTTCCAGCGAACCGCGATTGACGATCACGGTTTGCAGGTCCTGCCGGGCGATTTCCAGGTTGGCCTGGGCTTGGGCCACCGAAGCAATGGTCTGGGCGTTGGCGGCGAGGGCCACGTCCAGCTCACGTTTGGACACCGAGCCGTCATTCACCAGTTCTTGGTTACGCCGCAGATCGGCCTCGCTCTTGCGCGACTGTGCCTCGCTGTCGGCAATGGCGGCCTGACGCAACTTGATGGTTGCTTCGGCGCTGTTGCGTTGCTGCACCACATTGGCCAGCGCGGCTTTCTGCACCGCCAGTTGTGCCAGGGATTGATCGAGGTGTTGCTTGTAGATCCGGTCATCGAGGCGCACCAGCAGGTCGCCGGCCTTCACAAACTGGAAATCCGTCACCGGCACTTCGTACACATAGCCACTGAGCTGCGGGCCGATGATTGTCACCTGGCCGCGGACCAAAGCGTTTTCGGTGGTTTCCACCGCGCTGCCGAAGGGCGGCAGTTGCCAGGCGTACAACACGATCAGCACACCGACGATGGCAATCGCCGCGAAGCCCATGGACGAGACGATCCGCACCCGCAACGAGCGCGGCTCAGTGGCCGGCGAGGACGGTGGCGCAACACCTTCAGGCGTGGCGGCGATGGCGTTGGTGGTCGTAGTGGTCGGTTCGGTCATGAAGAAGTGGCACCGCTGGATGGGACGGAAGGAGTGGCAGGCGCTGGGGCGACGGCTTGAGTAGTGCTCATCAGCCACAGGGCGCGAATGGAAATCCAGATCATGGTCAGCACGGCAATCACCGCGATCAGCATGAATACATCGTTATAGGCCAGCACATTGGCCTCGCGAGTTGCCGCCGTGGCCAGGCTGCGAATGCCCTGAAGATTGCGCAGGCTCGGGTCGGCGATCACCGAACCCACCGCGTTGCCGCCGCTCTGCACTCGAGCCGCGACACGCGGATCAAGCAAGGTCAGGTTTTCAACGATATTGCTGGAATGGAATTTCTCGCGAACGATCTGGAACGTGCCCAGTAGCGCCGCGCCGATCAGGCCGCCGAGGTTCTGGCAGATCCCGAATAACACCGAAAAACTCACCAGGTTACGCGGGTTGGTCAGCACGTTTCGCGTGCCGAGAACCATGGTCGGGCCGAGGAAAAACGTGCCGCCGAAGGCCAGTAGAAACTGGCTGAAGTACATGTTTTCCGGGCGAGTCAGGTTGTTCGAATAACTGTCCATCACCGAGCCGACCGCCATCAGCGCCAGGGATACGATCAGCGGCATGAACAGGTGTTTGGGGTCGATGGTCAGGGCACTGGTCGCCAGGCCGGCGATGCTGCCGAGCAACATCACCACGTAGAGGCTGTGCAACTGCTGACTGCTCATGTTCAGCGCCTGCATGAAACCGACCGCGCCGGTGGACTGCTCCGACAGCACCATGCGAATCAGGATCACCGCCAGGGCCAGGCGAATCATCACGCCACTGCCGAGCCAACGGGTCATCAGCATCGGGTTGCTGCGGTTATGTTCGATGGCAAGGCCGGCGAGGATCAGCACGATAGACGCCGCCGAGGCCACGCCGATCCATGGCGCTTCCAGCCACCAGTCGATGCGTCCCAGCGACAACACCGCACAGAGCAACGCCACACCCGTGGCGAGAATGGCGAAGGTCAGGAAATCAAGTTTTTCGAAGGTTTTGAAGCGATCGCCCGGTGGCAATTTAAGCAAGAAAACACAGCCCAACGTCAGCAGCGCCATGCCCAGTTCGAACAGGTATAAGCCGCGCCATTCGGCGATTTGCATCAAGTCTTCAGAGAATAATCGCGCCAGCGGTAATGCCAGTTGCGAAGTGCCGAGGCCCAGCACCAACGCCTTCATCCGCCATTTCGCCGGGAAGGCCTGGATCATGTAATACAGGCCGAGCGAGCTCAGCGCCGCACCGACCATGCCGTGGGCCGCCCGCACGGCAATCGCCGAACTCAGGTCGTTGACGAACAAATGGCCGAAGGTCACCAGGGCGTAGAGCACCAGGAAGACTTCGGTGAACGCCCGCAAGCCGAACTGCTGGCGGAACTTCACCAGCAACAGGTTCATCGAGACGTTGGTCATCACGTAGGCCGCCGGCAGCCACGCCATCTCGGCGGTGGTCGCGCCGAGTGCGCCTTGCAGGTAAGGCAGGTTGGCAATCACCAGCGAATTGCCGAGGCCACCGGTCAACGCCACCAGCAAACCTACCAGCGCATACGCCAGCCGCTTGGGATTGGAGTGCTCGGGCGTCGAAGGGGAACCGGGCAAACTGGGCCGCTCGTGGGGCTGCCAATTGCGCGGGGCGTAGTGATCCATTCAATGGCCTTGTTCTGGGGATGCCTGCAGTTTGCCGGAAAAAGACCGGCAAAACACGAACCCTGTAGGAGCGAGCGGGCGGCGTTCCGACTTGCCCGCGAAGACGGACCGTCAGCCACCATCAATGTTGAATGTTAGATCGCCTTCGCGGGCAAGCCTCGCTCCTACAGGGCTATTTTGGCACACGCATGTCATCGTACAACTTGTGATTGACATTCCCTCAAACCCTCGCAAATAATCGCCGCCAATGTTGTACGACGACGTATAACAAAAAATAAAAACAACAAAGCAACAAGGGAGCGTCACTGTGAGCAAGCTCGTCCGTCATTCCTCCGTCTGCACCCCTCGCCCGACCTTCGTACGCCGCCACACCTTGAGCCTGATCGGTTGCGGCAGCCTGGCCCTGGCCTTGCCCATGACCAGCCATGCTGAAGGTTTCGTCGATGACGCCACGGCCTCGCTGAACCTGCGCAACGCCTACTTCAATCGTAACTTCACCAACCCGGCCTACCCCCAGGGCAAGGCTGAAGAGTGGACGCAAAGCTTTATCCTCGACGCCAAATCCGGCTTCACCCAAGGCACCGTCGGCTTCGGCCTGGATGTACTGGGTCTGTTCTCGGAAAAACTCGACGGTGGTAAAGGCACCGGCGGTACGCAATTGCTGCCGCTGGATCACGATGGCCGCCCGGCGGACAATTTCGGGCGCTTGGGCGTGGCGCTCAAAGCCAAGGTGTCGAAGACTGAAATGAAGGTCGGCGAATGGATGCCGGTGCTGCCGATCCTGCGCTCGGACGATGGCCGTTCCCTGCCGCAAACCTTCCGCGGTGGCCAGGTCACTTCCAGCGAGATCGAAGGCCTGAAGCTCTACGGCGGCCAGTTCCGCGCCAACAGCCCACGCAACGATTCGAGCATGAGCGACATGTCGATGAACGGCAAAGCGGCGTTCACTTCGGATCGCTTCAACTTCGGTGGCGGTGAATACACCTTCAACGACAAACGCACGATGGTCGGCGTCTGGTACTCGCAACTCAGCGACATTTATCAGCAGGAATTTTTCAACCTGAGTCACAGCCAGCCAATCGGCGACTGGACGCTGGGCGCCAACCTCGGGTACTTCACCGGTAAGGAAGACGGCAGTGCGCTGGCCGGCGAACTGGATAACAAAACCACCTTCGCCCTGCTCTCGGCCCGGTACGGCGGCAGCACGTTCTATGTCGGCCTACAAAAACTCACCGGCGACAGCGTCTGGATGCGCGTCAACGGCACCAGCGGCGGAACCCTGGCCAACGACAGTTACAACAACAGCTACGACAACGCTCAGGAACGCTCCTGGCAAGTGCGCCACGACTACAATTTCGTCGCCCTCGGCATTCCCGGCCTGACCATGATGAACCGCTACATCAGCGGCGATAACGTGCACACCGGAGCAATCACCGACGGTAAGGAATGGGGCCGCGAATCGGAACTGGCCTATACCGTGCAGAGCGGCACACTGAAAAACCTCAACGTCAAATGGCGCAACTCGAGCATTCGCAAGGACTTCAGCACCAACGAATTTGATGAGAACCGGATCTTCATCAGCTATCCGATTTCGTTGTTGTAAGGCGTACGTCTCATTTTTTCATGCCTGGCATAAACACTGTGGTGAGGGGGCTCGCCCCCGTTCGGCTGCGAAGCAGTCGCAAAAGAAGGCTATTCGATTTGTCTGGCTGGGTACTGGGGCCGCTTCGCGACCCAACGGGGGCAAGTCCCTTGCCACAGCAAGCTCCCTCGCGACAGGTTCAGTGTGTTCATGTGCACATGGGTAGACAGATGACCCTCCGTCAATTTCAACCGATGGCTCGTTGACAACAACCGGACAGGCTAACGATACTTCGACCAAGTCATACGACAACCTACAACAAACTCAACAACAATAACTACGTACCAGGGACTTCCATGACCACCACACCTACAGCCCCTTTCAATCGTCTGCTGCTGACCGGTGCCGCCGGTGGCCTCGGTAAAGTTCTACGCGAGAGCCTGCGGCCCTATGCCAACGTGATTCGCCTGTCGGACATTGCCGACATCACCCCGGCCATCGATGACCGCGAAGAAGTCGTGCCTTGCGACCTCGCCGACAAACACGCCGTGCATCAACTGGTCGAAGGCGTGGACGCGATCCTGCACTTTGGCGGTGTATCGACAGAGCACGCGTTCGAGGAGATTCTCGGCGCCAACATCTGCGGCGTATTCCACATCTACGAAGCGGCGCGCCGCCATGGCGTGAAGCGGGTCATTTTCGCCAGCTCCAACCACGTCATCGGTTTCTACAAGCAAGATGAGGTGATCGACGCCCACTCCCCTCGCCGCCCGGACAGCTACTATGGTTTGTCCAAGTCCTATGGCGAAGACATGGCCAGTTTCTACTTCGATCGCTATGGCATCGAGACCGTCAGCATCCGTATCGGCTCCTCGTTCGCGGAACCGCAAAACCGCCGGATGATGAGCACATGGCTGAGCTTCGGTGACCTGACTCAACTGATCGAACGTGCTCTGTACGCCCCGAACGTCGGCCACACCATCGTGTACGGCGTGTCCGATAACAAGAACGTCTGGTGGGACAACCGCTTCGCCACCGGCCTGGGATATGCGCCGCAGGACAGTTCCGAAGGGTTCCGCGAAAAAGTCGAAGCCCAACCGATGCCGGCCGCTGATGACCCGGCGATGGTTTACCAGGGTGGCGCGTTTGTCGCCTCCGGCCCGTTCGGCGACTGAGCCAACGTCCAAAGGAATGATTCGCCATGCAAGCCGAATTGATTGTCGATGCCCATAACGCCGTTGGTGAAAGCCCGGTATGGGTCGCCGAAGAAAACGCCCTGTACTGGGTCGATATTCCCACCGGCGGCTTGCAGCGCTGGAGTGCCGACACCGGCCACGTCCATGCCTGGACCGCACCCGAGATGCTCGCCTGCATTGCGCGGCACAGCGACGGCGGCTGGGTTGCCGGGATGGAAAGCGGGTTCTTTCATCTGCTCCCGCACAGCGATGGCAGCCTCGACAGCGAACTGCTGGCCCACGTCGATCACGCCCGTCCGGACATGCGCCTGAACGATGGTCGCTGCGATCGTCAGGGCCGTTTCTGGGCTGGCAGCATGGTGCTGAACATGGGCGCCAACGCGGCGGATGGCACGCTCTATCGCTACTCCACCGGCCAGCGCGGACCGCTCGAACCAAGGATCTCTGGCTTCATCGTCCCAAACGGCCTGGGCTTCAGCCCGGACGGCCGGACGATGTACCTGTCGGACTCCCACCCTTTGGCCCAGCAAATCTGGGCCTTTGACTACGACATCGACAGCGGCACGCCGAGCAATCGTCGGCTGTTTGTCGACATGAATCAGTACGCTGGTCGTCCCGACGGCGCGGCGGTCGATGCCGAAGGCTGCTACTGGATCTGCGCCAACGACGCCGGGTTGATTCACCGCTTTACGCCCGATGGTCGACTGGATCGTTCCCTCGCCGTGCCGGTGAAAAAACCGACGATGTGTGCCTTTGGTGGCAATCGACTGGACACACTGTTCGTGACTTCAATCCGCCCCGGTGACGACCATGATGAACAGTCATTGGCTGGCGGGGTGTTTGCGCTTGACCCCGGCGTGAAAGGTTTGCCCGAACCGATGTTCAAAGGCGACTGAATACCTGTGGCGAGTTGCTTTTTGTGGCGAGGGGGCTTGCCCCCGTTGGGTCGCGAGCGGCCCCCTGCATTCCCTTCAGGCAGATCGAGTTGCCTGGATTGACGACTGCTGCGCAGTCGAACGGGAGCAAGCTCCCTCGCCACAAAAACCGATTCATTGAGCCCTGGAACCTTCATGACACCGACGATTCTCGAACTCGAAGATAACCTCACCCGCCTTACCCTCGCCCCCGAGCTCGGCGCGAGCATTGTCAACTGGACGGTACGCAGCACTGGCCAACCACTGCTACGCCACAACGACAGCCATGCACTCAACACCGGCCTGCCCGGCAAACTCGGCTGTTACCCATTGGCCCCCTGGTCCAACCGCATCGCCGAAGGTGGTTTCGACTGCCCGGACGGGTGGCTGGCCCTGACGCCCAACAGCCTCACCGATCCCTTGCCGATCCACGGCAGCGCCTGGCAACAGTCGTGGCAAATCATCTCCCACACCCGCGATGAAGCCGTCCTGCAACTCGACAGCGCCACGCCATTCGCCTATCGCGCCCGGCAACGTTTCCAGTTGAGTGAAGGCAAGCTGAGCATCGAATTAACCGTCAGCCATTTGGCCGAAAGCGCCGCGTGGCATGGTCTCGGGTTGCACCCTTACTTTCCACGCACCGCCAGCACCCGGCTACAGGCAAGAGCCAAGCGCGTCTGGTTGTGCAACGAATCGAAACTGCCAACCCAACTCATCCCGTTACCCGCCGAATGGGATTTCCAGCAGCCCAAGGCCTTACCCGGAACGCTGGTGGACAACGGTTTCTGCGAATGGGATGGCCATTGCCTGATCCAGCAACCGGATCTGGGTTATGAGCTGGAATGCCAAGCCACCGGCAGCGATTACTACCTGCTGTATTGCCCAGTGGACCTGGGATTTTTCTGTATCGAACCGGTGAGTCATCCGGTCAACGCACATCACTTGCCTGGTCGACCAGGGTTGGTGTTGCTGGAACAAGGTGAGTCAACCGAACTCGGTTTCAGCCTGCAATACCGCGAGTTCAGCTACCCCAGCAACTGACTCAACACCGCGCGCAACTTGCCGGGTTTTACCGGTTTATTCAGCAGCGGCGCGTCGAGCTGCTGCAAGGAGCGGCGGCACTGGTCGGTGCGATCGGCGGTGATGATCACCGCCGGAATCACCTGATCGAAATGCTCGCGCAAATGCCGCACCACGTCGCAGCCCACCACCCCGTGATCGAGGTGATAATCCGCCAGAATCAGTTCCGGCGCGCGCCCCTGCAACGCCGCTAGCGCAGAGAGCTCATCCGTGGCGATGACCACGTCGCAGCCCCATTGCCCGAGCAACGCGCTCATGCTTTCCAGAATGCTGATTTCATTGTCCAGTACCAGTAAGCGTCTGCCCGGCAATGGATTGCCGGTGCTCGGCTGCGGTGCGGCCAGACTGATCGGTAAAGGCACCTCATGGGAGATTGGCACGTCGATGCTGAACACCGACCCGCGCCCCGGCCATGACCGCACCTGAATCCGGTAGCCGAGAATCTTCGCGATGCGCTCGACAATGGCCAGCCCCAGACCGACGCCTTTGCGGTCGGCAGCACGGCCGACGTCCAGTTGGTTGAACTCGAGGAAAATCGAGTCGAGCCGATCCGCCGCAATCCCACGCCCGGTGTCCCAGACTTCCAGTCGCAGCATTTCACCCCGACGGCGAGCCCCGAGCAAGATGCAGCCCTCGTCGGTGTAACGGCAGGCGTTGCTGAGGAAGTTGCGCAAAATCCGCGTCATCAGACGCAGGTCGGTGTTGATCGCGAAATCACCCATGTGCACCCGCAGGTTTAACCCCGCCGCCTCGGCCACGGACTGGAACTCGGACACCAGCGGCGCGAGCAATTCGTCGAGGCGGTAAAGCGCGACGTCCGGTTTCACCGCGGCTTGATCAAGCCGGGAAATATCCAGCAAATCGGTGAGCAAATCCTCGGCCCCTTCCAGGGCCTGGTGAGTGCGTTCCACCAACACCTGTTCGACGTCGGGCAACTGACGCTCGCGCAAGGTTGAGATCAGCAGCCGCGCGGCGTTGAGCGGTTGCAGCAGGTCATGGCTGGCGGCGGCGAGGTATTTGTCCTTGCTGCGATTGGCAGCCTCGGCGGCGTCCCGGGCATCGCGCAAAGCCTGGGCGATCTGTTTACGCTGGGTGATTTGCTGTTGCAGGTTGCGGTTGGCTTCCAGCAACTCGTCGGTGCGGGCGGTGACTCGTTGTTCAAGCTCATCGTTGAGTTGTTGCAGACGTTGCTGGGCGAGTTTGCGTTCGGTGATGTCAGCGACAAAACCTTCCACCAGCCCTTCCTGATCAGGTTTGAGCAACAGGTTCATCAGCACGTCGAGGCTGCTGCCGTCCTTGCGTCGCAATTGGGTTTCATAGCCGTGCAGGCTGCGTTCGGTCTTGAGGATTTCGCCGATGCTGGCCAGCTCTTTGGCACCGCCGATAAACAGGTTGCTGGCCAGATCGGCCAGGGAGAACAGCACCTCTTGTGGATCGTCGTAGCCGAGCATCCGCGCCAGCGCCGGGTTGGCGGCGCGCATGCCTTCCAGCAGGCTGGCCTGGAAGATCCCGTGGACGGCGTTTTCGAACAGCCATTTGTAGCGATTGCGCTCGGCCTCCAGTTCATCCAGCCGCGCGGCGAGTTCCGGGTAATGACTCTTGCGCGCCGAGTGGCTGCCTAATCCCAGTAACCCCGCCAGCGCCCGTTGCTGTTCGTCAGAGGGCTTCGCCATAGACGACCTCGACATCACGCTGACTGGATTCGCGCGGGTTGGTCAGGATGCACGGGTCATGCATGGCGTGTTGCGACAGGAACGGAATGTCCGCCATGCTGACCCCATGCAGGCCGAGGGTCTCGTGGAAGCCGATCGCATGTTTCAACGCGATCAAATGCTCCACCAGGCGCCCGCAAATCTGCCGATGATTCAAGCCCCGGCAATCGATGCCGAAGGTCTCGGCGATCACCTTGAAACGCTCCGGTGCCGAGCTGTAGTTGAACGCCACCACATGTTCCACCAGCACCGCGTTGCACAAGCCGTGGGGCAAGTCGAGAAAGCCACCGAGGCTGTGGGACATTGCATGTACGGCGCCAAGAATCGCGTTGGAAAACGCCAAGCCGGCCTGCATGCTGCCGAGCATGATTTTCTCGCGCAGGGCAATGTCCGTCGGGTTGGCGATCATTTGCACCAGGTTACCGTTGATCAGGCGCATCGCTTCGAGGGCGTGAGGGTCGGTCAGCGGGCCGTGGCCGGTAGAAACGAAGGCTTCGATGGCATGCACCAACGCGTCGATGCCGGTACAGGCCGACAGGAACGGGTCCATGCTCAGGGTGGTTTCCGGGTCGATCAGCGACACGTCCGGCACCGCGGCCTTGCTGACGATGGAGAACTTCATGCGTTCTTGCTGGTTGGAAATGATCACGAATTGCGAGACGTCCGCCGAGGTGCCGGCTGTGGTCGGGATCAAGATTAGCGGCGGGCTGGGCACGCGAATGGTGTCCACACCCTCGAACTCAAGGATGCTGCGCCCGTGGGCCACGACAATGCCGATGCCTTTGCCGCAGTCCATCGGGCTGCCGCCACCGATAGCGACGATCACATCGCAGTGGTTTTCCTTGTACAACTCGGCGCCGAGCATGACTTCTTCGACCCGCGGGTTGGGCGAGACATCGCTATATAAAAAATAATCGATGCCCTGGGCTTGCAGGCTGGCCTCGACATCGGCGACCCAACCGGCGGCAATCACCCCTGGATCGCTGACCACCAGCACCTTGCGGGCGCCGAAGGTCTTGGCGTAGTTGCCGACGTTGTGCCGGCAACCGGCACCAAAAATGATTTCAGGCGAAACGAATTTACGCAGTTGACTGAGACTCTGGCTCATTGGAAAGCCTGTTTTTATTGTTTTGGAAGGTAGAACCCACACTAAAGCATCCGGCTGCGAATGCAATCAGACCAATGGGTAGCAGGCAGACCTTGAACTCACCGCAAATCCCCTGTGGGAGCGGGCTTGCTCGCGAAGGCGTCGTGTCAGTCGATATCCATGTTGCCTGAAACACCGCTTTCGCGAGCGAGCCCGCTCCCACAGGGGGATTTGTGGTGCCTGGTTCATCCGCGATAGATCAGCCGCGAAGCCTTCTCATTGCGCAGCGTCAGGTGTTCCATCCCCTGCCCCGGCGCGTCGGCTTCTTCGCGGGCCTGGAGGATCACCCCGTGGTGCGGCGACTTGCTGCACACCGGGTCGGCATTTTCGGCATCGCCGGTGAGCATGAATGCCTGGCAGCGACAGCCACCGAGGTCTTTGTGTTTTTCATCGCAGGAGCGGCACGGTTCCTTCATCCAGTCGTCGCCGCGAAAGCGGTTGAAACCGAAAGAATCGGTCCAGATGTGTTCGATGCTGTGCTCGCGCACGTTGGGAAACTGCACTGGCAACTGCCGGGCGCTATGGCACGGCAACGCGGTGCCGTCCGGGGTGATGTCGAGAAACAGGTTGGCCCAGCCGTTCATGCAGGTTTTCGGGCGCTCTTCGTAGTAGTCCGGGGTGACGAAAATCAACTTGCACGGGTGGCCCTGAGCCTCAAGCCGTTCGCGGTATTCATTGGTAACGCGCTCAGCGCGCTGCAATTGCTCGCGGGTCGGCAACAGACCGACGCGGTTGAGTTCGGCCCAACCATAGAACTGACAGGTGGCCAGTTCGACAAAATCCGCCTCCAGTTCCAGGCATAAGTCGATGATGCGGTCGATGCGGTCGATGTTGTGCCGGTGAGTGACGAAGTTCAGCACCATCGGGTAGCCCTGGGCTTTCACGGCGCGAGCCATGGCGAGTTTCTGGGCGAAGGCCTTGCGTGAGCCGGCGAGCATGTTGTTCACCGCTTCATCGGCAGCCTGAAAGCTGATCTGAATATGGTCGAGCCCGGCGATCTTGAAGTCACGGACCTTCTGCTCGGTCAGGCCAATGCCGGAGGTGATCAGGTTGGTGTAGTAGCCCATGTCCCGCGCGGCTTTGATCAGCTCGGCCAGGTCCTGGCGCACCAAAGGTTCGCCACCGGAAAACCCCAGTTGCGCGGCGCCCATGTCCCGAGCCTCGCGGAATACGCGAATCCATTCTTCGGTGCTCAGTTCCTCACCTTGCTGGGCAAAGTCCAGCGGATTGGAGCAATACGGACATTGCAGCGGGCAGCGATAGGTCAGCTCCGCCAACAGCCACAGCGGCGGGCCGGGCGGCTGATGAATCAGGCTCACAGGGCAATCCCCCGGTGCCAGACGTTTTCGGTGGTGACGGTGTGATACGGCGGCCGTTCCAGTTCGTAGGCCATGCTCATCGCATCGAGCATGCTCCACAGTACGTCGAGCTTGAATTGGAGGATTTCCAGCATCCGTTGCTGACCGTCGACGGTGACGTAATGGGCCAGGGTGATGCGCAAACCGTGCTCGACATCGCGCCGCGCCTGGCTCAGCCGGGTGCGGAAATAATCGTAGCCGCCAGCGTCGATCCATGGGTAATGGGTCGGCCAGGCGTCGAGTCGGGATTGGTGGATCTGCGGGGCAAACAGTTCGGTCAGGGAACTGCTGGCTGCTTCCTGCCAGCAGGCGCGACGGGCGAAATTGACGTAGGCGTCCACGGCAAACCGTACGCCCGGGAGCACCAACTCTTGAGAGAGGATTTGTTCGCGGTCCAGCCCCACGGCTTCGCCCAGCCGCAGCCAGGCTTCGATCCCGCCTTCGCTGCCGGGCACGCCGTCGTGGTCGAGAATCCGTTGCAGCCACTCCCGACGCACGTCGCGGTCCGGGCAGTTGGCGAGGATCGCGGCGTCCTTGAGCGGGATGTTGACCTGGTAGTAGAAGCGATTGGCGACCCAGCCTTGAATCTGCTCGCGGCTGGCACGGCCGGCGTACATGGCTTGGTGGAAGGGGTGATGGATGTGGTAATAGGCGCCTTTGGCGCGCAGGGCGGCTTCGAATTCGCTGGGGGACATTGGGGTGTTGGTCATTGCGATTCTCCGAATTTCGCGGTGTCTGGGCTGGCCTCATCGCGAGCAAGCTCGCTCCCACATTGGATCTGCTGCGCACACAAGCCCCCTGTGGGAGCGAGCTTGCTCGCGATGAGGCCGCCCGCTACAGCTCAATACTCATGCCGTCATAAGCCACTTCCACCCCACGCCGCTCCAGCAACGCCCGCTCCGCGGAATTTGCATCGAGGATCGGATTGGTGTTGTTAATGTGGATCAGCACCTTGCGCTGGCGGGTGAACCCTTCAAGGATTTCAAGCATCCCGCCAGCACCGCTTTGCGGCAGATGCCCCATTTCACTGCCCAGGCTCTGCCCGACTTCGCACACGCGCATCTCGTCGTCGCGCCACAACGTGCCGTCCAGCAGCAGGCAATCGGCGCGCTGCATCCAGCTCAGCACTTCGTCATCGACCTGGCCCAGGCCCGGCGCATAGAACACCGAGGCGCCAGTACGCAAGTCTTCGATAAACAGGCCGATGGTGTCGCCCGGCTGCGGGTTGCCGCGATTGGGCGAGTACGGCGGTGCGTTACTGACCAAGGGAATCGCGCGAAATTGCAGGTGTTCGCAGGCAGCGATGCTGAACGGCTCGCGCGCCAGTTCGATGGGTTGCCATTGCAAGCCGCCGTTCCAGTGCTTGAGCATGGTGAACAGGGGGAAACCGCTGCTCAAATCCTCATGAACCCGTTCGGTGCACCAGACCGAGTGCGGGCACCCTTCGCGCAGGCTCAACAAGCCGGTGCAATGGTCGATCTGGCTGTCCAGCAGGATGACCCCGGCAATGGCGGTGTCGCGTAATTGACGCGCCGGTTGCAACGCCGGGAAACTCTCCAGTTGCGCACGAATATCCGGGGAAGCATTGCACAGCACCCAATCCACGCCGTTGTCGCTCACGGCGATCGACGATTGCGTGCGCCGCTGCGCGCGCAGGCTGCCGTTGCGCACACCCGTGCACTGGCGACAGTTGCAGTTCCATTGCGGGAAGCCGCCACCAGCGGCGGAACCGAGAACGCGGATGTGCATGAGCAATGCTCCAGAAGGCAGGCCCGGCCAACGCGTCGGCTGGCCGGGTGATCAATCAACGGTTGGCGAAATACATCGTCACTTCGAAGCCAATACGCAGATCGGTAAACGCGGGTTTAGTCCACATGGGTCAATCCTCTTCTTGTGCCGGGCAATTCCGGTAAAGCCATTAATGCACGGGGCGCCTGGCGTCCGAATGCTACTTTCGAAGGAGGTGGCGGCGTGCGTTGGTAGGGGGTGGTGCACAGTTTTCAAGTACACGTAAAACCCAATGTGGGAGCGAGCTTTTGTGGCGAGGGGGCTTGCCTCCGTTGGGGCGCGAAGCGGCCCCGTCTATCCCAATAAGGAATGGGGACTGCTGCGCAGTCCAACGGGGGCAAGCCCCCTCGCCACAAAAGCTCGCTCCCACAGGGTTTGTGGTGTGCTTGTGGGTTAGAAGAACCCCAACGGATTGATGTCGTAGCTCACCAGCAGGTTTTTGGTTTGCTGATAGTGATCAAGCATCATCTTGTGGTTTTCACGGCCGACCCCGGACTTCTTGTAGCCACCGAACGCGGCGTGGGCCGGGTACAGGTGATAGCAGTTGGTCCAGACACGCCCGGCCTTGATCGCCCGACCCATGCGGTAGGCGCGGTTGATGTCGCGAGTCCACAGGCCGGCGCCGAGGCCGAACTCGCTGTCGTTGGCAATCGCCAGGGCTTCAGCTTCGTCCTTGAAGGTGGTGACGCCCACTACCGGGCCGAAGATTTCTTCCTGGAACACGCGCATTTTGTTGTGGCCCTTGAGCAGGGTCGGCTGGATGTAATAACCCGTCGACAAGTCGCCCTCCAGTCGCTCGGCCGCGCCACCGATCAGCAGCTCGGCGCCCTCCTCCTGGGCAATTTTCAGGTACGAGAGAATCTTGTCGTATTGCTGCTCGGACGCCTGGGCGCCGACCATGGTTTCGGTGTCCAGCGGGTTGCCGCGCTTGATCTTGACGATCTTCTTCATCACCTCGGCCATGAACGGCTCGTAGATCGATTCCTGCACCAGCGCCCGGGACGGGCAGGTGCAGACTTCGCCTTGGTTGAAGAACGCCAGCACCAGGCCTTCAGCGGCTTTCTCGATGAACTGTGGCTCGGCGTTCATGATGTCTTCGAAGAAGATGTTCGGCGATTTGCCGCCCAGTTCAACGGTGCTTGGGATGATGTTCTCGGCGGCGCAATGCATGATGTGCGCGCCCACCGGGGTGGAACCGGTAAACGCAATCTTGGCGATGCGCTTGCTGGTGGCCAGCGCCTCACCGGCTTCGCGACCGAAACCTTGGACGATGTTCAGCACACCGGATGGCAGCAAGTCGGCGATCAGCTCGGCGAAGACCATGATCGACAGCGGCGTTTGCTCGGCGGGTTTGAGCACCACGCAGTTGCCGGCAGCCAGGGCCGGGGCGAGTTTCCAGGCAGCCATCAGCAGCGGGAAGTTCCACGGGATGATCTGCCCGACCACGCCCAGCGGCTCGTGGAAGTGATAGGCGGTGGTCAGTTCGTTGATTTCGGCGGCGCCACCTTCTTGCGCACGAATGCACCCGGCGAAGTAGCGGAAATGGTCAGCAGCCAGCGGCACGTCGGCGTTGAGGGTTTCGCGCACGGCTTTGCCGTTGTCCCAGGATTCGGTGACAGCGAGGATTTCGAGGTTTTGTTCGATGCGGTCAGCGATTTTCAGCAGCACCAGGGAGCGGTCCTGCGCCGAGGTTTTACCCCAGGCATCGGCAGCCGCGTGGGCGGCGTCGAGGGCCTTGTCGATGTCGGCAGCGCTGGAGCGCGGAAACTCGGCGATCACTTCACCGTTGACCGGCGAGGTGTTGGTGAAGTACTCACCATTGACCGGCGGGACGAATTCGCCGCCGATGAAATTGCCGTAGCGCGGTTTGAAGGAAACGACGGCGCCGGGTGTGCCAGGTTGTGCGTAGATCATGGTGGGCCTCTGTCTGGGTCGATGCCTGTCAAGCCAACAGGCGATGAACCGATAGTAGAGAGCCCCGCGTGCCGGGCGAATGCGCCGTTGGCAGGGGGGATCTCGTTATTTGGTCGTAGGTTTGCCCATTGGTTGGGTGAACCCTGTGGCGAGGGGGCTTGCCCCCGTTCGGCTGCGAAGCAGTCGCAAACTCTGGCAATTCGACGGGTCTGAAAAATGCCAAGGGCCGCTTCGCGACCCAACGGGGGCGAGCCCCCTCGCCACAAAAGCCCGCTCCCACAGGGGTCTGTGGTGGACTGGGTTTTAGTGCTTGGCCACGACCAAGTCTTTCGGCAACTTGAAGGTCCAGAGCATGCCGCCCTGGTTGAAGTCCTTGATGCGCTTGGCCACTTCGCCGCCCCACAGCGGAACAGCACCGCCCCAACCGGACAGCACCGAGACGTACTGTTCGCCGTCCATTTCCCAGGTCACAGGTGAGCCGAGCACGCCGGAGCCGGTCTGGAATTCCCAGACCTTCTCGCCGGTCTTGGCGTTGAACGCTTGCAGGAAACCTTCCGGCGTGCCGGTGAATACCAGGTTGCCCTTGGTGGTCAGCACCCCGCCCCACAGCGGCGCGTAGTTCGTGTGGCGCCAGACTTCTTTACCGGTGACCGGATCGATGGCGCGCAGCACGCCGATGTAGTCTTCGTTCAACGGCTTGATGGTGAAACCGGCGCCAAGGAACGCCGCGCCTTTCTTGTAGGCGATGCCTTCGTTCCAGATATCCATGCCCCACTCGTTGGACGGCACGTAGAACAGCTTGGTGTCCTTGTTATAGGCCATCGGCATCCAGTTTTTCGCGCCGAGGAATGCCGGGGCGACGAAGACTGAACTGCCTTTGGCTTCGGCACCCGGTGCGCCAGGACGGCTGGCTTCGTTGTAGATCGGCCGGCCATCCTTATCCAGGCCGCTGGCCCAGGTGATCTTGTCCACGAACGGGAAGCCGCGGATGAACTTGCCGTTGGTGCGGTCCAGCACATAGAAGAAACCGTTACGGTCAGCGGTGGCGGCGGCTTTGATTTCTTTGCCGCCCTCGGTGTAGTTGAACGAGATCAACTCGTTGACGCCGTCATAGTCCCAACCGTCGTGGGGCGTGCTCTGGAAGTGCCATTTGATCGTGCCGTCATCCGGGTTCAGCGCCAGGCGCGACGACGAGTAGAGGTTGTCGCCAGGGCGCAGGTGCGAGTTCCACGGCGCCGGGTTACCGGTGCCGAATAGCAGCAGATTGGTTTCCGGGTCGTAGTAACCGCCGAGCCAAGGCGCGGCGCCGCCGGTTTTCCACAGATCGCCGGGCCAGGTCTTGCCGGCTTCGCCACCGGAGATGCCGTTCTCGATCGCTTTGCCGTCCTTGTAGACGTAACCCATGTGGCCTTCAACGGTCGGGCGGACCCACAGCAAGTCACCGTTTTTTGGGTCGTAAGCCGAGATCTTGCCGACTACCCCGAACTCGCCACCGGCCACGCCGGTGATCAGTTTGCCGTTGATCACCAGCGGCGCGGCGCTGATCGAATAGCCTTCCTTGTGGTCGGCCACCTGCTTGCTCCACACCACTTTGCCGGTGTCTTTGTTCAGGGCCACAAGTTTGGCGTCGAGGGTGCCGAAGAACACCAGGTCGCCGTACAGCGCCACGCCGCGGTTGATCACGTCGCAGCACGGGCGGATGTCATCGGGCAGGCGCGCGTCGTATTGCCAGAGTTTTTTGCCGGTGCGTGCATCCACCGCGAACACCCGCGAGTAAGAGCCGGTCATGTACATCACGCCGTCCTTGATCATCGGCTGCGCTTGCTGACCGCGCTGTTTTTCACCGCCGAAGGAGAAGGCCCAGACCGGCCGCAACTCCTTGACATTGTCGACGTTGAGGGTGTCCAGCGGACTGTAGCGCTGACCCTGGACGCCCAGACCGTTGGTGACGATCTGCTCCGGGTTTTTGGGGTCCTGGAGGATGTCCTGGTCAGTGACGGCGGCCAATACCGAGCCGGACAACAGCATGGCACTGAGCAGCACACTCAAGACGAAGGGTTGGCGACGTGCGGGTTGGGTCATGACGGCTACCTCTGCAGTTTTTATTATGCCCGGGGGATTTTCCCGGTCTGATGCAGATTCTTGGGCGCCGCCGCCCTTCCAACAATTGCCCGCAATGCTGAGATTGCTAGTCCCTTAGTACCGGGTCGGAGGGGATGCACCTCGGATTTTGTGATCAACACAACTCCAATGTGGTGTTCACTTGTCCGCGTTCGAATCGACGCGGGGCATTTGCGCGCGCTCATAGCCCGGGTACAAATGGCTGACGCTGCGGATCAGTTCGTAGCGGCTCAGGCTGATGCCGGCAAAACGCTCGGGGATGGGGCTGCGGATCATCTCGGACATGTCGCTGCCATTGGCGGCGCCGTCACGCAGCAATTGGTCGAGCCAGGTCAGGTAATCGCGCATCTGCTCGAACGGCTGTTGATCGGTGGCCACCGGGCCGTGGCCGGGCACGATCAGCGTCCAGGGCAGGCCTTGCAGAGTGGCGATGTCCGCCAGCCACACCGCCAGTCCCGGACTGTTCGGCGTGGTCAGCGCCCGCTGATAAAACACCAGGTCCCCGGCAAACAGCACGCCGGTTTGCTGGTCGAGAATAGCCAGATCCGCGCCGGTATGCCCACCCAGGCCTAGCAGACGCAAATCGTGGTTCCCAAAACTTCGCACGCCGGGGGTCAGCGTCTCGGTCGGCAACACCACTTCGGTGCCGCGCATCCAGTCGCCGACCAAGCGGTACATGTTCTCGGCCATGGCATCGCCCTGCTGATGCAGCAGTTCGGTGGTGCCGGCCAAAGCACCGATCGGCACATCAGTGAATGCCTGATTGCCCAACGCATGATCGGGGTGATGGTGGGTCAACAGCACTTCAATCACCGGTTTATCAGTGACCGCGGCAATCGCTTTGCGCATGGCTTCGCCGTAGCGTTTCGACGGCCCGGTGTCGATCACCACCACCCCGCGCTCGGTGACGATAAACCCGGTGTTGACGATGTTGCCACCGTTGGCCTTGGCGAAATTGTCGGTGCTGCCTTCCAGCAGCCAGGTGTCTTCGGCGATCAGTCGGGGCTTGAGCGAGTATTCAAGCTCCGCCAGCGCCGGCAGGCTCAAACCGATGAACAACAGCAGGATCCAGCGCATCACGCGCTCCTTGGGTCAGGGGACGGCCGCATCAAATTGATTGCCGCTGTTATCGCGCAGCAACAGGCGCGTCTGCCCTGCCCCTTCAATGTCAAAGGCCAGATTGGGGTTTTCGCTGACGGCGGGAAACAGCTCCAGCGTGGCCAGCAACTGATCGTTCTGATCCCGCAGTTCGGCGTGGTTGATGAAGAACTCCGGGATACCGCTGACCATGCCGTTGTCCATCGGGTGCGCCACCCGCAAGCGCACGCGGCTGAATTCGCCACGGGGATAACGCCCGCCGAGTACTTCGCCGATGTGTTCTTCCCAACCCGGCTGGGTGCGCACCACACTTGGTGCCGTGCAACCACCGCCCGCCGCATCGATCAGGGTCGATCCGACGTGCCAGAGGCCGTCGCGGGTCAGCACCGCCGCGCGCAACGGCGTGGCCTGTTCGATGCGGATACGGATCGATAGCCACGGCAGCACCCGGTCCAGCGGTTGAAAATCAACGATTTTCGGCAAGGGGTTGAGTTCGGCCCAGGCGAGGATCTTCACCACCTCGCCCTTGAACGCCCGAGCGTCAATTTCCAGCGGCACCTGGCGGGCGTCTTCGGCGAAGGGCGGCGCCAGCAGCTTGACCCGCTCGTCGAATACGAACGGTGCATCGCCGAGCATTTGCTTGTGATAGAACGCCCACATCACCGACGGCACCGGGTCTTTACCCGGATCGATGTCCACCGCATGGGCGGCCATGGGCAGCCAACAGACCAACAGGCAACTCACTCGCCAGTTCACTATTGATACATCTCCGGCACTTCGTATTGCAGGCCGTAACTGGCATAAATGGCTTGCACCGAGCCCTCGCGGATCAAGCTTTCCAGCGCCTCCTCCACGGCATACGACAATTGACGGTTACTTTCATGCACCGCCATGCCGATCTCCCAGCGTTGCTTGCCCATGTTCGGGTAGGCGTTTTGCGCCAGCGCCACTTGCGGGTCGTTGGCTTCGTGAACCTGCCAGTCGATTTCGCCACGCATGGCCATCACCGCATCGACCTCACCGGCCTTCATCGCCGCAAAGGCCTGGGGAACGCCGGGATAGTGGTGAGTCTTGGCGGCGAGCATGCCGTTGAACACCGAGGTCAGGTAGAACGACGGCACGCTGTCGACTTCGACGCCAATCGGGTGCTGCTCGAACACCGCGACGCTGCCCACCGAATCCAGCCGACGGCGGTCATAGGCGACTTGCCATTGTTCGTTCTGATAGGGGCCGAACATCACCACATGATCGTTTTCCAGCTCACCGAGCTCGTTGCGTTTCTGTGAGTAATCGCGGTCATAAGGCACACGCATCATCAGGTCGGCCAGTTGCTGATTGTGCAACTGGCTGCTGCGCCAGATGTAATCGCGCAAGTCGTCGTCGAGCTTCTCCCCGGCGGGTGCCCAGATCAGCTTCAACTTCACCCCCAGTGCTTTGGCCAGGGCTTGCGCGAGCTCGACATCCACCCCTCGCGGCTGGCCGGCGTCTTCAAAACTGTAGGGGGCGAAGTCCTTGTAGACCGCGACTTTCAGTTCTCCAGCCGCGATCATTTGGTCATAGGTACGGACCTGCGCCTGCGCCACCTGGCAGCACAGCAACACAGTACTGATCAACACAGCGAGCAGGCGCATGGGTTACTCCTCGGAGTGCACGCTGTCCAGGTAGGTACGCACCGCCCACAAGGCTTCCTGACTCAGGTAATCGGCCATTTTCGGCATGTAGACCCGGCCATCACGCACCGCGCCGTTACGCACCCGCTGGACGAACCATTCATCACCGGCGTCGCCGACATCAAGCAGACGCAAATCCGGGGCGATGCCGCCAGACTTGGCTTCCAGGCCATGACAGGCCGCGCAGTTCTGGTTGTAGGCCGAAGAACCGATTTCCAGCGCCTTATCGTGCTGCGGGGAGTTGCGGTACGGATTCACCGCCGCCCAGCCATCGGCATCGACTGGTACGCCAGCATCCTTGATCGGGGTCAGGCCCGGGGTTTCCACCGCTTGCGGTACCACGTTGCCGTGGGCCCAGACAGGACCTGCGCTGATAAAACCGGCCAGCAGTCCGGCAACAAGCAAGGCGTTGAGTTTTGTTGTCATTGTTATGCCCTCAGGGTTGCACGCAAAACCTCTTGGCAGAGGCTATGGCACCCATCTTAGGAATCCCGTCGCGCCAGCCCCATGCTGCTTTGGTGGTCGCCGTCTAATCCCTTGGTAGTAGGGCCAGTGGCGCACCGCCGCAGAGATTTACGACCTTGGTACTGGCTCTCCGATACTTTCTGCATATTTCCTCGACCCCGCAGGGTTCCTATGCTGGCGCTACTTGTAATGGAGTGCCCTATGCGCCAGCTTGCCCCTTACGCCTTGATCTACCTGCTGGCGATTGCCTGCGCCGCCGGGCTGGCGACCCAGAGTCAAGCCGCCGATGCGCCGTTGCAGGTGCAGATCGGCTACCTGGGTTATCGCCCCGATCCGGGGCCGCTGCTGTCCAATGTCATTCCCGAACCCACCGATGCCGGGCTGCGCGGCGCCGAACTGGCGATCACCGACAGCAACAGCACCGGGCATTTTCTCAATCACAGCTACAGCCTGGTCAGCGCCAGCGTCGACACTGCGGATGCGCTGATCGAAGCGGCCAAGGCCCAACACGAACAAGGCCTGCGTCTGTTTGTGGTGAATGCGCCGGTGGAAACCCTGCGCCGACTCAGCGCCGTGTTGCCCGACAGCTTGTTGTTCAACGCCGGCAGCCCGGATGACAGTTTGCGCACCACCGACTGCTTGCCGAACGTGCTGCACAGCCTGCCGAGCCGGGCGATGCTCGCCGATGCTTTGGCGCAATTTCTGGTGGTGCGCAAATGGCAACGAGCGCTGTTGATCGTCGGCCCGACCGCGGACGATCAAGCCTACGCCGCCGCCCTGCGCCGCGCCGCCAAACGCTTCGGCTTGAAACTGGTGGCGGAAAAAGCCTGGAGTTTCGACAACGATCAACGCCGCAGCGCCCAGGCCGACATGCCGCTGTTCACCCAGACCGCCGAGTACGACGTGGTGCTGGTGGCGGACGAACGCGGCGACTTTGGCGAATACGTGCCTTACCAGACCTGGTATCCACGCGCGGTCGCCGGCACCCAAGGCCTGACCCCGGTGGGCTGGCACAAAACCGTGGAAACCTACGGCGCCGCCCAGTTGCAGAAACGCTTCGAAGCCTTGGCCGGACGCTGGATGAATGACCGGGATTTCGCCGCGTGGATGGCCGTGCGCAGCATCGCCAGTGCGGTGACCAAACTGCGCCAGGCCGACCCGATGGCCATCCGGGCACTTGAGATCAGCGATCAATTGCCGCTGGACGGTTTCAAGGGTCGCAAGCTCAGTTATCGGTCGTGGAACGGTCAGTTGCGCCAGCCGATCCCGATCGTCCAGCCCCGGGCGCTGGTCAGCACCTCGCCCCAGGACGGCTTCCTGCACCCGTTCAACGAAATGGACAGCCTGGGCTACGACAAGCCCGAAGTGACCTGCCGCTTTCCCTGATTTTTCTTCCACGACAACCACAATAAAAAGGAATCCACCATGCGCCGTACCCTGCTCTCATGCGCCCTGCTGCTTGCCGCCGGGCACGCCGTGGCCAGCACCGCCTGGGTCTCCAACGAAAAGGACAACACGCTAAGCCTGATCGACATGCAGACCCTGCAAGTCACCGACACCTTGCCCGTCGGCCAGCGCCCGCGCGGTCTGTTGATGTCCCACGACAGCAAGCTGTTGTACATCTGCGCCAGCGACTCGGATCGGGTCCAGGTGATGGACGTGGCCACGCGCAAGATCATCAAGGAGCTGCCGTCCGGCAAAGACCCTGAGCAATTCGCCCTGCACCCGAATAACCGTTGGCTGTACGTTTCCAACGAGGACGATGCGCTGGTGACGGTGATCGACACCGAAACCTCCAAGGTGCTGAGCCAGATCAACGTCGGCGTCGAGCCCGAAGGCATGGCGGTCAGCCCGGATGGCAAGTGGGCGGTGAACACCAGCGAAACCACCAACATGCTGCACTGGATCGACACCAGCACCCAGACCCTGGCCGACAGCACGTTGGTGGATCAGCGGCCACGGTTCGTCGAGTTCAACCACGACGGTACGCAGCTCTGGGCCTCGGCGGAAATCGGCGGCACGGTGACGATTCTTGACGTGGCGACCCGCAAGATCCTCAAGACCGTGAACTTCCAGATCAAGGGTGTGCACCCGGACAAGGTCCAGCCAGTCGGCATCAAGCTCAGCGCCGATGGCAAGTACGGGTTCGTCGCCCTCGGCCCGGCCAACCATGTGGCGGTGGTCGATGCCAAGACCTTTGAAGTGCTCGATTACCTGCTGGTGGGCCGACGCGTCTGGCAGATGTCATTCACCCCGGATCAGAAGCAATTGCTCGCCACCAACGGCGTCAGCGGTGATGTGTCGGTGATCGATGTCGACAGCCTCAAGGTCAGCAAATCGATCAAGGTCGGGCGCTATCCGTGGGGCGTGGTGGTCACGCCATGAACGCACTGGACGTCAGCGAGCTGAGCTTTGCTTATGGGGCGAAAGAGGCGTTGCGCCAGGTGAGTTTCAGCCTGGCGCCGGGTCGTTTTGCGGCGTTGCTGGGGCCGAACGGTGCAGGCAAATCGACGCTGATTGCCCTGCTGACCCGGCTCTACGATTTGCAGCGCGGGGACATCCGGGTTGGCGGCTGTTCGTTGCGCGATACACCGCGCCCGGCACTCAAGCAATTGGGCGTGGTGTTTCAACAAAGCACCCTGGACCTGGACCTTAGCGTCGAGCAAAACTTGCGTTATCACGCCGCGCTGCACGGCCTGTCCCGGCGCCAGACGGGCCTTCGGGTCGAAGCCGAACTGGCGCGCCAGGCGCTGACCGAACGCCGTCGCGAAAAAGTGCGCGAACTCAATGGCGGCCATCGACGGCGGGTGGAAATCGCCCGAGCGTTGCTGCACGAACCGCGCCTGTTACTGCTGGATGAAGCCAGCGTCAGCCTCGACCCGGCCAGTCGCCTGGCGCTCAATCAACACATCCGCAGCCTGTGCCGCGAGCAAGGCATCAGCGTGCTCTGGACCACTCACCTGCTTGACGAAGTGCAGGCCAGCGACGACTTGTTGATCCTGCATCAAGGCCGGCTGGTGGCCAGCGGTCAAGCCGACGCCCTGAGCCTGGAACACGGCGGCGACCTCGGTTCAGTCTTCACTCGACTGACGACATCAGGAGCCGCCCGATGAATGCTTACTGGCAGTGTTTCAACGGCATCGTATTGCGCGAATGGCTACGCTTTGTGTTGCAGCGCACGCGGTTTCTGAGTGCGCTGGTGCGGCCGCTGTTGTGGCTGCTGGTGTTCGCAGCCGGGTTTCGCGCGGCACTGGGCATCGCGATCATCGAGCCTTACGACACCTACATTCCGTATGAGGTGTACATCATCCCGGGACTGGCCTGCATGATCCTGCTGTTCAATGGCATGCAAGGTTCACTGTCGATGGTTTACGACCGGGAGATGGGCAGCATGCGCGTGCTGCTGACCAGTCCCCTGCCCCGGACGTTTTTGCTGTGCAGCAAACTGCTGGCGACGTCGCTGATTTCGCTGTTGCAGGTGTATGCCTTTTTGGCGATTGCCTGGGTCTACGGCGTGCAACCTCCCGCCCTGGGCCTGGTGATCGCGTTGCCGGCGTTGTTGCTGGTGGCGTTGATGCTCAGCGCGTTGGGGCTGTTGCTGTCGAATGCGATCCGCCAGTTAGAGAACTTTGCCGGGGTGATGAATTTCGTGATCTTCCCGCTGTTCTTCCTGTCGTCGGCGCTGTATCCGCTGTGGAAAATGCGCGAGTCCAGTGAATGGTTGTATTGGCTGTGTGCGTTGAATCCATTCACCCACGCGGTGGAGTTGGTACGGTTTGCCCTGTATGAACGCTTCAACCCGTTGGCGCTGGCGGTGTGCGTGGGGTTGACGCTGGTGTTCGTGCTGCTTGCGGTACTCACCTTCAACCCGCAGCATGCCGCCCTGCGCAAGGCTGGCTAACAACACAAGTCCCCTGTGGGAGCGAGCTTGCTCGCGATAGCGGTGTATCAGTCAACATCAATGTTGAATGTGAGGGCCTCATCGCGAGCAAGCTCGCTCCCACATAAGGCGCCTGCCAATCAGGTGGAAATTACTACTTTAGTACTGGTTTACCTGTCTATCGTCGCATTCCAATCGCACCGGGACTGGCATGTAATGGGTTCATAACGATAAGGATTGAACCCCCATGCCGCGTGCCCGACGTCGTCTGCTGCGCCCTTGCCTCACCGCCCTGTCCCTCAGCCTGCTGCTGAGTACCGCGCACGCCGACACCCCGCTATTCTCCGCCGACGGCTACCGCATTGGCTTGTACCGCAGCCCGACACCGAATCAGCTGCAAGGCGCGACCATCATCGACACGCCGGCCCTGCAAACCCTGCTCAGTCAAACCCCGCGTCCGGTGCTGATCGACGTCTACCGTCGCCAATGGCTGCAAGGGCGTTTCATCGAAGACCAGCCTCATGAAAACCTGCCCGGCAGCCACTGGCTGGCCAATACCGGTGACGGCGACCTGACACCTGACTGGCAAGCCTGGTTTGCGCGTAATCTGGACAAATTCACCGACGGCGATCCGCAGCAACCGCTGGTCTTCTACTGCCGCGCCGATTGCTGGTTGAGCTGGAACGCGGTAAAACGCGCCGCCGCCATGGGCTATAAGTCTGTGTATTGGTATCGCGATGGCCTGGATGCCTGGCAAGCGGCGAACCTGCCCGTTGCGGCCGCCCAGCCCGAGCCCTTTCCCTGACTGAACACTTGCACGTTGTTGCCCCACCCAAAAACACAATAATGAGGTGAAAGGCTATGTACAAAATTCTGATTGCCGACGATCACCCGCTGTTTCGCGAAGCCATTCATAACGTCATCAGCGACGGTTTCCCCGGCAGCGAAGTGATGGAAACGGCCGACCTGGACAGCGCCCTGTTGCTGACCCGGGAACACGACGACCTGGACTTGATCCTGCTGGACTTGAACATGCCCGGCATGCACGGCCTCAACGGCCTGATCAACCTGCGCAACGAGGCGCCGACCATTCCGGTGGTGATCGTCTCGGCCGAGCAGGACAAACAGATCGTGCTACAAGCCATCACCTACGGCGCGGTGGGGTTCATCACCAAATCTTCACCACGGTTGCAGATGACCGAGGCCATTCAGCAGATTCTCAACGGCAATGTGTATTTGCCGCCAGACATCATCCGCACGCAAAAACCCGGCACCCACCGGCGGATGAACGACAACCCGAGCTTTGCGCCGGAACTGCTCCAGGCCCTGACCCGCAAGCAGTTGCTGGTGCTTGAACGCATGACCAAGGGCGAGTCGAACAAGCAGATTGCCTACACTCTGGAAATCGCCGAAACCACAGTCAAGGCCCACGTCTCGGCGATCCTGCGCAAACTCAATGTGCACAACCGGGTGCAGGCGATATTGAGTGCCGGGGATATTGATTTTGGGTCTTATCTGCGGCGCTGAAGCCCCTGTGGCGAGGGGGCTTGCCCCCGTTCGGCTGCGAAGCAGTCGTAAAACCAGCGACTCGATATGTCTGAGGATTACTGGGGCCGCTTCGCGACCCAACGGGGGCAAGCCCCCTCGCCACAGGTCCAGTGTCTGACTCAGGTTAGCGGGATGGGCCGAGCAAATGACTCATCGCTGTCTTGAGCTTCATCGGCCGCACTGGCTTATGCATCAGGGTGTGCCCCAACTCACGGATTTGCAGCTTGAGTTCGTTGCTGTAGTTGGCAGTGATCATCATCGCCGGGATGGCCGAGCCGCGCCGGGCGTTGATCCGGGCCACGGCATCGACGCCGTTCTGGTCATCGTCCAGGTGATAGTCGGCAATCAGCAAGTCAGCTTCTTCGTGATAGTTGTCGACCTGCCGCGCCAGGTCCTGCTCCGACAGCGCCGTCACCACCAGACAACCCCAGCCTTCCAGCAACGTGCGCATCCCCGCGCAAATCGCCGCATCGTTGTCCAGCACCCACACCCGCGCGCCACGCAGGCGTTCAAGCATCGGCTCGCTCATCAATAAACTCGGCAACGCCTTCGGCGCCGTGGCGCTGAGCGGCACTTCGACGGAAAACATCGAGCCCTTGCCCGGCCACGACCGCACGTAAACCCGGTGCCCGAGAATCCCGGCGATTTTCTCGACAATCGCCAGGCCCAGACCCAACCCGCGGTCCTGATCCGGACGCTGCACATCGCCGCGCTTGAACTCCTGAAAAATCTCCTCCAACCGGTTTTCGGCAATGCCCATGCCGCTGTCCCAGACTTCAATCGACAAGCGCTGATGGTGTCGCCGGCAACCGAGCACCACGCGACCGCTGTAGGTGTAGCGAATCGCGTTGCTCAGCAGATTGCGCAGGATCCGCGCCAGCAACTGAATGTCGCTGCGCACCAACGCCGAACAGGGAATGAAATGCAGCTCAAGTCCTTCACTGCGCGCCACTTGGGTGTATTCGGCGGCGAGGTTTTCCAGCAATTCACTCAGGGCGAATGGCGCAATGTCGGCCTTGATCACCCCGGCATCGAGTTTGGAAATGTCCACCAAGGTGCCCAACAGATTTTCCACGTCTTCCAGGGAATTACTGACATTGCGCACCAGAATCGCGTTGGCCACCGGCTCCCGGCGTTCCAGCAAGGCGCTGGTAAACAGCCGCGCGGCGTTCAACGGTTGCAGCAAATCGTGGCTGACGGCGGCGAGAAACTTGGTCTTCGACAGGTTGGCCTGCTCGGCTTCAAGCTTGGCTTCGCGCAGGCGTGATTCCGCTCGACGACGCTCATCAATCTCGCGCAATAACTGGTCGTTGAGGGCGGTCAGTTCTGCCGTGCGTTCGCGCACCCGCAGCTCAAGGTTTTGATAAGCCTGGTGCAAGGCCTCGGCGGTACGGCGGCGTTCGGTGATGTCGCGGATCAAGACGAAAATCCCCACCACTTCCCCGGTGGCCAGGCGATTGGGCACGTAGGAACGCAACATATAACGCTCCTGATTGTTGATGTTGGTTTCGGCAACCTCGAACGTCACGCTCTCACCGGCCAAAGCCCTGCCGACATAGGCTTCCAGGCGCTGGTAATGCTGTTCGCTGTGGACTTCGCGCAGGCTCTGCCCGAGCATCACGCCCCGGGGCCAGCAGTACCACTCTTCGTAGACTTTGTTGGTGAACTCGTAGACCAGATCGGCGTTCAGGTAGGCGATCAGCGCCGGCACATGGTCGGTGATCAGGCGAATCCAGCGTTCGCTTTCGCTGAGTGCCTCGGCGTGCTGGTAGCGTTCGGTGATGTCGGTGAAGGTGTTGACGAAACCGCCGGTGGGCAGCGGATGGGTGCGGATTTCCAGAACCCGGCCATCGTAAAGGCGCTGTTCACATTCCTGCACCGGCCGGCCGTTGCTGTCGCGGCTGGCCGGTGTCAACAGGTTCAGTTCACTGTCGGCGATCACTTCGGCGAACGGTCGATGGGCCGCCACCGGCGCCAGGCCGCTGAGTTCAAGGAAACGCCGGTTCCACAGTTCAAGGATGCCTTCGGCGCTGACCATCGCCACACCTTGGGACAGGTTGTCGACGGCCCGTTGCAGCAAGTGGGACTTCTGCGCCACGGCTTGCTCGCGGCGCACGGTTTCGCTGAGTTTGACGTCGGTGATGTCGGTGAACAGGATCACCCGCCCACCTTCCTGGGTCGGCCGTTCGCTGACTTGCAGCCAGCGACCATTTTGCAGGCGATACAACAGATTTTGATCGGCATGACCGCGAGGTTCTTCAGTGAACAACCCGGTGGCCGTCATCAGGCGCTTGACCTCCGCCAGGTGCATGCCGGCGATGATCCGCACCCGGCTGTTGCCCCAAAAGGACTTGAAGCGGCTGTTGAACAGCACGATCCGCTGGTTTTCGTCGAACAGCACGAAGGCGTCGGAAATGCTCTCGATGGCATCGATCAAATGTTGATGTGCCGTTTCGGCCCGCAGCCGTGCGTCGCTGAGCAAGTGATTGCCGGCCTTAAGCTCGGCCATGGCCAGGTTCAAGGCGTCGGTGCGCTCGCGGACCTGCTCGGCCAACACCACCGAATGCTGGAACGCCGCATAGGGATCGTTGCCTCGGGTGATGCCGGATTCGATGCGTTCGATCAGCGCGCCATTGATGCGCTGCAATTTGTGGTTGTCACGCTGCAGGCTGGCAATCTGCGCCTGAAGCTCAACGGTGCCCAGGGGAACGGCCTCGGGAAATGGCAACCCCGGTGAAGGTCTGGTTGATGTGCATGCCATTGAACTGTTCTCCGTAGGTGTTGAAACCCATCACCCGATGCTCACGCAAAAACGCCCCGATCGGCTCCAGGCTGCCGCGGTCTTCCAGTTCCAGGCGTCTGAGAAAGCAATCGCAGCCGATGGTCAGCAACAGATCGCCGAGGCGGTCCTCCAAACCTTCGAACAGTGCTTGCAGGTTCGGCAGCATCGGGCCGGGCGTCATGGCGGTGAGGACGATGCCGTTTTCCACGGCGCAGTAGAAACTCAGGCTCAGGTCCGGATGAGCCTGCTGGATGGCGCGCACGTAATACTGTTCGTTGATTCGCACCGCCAACGGGTGCGCGGCGAAAGTCCGGTGATCAAGCTCGGCCACTGGCACCCCAATGTGGCGGGCGTACTCCTCGGCGGCGGGCTCGGCGTTCAGTTCAAAGACCCGCCGCGACGCGCTATCAGCGCCGGTGACCACCAGTTTTTCCTCGCGGGGCAAGATGTGGTGCGTGGTGAACACCTCAAAGTCGAGCCAGGTGTTGACCAGCACCACCACCGCCGCGCCGCTGTGGAACTCGCCGCCGAAATACACGTGGGTGTGGGTCAGGTAGTTGTCATCGCCGGCGGAACCGCCGAAATGCGGAATGTCGCCCAAGGCCGCACTCAATGCGGCGAGGACCATTTCCTCACGGCTAGACAGGCCATCGAGCAGGGTCAGGGCAAAGCTGTTGCCCTTGATCGGCGCCAGGGTGTTGCTGCGACAGCCGCTCACCAGTCGTTCGACCATTTGCTGGGCGTCGATCAGGCTAAAGCGCTCCATTTCGTCGATCAGTTCGATGGCGATGGAGAAATGCCGATGATCGAAACCTACCGCCGTCACGCAGTTGCGGCCGTAACCTTGCGGGGTGATCTCCCCGGCGCTGGTGCAACCCACCAGGCGAATCCCGCCGAAGCTCTGCTGCAAGGCCTGGCCCAGCGCCTGCAAGTCGTACTCGGCGGAACAGAAAAACAGCACAAAGCCCAGATGCGGATGCAACAGCTGTCGCGCCAACTCCTGGGCCGCCTGCTGGGCATCGGTGGCCTGGGACATCGCACTGACCACACCTTCACTCTGGACCTGCTGCATCGTCGCCTCCCGCAGGTGCGCATGTATGAGGTGCGAGTGTACGAAGCCTGCGGGCCGGGACGTATGCTACTTGGGTAGCGGTCAGACGCTTCGATGGGATGAGAGTGGTTGTGCAGGATGCACCAGACACCACAATTCCAATGTGGGAGCGGGCTTGCTCCCACATTGGATGTGCGTTTTATTGGCTACCGGCTAGACGCCCGCTTTCAACAGCATGTAACCGGCAACCACGATGCAAACGCTGGCGAAACCGACTTGCAACGCTCGGGCCGGCACCAGAGCGCACAGCTTGCGACCAATGACCATGCCGACGATGCTGGCGACGATAAACGCCACGCCCAAACCGTCGATCCGCACGCCCGCATGAAATGCGCCAATCACTCCGATCGCCGAGATCAGGCTGATCACCATCAACGACGTGGCGATGATCCCGCGCATCTGCACGTCGGTCAGTTGCTTGAACGCCGGGACGATCAGAAAGCCGCCACCCACGCCCAACAATCCTGACACCACGCCGGTCACCGCGCCGAGGGCTGCCAGGGTCGCGGTGCATTTGGCGGTCCAGGAAAAACGACCGGTCTGTTGATCAAGCATGCAGTTCTTCTGGCCCCAGTTGGCGTGGCCGTGGTCGTTCGGGCCCTCCTCCTGACGTTCGCGGCGCAGCATCCGCCAGGCCACCATGACCATCAGCAGACTGAACAGGATCATCAGGATTTTTTCCGGCATCTGATGGGCAAAGTAGATGCCCACTGGCGAAAACACCGCGCCGAGCAAGGCGATCAACAGCGCCGCACGATAGCGCACCAGACCGTGGCGCAAGCCATCGATGGCACCGACCGCCGCCGCACTACCCACCGCAAATAATGCGACCGGCGCCGCTTGGGTCATGGTCCAGCCGAGCCCCAGGACCAACGCCGGCACCGCCAGAATCCCGCCCCCGGCCCCGGTCAAACCGAGGACCAGGCCCATCAGCACACCAAAAAAACTTGCCAGCAGCATAGGGTTCTCTCAATCGACCTTGGACAGGGCAGTCAGCCATTCGCGGCCCTTGAGCATGCCGTTCCAGTAGAACCACGGCAGCAGGCTCGCCTTCAGCCACCACGCAGAACGACGGGCTACGGTCGGGTCCAAGGGAAAGGTCGGCAGCAACTTACCGGCATAGCCAAACTCGGCGAGGATCACCTTGCCCTTCTCCACCGTCAGCGGGCACGAGCCATAGCCGTCGTACTTGAGCGGCAGCGGCTGTTGCTTGCGCAGGGCCAGCAGGTTTTCGGCCACCACCACAATCTGCTTGCGCACGGCGGCAGCGGTTTTCGCGTTGCTGGTGGAGCAGATATCGCCCAGGCCGAAAACCTCGGGATAACGCACATGTTGCAGCGTGTGCATGTTCACTTCGCACCAGCCGGCGGCATCGGCCAAGGGGCTTTGACGGATGAAGTCCGGAGAAACCTGAGGTGGCACGACGTGTAGCAGGTCGAAGGTTTTTTCTTCAACGGTGACCGTACCGGCAGCGTCCTTGACCTCGAACCAGGCGGTTTTCGCCGGGCCATCAACCTTGATCAGGTTGGAGGTGAAGGCCAGCCGTGCGTTGTATTTTTCGATGTACTTCATCAGCGGCGGCACGAACGTTGGCACACCGAACAACGCGGCACCGGCCAGGTTGAACTCGACGTCGATCTTGTTCAGCACACCACTTTTCAACCAGTGATCGCAGGACAGGTACAAGGCCTTTTGCGGCGCTCCGGCGCATTTGATCGGGATCGGTGGCTGGGTGAAGATCGCCTTGCCGCCGCGCAAACCCTTGACCAGTTCCCAGGTGTAGGCCGCGTGCTGGTAGCTGTAATTGGACGTCACGCCGTGCTGGCCGAGTGCGTCCTGCAAGCCTTCGATCTTCTCCCAGGCCAGGCGCAGGCCGGGGCAGACGATGAGGTTTTGATAGCCGACCGTACGGCCGTCGTCGAGGGTCAGGTGTTTTTTGTCAGCCGCGATTTCAGTGACGGCGGCTTGCAGCCAGGTCGCTTGACGCGGCATGACGCTGGACATCGGGCGTACGGTGTCTTCCACCGAGTAGGCGCCACCGCCGACCAAGGTCCAGGCCGGTTGGTAGTAATGCTGGGCGCTAGGTTCGATAACGGTGATGTTCAACGACGGATCGCGCTTAAGCAGGCTGGCGACAAAACCAATCCCTGCCGTGCCGCCGCCTATCACCACGATGTCTGCACTGATGGTTGGGCCCCAGTGTTGATCGTTCATAGGTTGTTCCCTTTTTTACTGCTACACGCATTTAGCCGGGTTCGGGCCCGATACCCATCAGTTAAATTGAGTATCAAAGTCTGGCAAACACCCTGTGGCGAGGGGGCTTGCCCCCGTTGGGTCGCGAAGCGGCCCCTTCATTTATTCAGGTCAACCGAGTCGCCTGGATTTACGACTGCTGCGCAGCCGAACGGGGGCAAGCCCCCTCGCCACAAGTAGGGTGCTCACCGTGCCTCCTTTAACTGACAGGTACAGGGTCGGCCCAACTTTTTAGAACCGCCCCGCAATACAGGCCGGACAGCGTTTTCATTACCTGAATCACTTCATGACTGGCCAGGCCATAGAAAATGTATTTGCCTTCACGGCGAGTCGCGACCAGGCCTTCATCGCGCAAAATGCCCAGCTGTTGGGACAGTGTGGGCTGGCGTACGCCGGTCATGGTTTCCAGTTCGCCAACGTTGCGTTCGCCCTGGGTCAACTGGCAGAGAATCAGCAAGCGATCCTCATTGGCCAAAGCCTTGAGCAGCGCGCAAGCTTTGGAGGCCGACGCCCGCAATTGGGCGACTTCACATTCGGTCAGACTGGATTGCATTTGCAGGATGCCTTCGACGTCACTTAAGCTGCAGACATTATGTGTAAACATAAAGTGTTGCAACCGGTTACTGTCTTTCCACCTTTTTCACAGGTTTGCCTCCCATGCCCGCGCTGATTGAAGCCTTCCTCGACCCCGCCTCGTCGACCTACAGCTACGTTGTCTACGAGCAGGCTGGCGGGTACTGCGCGATTGTCGACACGGTGCTCGATTACGACCCGGCCGCCGGGCGAACCGCGACTGTCCAGGCCGACCGAATCATCGCTTTCGTGCGCGAACAGCAGTTGCAGGTGCAATGGCTGCTGGAAACCCACGCTCACGCCGATCACCTCTCCGCCGCGCCGTATCTGCGTCGGGAACTGGGCGGGAAGATTGCGATTGGGCAGTCGATCAGCAAGGTCCAGGGCGTGTTCAAGACCCTGTTCAATCTGGAGCCGGAATTTTGTGTGGATGGCTCGCAGTTCGATCACCTGTTCGCCCCGAACGAATCGTTCATGATTGGCAACCTCAAGGCCACGGCCCTGCACGTGCCCGGCCACACCCCGGCAGACATGGCGTATTTGATCGACGGCGATGTGATTCTGGTGGGCGATACACTGTTCATGCCGGATGTCGGCACCGCGCGTTGCGACTTTCCGGGCGGCAATGCCAACCAGTTGTTTGCCTCGATCCACAAGCTGCTGGCCTTCCCGGCTGGCGTGCGGCTCTACGTTTGCCATGACTACCCGCCTGAGGGGCGCGAGCCTGAATGTCAGACCACGGTGGGTGAGCAGCGTAAAAGCAACATTCATGTGCACGACGGCGTTGAAGAGGCGGCGTTCGTCGCCATGCGGACGCAGCGCGATGCCGGGTTGGGGATGCCGAATCTGTTGCTGCCGGCAATTCAGGTGAATGTGCGGGCGGGGAATATGCCGCCGGCCGAGGATAACGGCGTGACGTACCTAAAGATCCCCGTTAATAAACTGTGAACGCTCCCACAGAGTTTCGCTTAGCCCCCGAGGGTCAACCCATTCGCCGGCAATGGCAGCGCGGTCTTATAGCGCACTTGCTTGAGCGCAAAGCTTGAGCGGATGTTGGCGACGCCGGGGACTTTGGTCAGGAAGTCCATCATGAAGCGCTCCAGCGACTGAATGGTCGGCACCAACACCCGGATCAGATAATCCGGGTCGCCAGCCATCAAATAGCACTCCATCACTTCCGGGCGATCCGAAATCGCTTCTTCGAAATGCGCCAGCGCCTCTTCCACCTGCTTCTCCAGGCTGACGTGAATGAACACATTCACATGCAGCCCCAGCAGGTCGGCGTCCAGCAGCGTGACTTGCTCACGAATCAGCCCTAATTCTTCCATTGCCTTGACCCGGTTGAAGCACGGTGTCGGCGACAGGTTGACCGAGCGTGCGAGGTCGGCGTTGGTGATGCGGGCGTTCTCCTGAAGGCTGTTGAGAATGCCGATGTCGGTACGGTCCAGTTTGCGCATGAGACAAAACCACCTGTTATTTTTGTTTATGCAGAATTTCTATCCTCAAATGACCGCCAACGCAACGAAACAGAGAGAAATATTCTCCTGCACCGGGCCTATGATGTTTGTAGGACAAGATTTCCATCACCCGTGGAAGGACTGCCAGCTCACTACAAGAAATTCACAAGATCGAGCGTAGAAGCCATGAACCAAGCGTATGAACCGCTGCAGTTGCACGTTCCCGAACCATCGGGCCGCCCAGGCTGCAAAACCGACTTCTCCTACCTGCGTCTGACCGATGCCGGTACGGTGCGCAAACCCCCAATCGACGTTGAACCGGCCGACACGGCTGATCTGGCCAAAGGCCTGATTCGCGTGCTCGACGACCAGGGCAATGCCCTCGGTCCGTGGGCTGAAGGCGTCCCGGTCGAGATCCTGCGTAAAGGCATGCGCGCCATGCTCAAGACGCGGATCTTCGATAACCGCATGGTGGTCGCCCAGCGTCAGAAAAAAATGTCGTTCTACATGCAAAGCCTCGGCGAAGAAGCCATCGGCAGCGCCCAGGCCCTGGCCTTGAACATCGACGACATGTGCTTTCCCACCTACCGTCAGCAAAGCATCCTGATGGCCCGCGAAGTGCCGCTGGTGGACCTGATCTGCCAACTGCTGTCCAACGAGCGCGATCCGCTCAAGGGCCGTCAGTTGCCGATCATGTACTCGGTGCGCGATCACGGTTTCTTCACCATTTCCGGCAACCTTGCCACCCAATTCGTACAGGGTGTGGGCTGGGGCATGGCATCGGCGATCAAGGGCGACACTAAAATCGCTTCGGCCTGGATCGGCGACGGCGCTACCGCCGAATCGGACTTCCACACCGCCCTCACCTTCGCCCACGTTTACCGGGCGCCAGTGATCCTGAACGTGGTCAACAACCAATGGGCGATTTCGACCTTCCAGGCAATTGCCGGTGGTGAAGCCACCACGTTCGCCGGTCGTGGCGTCGGCTGCGGCATTGCCTCGCTGCGGGTTGATGGCAACGATTTCGTCGCGGTCTATGCCGCCTCTGCCTGGGCCGCCGAACGCGCGCGCCGCAACCTTGGCCCGACCATGATCGAATGGGTCACCTACCGCGCCGGCCCGCACTCCACCTCCGATGATCCTTCGAAATACCGTCCTGCGGACGACTGGAGCCACTTCCCGTTGGGCGACCCGATTGCGCGCCTCAAGCAGCACCTGGTGAAAATCGGCCATTGGTCCGAAGAGGAACACACCGCCGTCAGCGCCGAGCTGGAAGCCGAAGTGATCGCCGCGCAGAAAGAAGCCGAGCAGTACGGCACCCTCGCCGGTGGCCAGACGCCAAGCGCCGCGACCATGTTCGAAGACGTCTACAAAGAGATGCCGGAGCACTTGAAGCGCCAGCGTCAAGAGTTGGGGATCTGACATGAACGACCACAACAACAATATCGAGCTGGAAACCGCCATGACCACAACCACCATGACCATGATCCAGGCCCTGCGCTCGGCCATGGACGTGATGCTTGAGCGCGACGACAACGTCGTGGTATTCGGCCAGGACGTGGGTTACTTCGGCGGCGTGTTCCGTTGCACCGAAGGTTTACAAAGCAAGTACGGCACCTCCCGGGTGTTCGATGCACCGATCTCCGAAAGCGGGATCGTCGGCGTCGCCGTCGGCATGGGCGCCTACGGTCTGCGGCCGGTGGCCGAGATTCAGTTCGCCGATTACGTTTATCCGGCATCCGACCAGATCATTTCCGAAGCAGCGCGCCTGCGCTATCGCTCGGCCGGCGAGTTCACCGCGCCGATGACCCTGCGCATGCCTTGCGGCGGCGGCATCTACGGCGGCCAGACCCACAGCCAAAGTATCGAGGCGATGTTCACCCAGGTCTGCGGCCTGCGCACGGTCATGCCGTCCAACCCTTACGACGCCAAAGGCCTGCTGATCGCCTCCATCGAAAACGATGATCCGGTGATCTTCCTTGAGCCGAAACGCCTGTACAACGGCCCGTTCGACGGTCACCACGACCGCCCGGTAACCCCGTGGTCGAAACACCCGGCCGCACAAGTGCCGGACGGTTACTACACCGTGCCACTGGACGTTGCCGCCATCGCCCGCCCAGGCAAGGACGTGACCATCCTGACCTACGGCACCACGGTTTACGTGTCGCAAGTGGCCGCTGAAGAAAGCGGTGTCGACGCTGAAGTCATCGACCTGCGCAGCCTGTGGCCGCTGGACCTGGACACCATCGTCAAGTCGGTGAAGAAAACCGGCCGTTGCGTGATCGTTCACGAAGCCACCCGCACCTGCGGTTTCGGCGCGGAGCTGGTCGCGTTGGTGCAAGAGCATTGCTTCCACTACCTGGAAGCGCCGATCGAACGCGTCACCGGTTGGGACACCCCCTACCCGCACGCGCAAGAGTGGGCGTATTTCCCAGGTCCGTCCCGAGTGGGCGCGGCGTTGAAACGGGTTATGGAGGTCTGAATGGGCACGCACGTTATTAAAATGCCGGACATTGGTGAAGGCATTGCAGAAGTTGAATTGTCGGTGTGGCACGTCAAGGTCGGCGACCTGGTTGTCGAAGAT
>Ga0209862_1000056_pt1 | contig 37437 bp, 27 predicted proteins | sample OrgsoiDNA_201061_FD_185809 | JGI IMG/M metagenome (GOLD analysis project Ga0209862, IMG submission 185809) | Permafrost soil microbial communities from the Arctic, to analyse light accelerated degradation of dissolved organic matter (DOM) -... | ecosystem: Environmental > Terrestrial > Soil >... | reverse complement strand
TGCGGATGTTGTAGGCAGACAAGTGCGGGCCGGCGGCGCTGTAGATGCTGCTCCACATCGCGGCGTAATCGGCAGTCGGCGCCGGCCCGCTCGGCGCCGGCCCGCGGTTGCGAACCCGCTCGTTTTGCGGTGCGTCGGATAGCAGTTTGGTCAGACCTTGGTTGTACCACTCGTAAGACCAGGACAACCCGGTCAGCGCGGCCAAGAGGTAAAACACCAGGCACCAGGTGCCCGCCACCGAGTGCAAGTCCCAGTTGAAGCTGCGGCCCTTTTTCTTCCAGTCCAGGGTCAGCCAGGCTCGCCAGTTCTTCCATTGGCGCGGCCAGCGCAGGTACAGGCCGGAGAGGCAGAAAAACACCAGGATCAACGTGCACGCGCCAGTGATTTGCCGCCCGGTATCGCCCATTGCAAGGAAGCGGTGCAATTGCAGCATCAGGCCGAAGAAGTCCTGGCCGGTGACGTCGCCCATGAACTCGGCGGTGTATGGGTCGAAATAACGCATCTCGCCGCGACGCTCGCCCGGCGGCGCCGTGAAGATCACCCGCGCAGCGTTGCCGCTGTCGGTCTCGACCCAGAGCATCGAGACTTTTTTGCCGGATGCGGCTTCGATGCGCTCGACCAGTTCGGCGGGCGGGAGGACGCCGGCGACCTGTTTCTCGACCTGCAGCACAGAGGGATTCAACGCCCGCAGGATTTCATCCTGAAACGACACCGTTGCTCCGGTGATGCCCATCAAGGCCAGGATCAGCCCGGCGCTGATGCCAAAAAACCAGTGCAACTGGAACAGGGTTTTCTTCAACACGTCGCTCGCCTTGTTCGTTCGAAAGTAATCATCACGGCGCGCATTATGCCGTGGGTTGTCGAGAAACATTCTTTATTACGCACAAAAGCCCCGTTCACCTGGATGAACGGGGCCTGTTGCTGATTACCGCCGTTGTCCGCTCCCACAGGGGATTGCGGTGTGACCAGCAATCAGAAGTGGAAGTTGGCGCTCAGCAGTGCAGTACGACCTGCTGCAACGTGGGCATAGTGCGTCTGGAACACCTGGTCAAAATAACGCTTGTCGGTCAGGTTCTGCACGTTGAGTTGCAGGTCGACGTTTTTGGTCAGGGCGTAGCTGGCCATTGCGTCGTAACGCCAGTAGGACGGGATCTCCACCGAGTTGGCTACGTTGCCGAACTGCGAATCGACGAAGGTCGCGCCGCCGCCGACGGTCAACTTTTCCGGGATCAGGTCGTAAGTCGACCACAGGGTGAAGTTGTTCCGTGGGGTGCTTGGCATATGGTTGCCTTTGTCGGCCGCGAGGGTGGTCTTGACCACTTCGCTTTCCATGTAGGTGTAGCCGCCGAAGACTTTCCAGTTACGGGTCAGTTTGCCGGTGTAGGTCAGTTCCAGGCCGTTGACGGTTTGTTCGCCGTCCAGCACTTGGGTGGTGGCGCCGTCCGGATCGTCGATACGGGCGTTGGTTTTCTCGGTGCGGAACAGCGCAGCGGTCAGCGACAGGTCGTCACCGAAGAAGTCCCACTTGGTGCCGACTTCGTAGTTGCGGTTCTTTTCCGGCTCCAGGTCGCTGTTGTTCGCCGCCAGTTCCATGCTGCCGTTACCGCTGGTTTCACCGGCCGGGTTGCTGGAGGTGGAGTAGGCCGCGTACACGCTGCCGTTAGGCAACGGGTTGTAGACCACGCCGATCTGGTAGTTCAGCAGGTCGCTGGTGTTCTCCCGGGAGAAACTGCCCGCTGGCGTGGTACGGCCCGCATTGGCGTAGCCGCTGGATTCGGTCTGGTAGTTGTCGTAACGCAGGCCCAGGTTCAGGGACCATTGTTCGTTGAACTTCAGGGTGTCGAACACATAGGCGGCAGCAGTTTTGGTGTCGGTGTCGGTGAAAGCGTTGCTGTCGGTGATGGTGCCCGACCAGTTATCCCCAGGCGTCGGCTTGTACAGGTTGGTGCAGTCGCCGGAGTTGAACAGTGCGCGGTTGCATGTGGTACCGCTGGCGGTCGAGGTCAAGATGTACGGGCGGTTGTGGGTGTCCTGATAAGAGAACTCCAGGCCGGTGACCAGGCTGTGTTCGATACCGGCGGTATTGAACTTGGCGCTCAGGTCGGTCTGGTTGACCCAGCCGCTGGACGTCGAGTTACGGCTTTTCGCGCCACGGTACACACTGCCGTTGGCCACGTTGCCCTTGCTGTCGTCAGGGTTGCTGACGATGTAGTCCAGGGTCGAACGGGACATGCGGAAACTGTTGGAAACGGTCAGGTCATCATTCAGATCGTGCTCGATCTTGATGGTGCCGCTGTCATCACTGGTCTCACGATAGTCGCGACCGGTGAGGCCGTAGAAATTGTCGCGATTGACGTTGGCCGGTTTGTCGACCTGGTACTTGCTGCGGTTCGGGCTGAGGGTCAACGGGATACCGTAGTCCGGGATATCGTTGCTCTCGTTGTGGTAGTAACCGACGATCACGCGGGTGTCGGTGCCCAGGCCGAAGGAGAAGGTCGGCGCCACGCCCCAGCGGCTGACGTCCACGGCGTCACGCCCGGCGACGTTCGCTTCGTGCTTCATCAGGTTCAGGCGGAAAGCCGAGGTGTCGTTGATCTGCTGGTTCAGGTCGAGGGTGGTGCGCTTGGTCTGGTCCGAGCCCCAGGTGAAGCCGCCGTTGTAGAAATTGCCGAGTTTTGCGGTCTTGCTGATCAGGTTCAGGCTGCCACCGGTGGAGCCGGCGCCGGTGAAGGCCGAGCCTGGGCCTTTGCTGATTTCGACCGATTCAACGTCGAAGATCTCGCGGCTCTGGGACGCCGGATCGCGCATGCCGTCGATGAACACATCGCTTTCAGCGTTGAAGCCGCGAATGATCGGACGGTCGCCGGCCGGGTTGCCACCTTCGCCGGCACCAAAGGTGATGCCCGGCGTGGTGCGCAATGCGTCGACCAGACTGGTAGCGCCGGTGTCGCGGATCACTTGCTGCGGGATCACGGTCACGCTTTTTGGCGTTTCGCGAAGTGGCGCGGTGTACTTCTTGGAGGCCGAGGTATCGGTTTTGTAGGAGGTGTCTTCCTGGTCGCCAACAACGCTGGTGGCGTCGAGGGAAATCGCATTGCCCGGAGCCTTGTCGTCGGTCTTTTCAGCAGCGAAAACCATGTGGCCAGCGGAGCCGGCGGTGATCGCCATGCCAATCGCAGAGGCGAGCAAGCGCGGTGAACTGACGGGTGATTGTAGTTGTTGGCGTGACATTTGAATTCCCCTCCCCAAGGATTTGAGGCCGCGGAATATAGGGTAAACAAGTATCTGTATCAATTGCGAAACGTTGCTATTCGTGACGAATTTACATTCTTTACAATTTGACCTTACGGTTTTTGGTGTCTCGTTCGTCTATGGGGTTTTACACGGGCAATAAGAATCAATACCATTGGCGCTCCTCTGTTTTCAGGTGTCGTCCCCATGTTGCTGCACATTCCCGGCGTGTTCGCGAAAGAAGAAGTGCAGCGCATCCGTGAGGCGCTGGAACAGGCCGATTGGGCCGACGGCAAAATCACCGCCGGCTTTCAGTCGGCCAAGGCCAAGCACAACCTGCAACTGCCGGAAGGTCATCCGCTGGCCAAGGAAATCGGTGCGGCGATGCTTGAGCGGTTGTGGAAAAATCCACAGTTCATGTCAGCGGCGTTACCGAGCAAAGTCTTCCCACCGTTGCTGAACTGTTACACGGCGGGCGGCAGTTTCGACTTCCACATCGACAACGCCGTGCGTCAGCCCAAGGGCAGCATCGAGCGCGTGCGCACCGACCTGTCGGCGACGCTGTTCTTCAGCGAACCGGACGACTACGAAGGCGGTGAACTTGAAATCCAGGACACCTTCGGCACTCAACGCGTCAAGTTGCCCGCCGGCGACATGGTCCTGTATCCCGGCAGCAGCCTGCACAAGGTCAACGCCGTCACCCGGGGTACGCGCTATGCGTCGTTTTTCTGGACCCAAAGCCTGGTCCGCGAAGACAGCCAGCGCGCGTTGCTGTTCGAGATGGACGGGGCGATCCAGCAACTGACCCATGACATGCCCGACCACCCCTCACTGATTCGTCTGACCGGCACTTATCACAACCTGTTGCGCCGCTGGGTCGGGGTATGAGTTATCAACTGCGTCGCGAGGAAGTGCTCGACGGTGATCGGCTCAAAGCGATGCTCGAGGAAAGTCCGGCACGGGCGGCGCAAGCGATTTTGATCGCGGCTGGCGAAGGTGTTCTCGATGCTCAGGCCTTGCTGGGGCAGATTCTGCTGGACGGGCTGGGCATTGAGCAGGATCAGCCGCTGGCGGTGCGCTGGTTCGGGATCGCCGCCAAGGGCGGGCATTTGATGGCGTGCAACATGCTCGGTCGTTGTCATGAGCATGGCTGGGGATGTACCGCTGATGCCACGGTCGCAGCGAAACATTATCGCGACGCCGCCGAGGCCGGGCTGGATTGGGCGATGTACAACTACGCCAACCTGCTGGCCACCGGTCGTGGGGTGGCTGAAGACCAGGCACAAGCGCTGAGTCTTTATCGCCGCGCCGCGGAATTGGGCCACGCGAAATCGATGAACTTGCTGGGGCGTTATCTGGAGGAGGGGTGTCATTGCCCGGTTGATCCCCAGGGGGCCGTTGACTGGTATCGACGTTCGGCGGTCTGCGGTGATTTTCGTGGTCAGTTCAGTTATGCGGCGGTGCTGGCCGACGAGGGGCACATTGAAGCGGCGCTGGGTTGGTTGCACAAGGCGTTGGCGGGAGGGAATATCAATTTTCTGCGGGTCAGCAGCGAGTCATTGCTGGATGCACCGCACCCGGAAATACGCGCCATGGCCGAGCCTTATCGGCAACGGCTGGCCGAGCTGGCCAGCCACCTGATTTAAAGACTGCGCACCGACCCCTTGCCTGAGGGACCGATGCGCAGCATGGGCTGATAATCAGCCGCGCATCCAGCGTCCTTGCAGGACATTCATGTGGGCGCGCAGCGCTTGGCAGTGCTCGATCAGACGATTGCCGATGCTCAGCATGTCTTCATTTCTGGACGGCATGACCGCCTTGAGGAACGCCGCCAACGAATCGACCAGTTTTCCGGCTTCACGCACATAAACCTCTCGGTGCGGCACGACTTTCTGAGTGTCATTGAGCTGCCGGGTCTTGTCGTGGACGTCCCGCAGCTGGGTTTTCAGCGAAGTGATTCGCTCCTGTCGCTGGTCGATCCGCGTCTGGATGATTTGCCGGGTTTTGAGCAAGTCCCTGTACTTGGTCAGTTCGTTGGCTTCATCGAGGAATTTGTTCGCCACAATCAGCCCGGCCTTCATGGCGGCGGTTTCAGGTGTTTCGGGCTTGTTGCCGATCAGCGCAGTGAGTTGTTCCAGCAAGGGCTTGAGGCGATCGATAAAACTCACCTTTTCGAAGACCTTGATGGCTTCGTTCAAGATATCTTCATCGCCGCGCAGGGCGTTCAGGGGCACTTGCTCTGCGCTCAATTCCTTGTCCAGGCTGACCTGTTTGTCTGCTAGTTCCGCCAGCCTGAACCGGTTGTTGCTGATGGTGATGCTCTGGACATTGAACACGCCGATTTGCAATGTCGAGTGCAAATTCGAAATCTGATCAGTGCACAGCTCCATCAACTGGTTCGCCGTTTTCGAATAGATTTTAATGGCGTTTTTCACACTGGCGTCGGCTTCACGAGCGTTCAATACAGCAAGGGCTTCGAGGTTTTCTTGAAGATCCTCGGTTTCCAGGACGGTGATTGCCGATGTAATCGCGTTGGCGACCAGTTGGTCGGTGCTGCTGACGGCGGCATTTAATCCGACCAGCTCATTGCTCAGCGCTTTGATGTATAGGTTGGAGGAGCCGACAATCGATTGATAACGAATCGATTCGCGGCTGTCGCGAACAAGGGCGAAGTCGGGGGTAACATAATGTTGGGTGCTCATAGGGAAATCCTTTTCCTGTTTGTATGTGGATTGTTTAGTCGAACGCGGTAACAAGGGCATTTGCGTTGTTTTGAATGCTTTTCCAGTTTTTCAGAATGACTTTCAGGCTGGAAACAAAGCTTCTGAGTGTGAGGAAGTCGTTAATGCCGGTTACTTTGTTTCGGGACGAATTAATGTATTCGGATGTCGAGATCCATAAGGTTTCCAGTTGCGCTGTGCTGGTAATGGCGCCTTCCACGTAAGTAATCAGGCTGTCCAGCTCACTATGAAGTTCAAGCAGTGTTCCGGCGAGAATGTTTTTCTGTTTGATTGTTTCCGTGAGTTGTTCCCGTTCTCTGATTAGAGGCGACAGCTGCACTTTCTGCATGTCGGCAACCAGCCTGTGGTGGAACGAGCCCAGCGGGTTGATAAAACCCATGACGTGGTCGAAAAAGTTAGGCGATGTTTCTCTGGTCTTTTCGTCTATGCGCTTCTGGGTTTCATCAATTTTCTGATTCAGTTGGGTAATTTGTCGATTAATCTCTTCGTTGCTGGCCAGCTTCAGCTTTGAGCCAATACCCATGTGTACTTCTTCGGAGAGTTCAACCTTGAAATACTTCAAGCGTGCCAGAACGTCCATGCTGCTCAGCTTCTTGTCATCGATGGAGCTGGCGATGAACGTCAGGGAATCCTTGATGGAGCCAAAACGGTTTTTCTCTGTTTTGCCGATTTCCAGCGGTGGAAGGCTATTGATTTCTTCCTCGCTCATATCTTTGATAGTGCCGGTGTAGTTTTGGTAACCCGGCATTGTCACAATGGCATCAATGATGTCTTGCCCGAAACTTTCCAGATCCTCGGAAAATGCGGAAAGACTTCCGCCTACACGCTTCATGGACGACTCGATGTCTCTCCACGAGTTCGCGTTATTGATGATCTTGTGATACAGGCTGACAACGTCGTACGGTTCCAGGCCAACAATGTTGGTCTTTTTGGTTCTTAGTTGTTGTTCGACTTCTTCAATGGTGGTCGGCAGTGCCTTGGCGGTCGCAATATAATGTTTGATTTTGCGAATGTCGTCTTTTGTAATGATGGGGGTTGAGGTGTTGTTGCTCATTTGCATTTTTCTAATTCCTTTTAGAGTTTGCGTTGAGTTCTTAGGGTAATAGTGTTTTTTGAATAAGTGTATGTTTAGTCTGTAACTGTTTTTTAGTTATTGTTTGTCGGGGTTAAGTAATAACGGCGCCCATAAAAAAACCCGTGATTAATCACGGGTTTTTTATGGGGTTTGGCGTTTACACGTAAAACGACTTCAGCGGCGGGAAGCCATTGAATTCAACGGCGCTGTAACTGGTGGTGTAGGCACCGGTCGACAACCAGTACATACGATCACCAATGGCCAGGTTCAGCGGCAAACCGTACTTATAGTTCTCGTACATGATGTCGGCGCTGTCGCAGGTCGGGCCGGCGATGACGACTTCTTCCATCTCGCCTTTCTTCTCGGTCCAGATCGGGAACTTGATGGCTTCGTCCATGGTTTCGATCAGACCGGAGAATTTGCCCACATCCGTGTACACCCAGCGCTCTACCGCAGTACGGGATTTACGCGCGACCAATACCACTTCGCTGACCAGGATACCGGCGTTGGCGATCAACGAACGGCCCGGTTCCAGGATGATTTCCGGCAGGTCGTCGCCGAAATCTTCCTTGAGGAAACGGATGATTTCTTCAGCGTAGGTTTCCAGGCTGTTGGTGCGGGTGATGTAGTTGGCCGGGAAGCCGCCGCCCATGTTGATCAGCTTCAGGTGAATGCCGTCTTCTTCTTTCAGGCGTTCGAAGATCACTTTGACCTTGGCGATCGCTGCGTCCCAGACGCTGATGTCGCGTTGCTGCGAGCCGACGTGGAACGAGATGCCGTAAGGCACCAGGCCCAGGTCACGGGCTAGGATCAGCAAGTCCATGGCCATGTCGGTCTGGCAGCCGAATTTGCGCGACAAAGGCCAGTCAGCAGTGGTCGAGCCTTCGGTGAGGATGCGCACGTAGACTTTCGAACCCGGCGCAGCCTTGGCGATGTTGCGCAGGTCGGCTTCGGAGTCGGTGGCATACAGACGCACGCCCTTCTCGTAGAAGTAGCGAATGTCCTTGGATTTCTTGATGGTGTTGCCATAGCTGATGCGATCCGGGCCGACGCCCTGGTTCATCACTTTGTCGAGCTCGTAGATCGACGCGATGTCGAAGTTCGAGCCTTTCTCTTTGAGCAGGTCGATGATTTCGACGGCCGGGTTGGCCTTGACCGCGTAGTAGACCTTGGCGAATTCGAAACCGGCACGCAGGTCGTCATAGGCCTGGCTGATCATCGCGGTGTCGATCACCACGAACGGGGTTTCTTGTTTGTCGGCAAACGCCTTCATTTTGTTGAAGGTTTCACGCGCGAAATAGTCTTCGACGTTGATCGACATGCTGGGAACTCCTACTGGCAAACTAGATTAATCAATGGGTGCAAATGAACGTCCTCCGTATCCCCACTTTGGTTCGCCTACTTCCCAAGGCATGTCGCCGAAAGCAAAAAGGCCATGGGAAATGGTGCTTCCCTTGGCCTTGCTGTCTCGTCGTCAGTACTTGAGCCGGATGGATCGTTTCCAGCATGGACGTTCGGCGCGAACTTTAGGGCGTGAGGGGCTTGAGATCAACAAAAAATGTCGCGTTTTTACACGCTTCCGTCGTGCGGTCCCGGACAGCTACTGATGTAACCGACCTGCATGACAGTGTGATGTTCCCGTAGAAGGGAGATTTGAAGGGGATTGGATGGCCCTTGTGGCGAGGGAGCTTGCTCCCGCTGGGCTGCGCAGCGGCCCCAAAATCAGGCAATGCGGTTCTTCAGAAGGACCGTATCGGCTGACTTTACGACTGCTGCGCAGCCGAGCGGGAGCAAGCTCCCTCGCCACAAGGGCACTGGTGCCTCAGACAGATCAGGCGACTGCAGCCTCAGCCGGCGAAACAATGCTGGTCTTGCCGCCACGGGACTTACCGGAGCTCAAATACTCGGCAATCGACTCCTGGGTCACTTCCCCCAGGAACACCCGCTCGGCATCCATCACCGGCAGCCACGAGCGATTGAACTCGTACATGCGTGACAGCAGGATGCGCAAATGTTCGTCGAACGCGGCCGTGGCGTTGAACTCCCGAAGGTATTGCGCGCAGGTGCCGGTCTGACGGTGCAGGTCGCGACGTCGTACGTAACCCAGCGCCTTGTTGTCGGAGCAAGTCACCACGACATAACGACGGTCCAGTTCGTCCATCAACTCCAGGGCCTCGGCCACCGGGGTTTCCGGGCTCACCGACGGTGCGTTGTCCGCAGCGTCTTCGGCTTTCACCAGCAACAGGCGCTTGAGCGTGCTGTCCTGGCCGACGAAGTTGCTGACAAAGTCATCCGCCGGGTGCGCCAGCAGTGTGTCCGGGTGATCGATCTGCAACAGCTTGCCGGCGCGGAAGATCGCAATCTTGTCGCCGAGCTTGATGGCTTCGTCGATGTCGTGGCTGACCATGATCACGGTCTTGTTCAGCGCGCGTTGCATCTCGAAGAACTCGTTCTGGATCATTTCGCGGTTGATCGGGTCGACCGCGCCGAACGGTTCGTCCATCAACAACAGCGGCGCATCCGCCGCCAGCGCACGAATCACGCCGATCCGTTGCTGTTGACCACCGGACAACTCACGCGGGTAGCGAGTCAGGTACTGCTTGGGTTCGAGCTTGATCATGCTCATCAACTCGCGGGCGCGGTCGTGGCATTTCTGTTTGTCCCAGCCCAGCAGGCGCGGAACGATGGTGATGTTTTCCTCGATGGTCATGTTCGGGAACAGACCGATCTGCTGGATCACATAACCGATGTTGCGACGCAGGGTCACCGCGTCGAGGTCGGTAGTGTCTTCGCCGTTGATCAGGATCTTGCCCGAAGTCGGCTTGATTAACCGGTTGATCATCTTCAGCGTGGTGCTTTTGCCGCAACCCGATGGCCCGAGGAACACACAGATTTCGCCTTCATTGACGGTCAGGCTTACCGAATCCACGGCTTTCACATCTTTGCCGTTGCTTTGGAAGGTCTTGCTGAGGTTTTGAAGTTCGATCATTTCAGGAGTCCTTTTGGAGTCAGCGAGCGTTGCAGCCATTGCAGAAGCAGGTCGGCGAAGATGGCCAGGAGACTGACCAGCACGGCGCCGACGATCAGCATCGACATGTCGCTGCGGCTGATTGAAGCGAGAATAAGTACACCGAGGCCACCGGCGCCGATGGTCGCGGCGATGGTCATGACACCAATGTTCATGACCACGGCGGTGCGCACGCCAGCCAGGATCACCGGCACCGCGATCGGCAGTTCGACCATGCGCAAGCGCTGATAGAACGTCATGCCGATGCCGCGAGCGGCTTCGCGAATGCCGGGTTCGACACCGGTCAGCGCCAAGTAGGTGTTACGCATGATCGGCAACAGCGAGTAGAGAAACACGGCGGTGATTGCCGGCATCGGGCCCAGGCCCTGGCCGAACTTGGAGTAAAACGGCAGCAGCAGGCCGAACAGCGCAATCGACGGCACGGTCAGCAGCACCGTGGCGCTGGCTTGCAGTGGGCCGGCCAGGCTTGGAAAACGTGTCATCAGCACGCCCAGCGGCACGCCAACGAGGATCGCCAACGTCACAGCGATGCCGACCAAGGTGATGTGCTGCCAGGTCAGGTGCAGGACCAGCGGCCAGTCGAGATGGGAAAAGGCGTTCAGAAATTCCATGGCTTTTCCTCCTCAGTTGATCGGGTGCTGGCGCAGGAAATCTGCGGCAACGGATGAAGGGCTTTCATGATCGACATCGACCCGCGCGTTGAGCTGGCGCATGGTCGCGTCATCGAACAGTTCCGCCAGTGGCTTGAGTTCTTCGGCAAGCTTGGGATGCGCGTCGAGGTAAACCTGACGCACCACCGGGGCGGCGGTGTAGTCCGGGAAGTAGTGCTTGTCGTCTTCGAGCAGTTTCAGCTTAAAGGCGTTCAATCGACCGTCGGTGGTGTAGACCAGACCGGCAAACACTTGGCCGTTACGCAAGGCGGTGTAAACCAAACCAGCATCCATCTGCCGGATGTTTTTGCGGGTCAGGTTCATGCCATAGAGCTTGACCATGCCGTCCAGGCCGTCGGAACGGTTGGCGAACTCGGTGTCCAGCGCCACCAGGTGATTGTCCTTCTGCTCAGCCTGCAACACCGTGTTCAGCTCGCTGATGGTGTTGATCTGCGGATAAGCCTTGGCGGTGGTTTCCGGCAGGGCCAGGGCGTAGGTGTTGCTGAATTTCGACGGCGTGAGCCAGACCAGGCCTTTTTTCGCGTCGAGTTCTTTCACCCGGGCGTAGGACTGTTCGCTGTCGAGCTTTTCAGTGACGTGGTTGTAAGCCACCAGCGACACGCCGGTGTATTCCCACATCAGATCGAGCTGGCCACTTTCGTGAGCGCTGCGGGCCAGGTTACTGCCCAGACCGCCGGTCACCTGGGTGTCGTAACCCTTGGTGCGCAGGTATTGGGAAGTGATTTCCGCGAGCAGGGTTTGTTCGGTGAACACCCGGGCGCCGATGCGGATCACCGGTTTTTCAGCGGCTTGGGCAAATCCTGCGAACAGCAGGGCGCAGCCTAGTAATAGGGTCAGTCTTTTCATAAATATTCCTTTGCCGAGGCTTAAGACGGGCGTAGGCCGCGTTCGAGCCAGAGGCGGCTGGCGAGTGTCACCAGACCGTCGAGCAGCAAGGCCAGCAGGGCGGTGCAAGCGGCGCCGAGCAGCAGTTGCGGCTGATTGTTCAGGGCGATGCCAGGGAAAATCAGGCTGCCCAGGCTGTTGGCGCCGATCAGGAACGCCAGCGGTGCGGTCCCGACATTGATCGCCAGGGCCACGCGCACACCACCGATGATGATCGGCACCGCGTTCGGCAGTTCGACCCGCCACAGCACTTGAGTCGGGGTCATGCCGATGCCGACGGCCGCTTCCTTGAGTGAACTCTGGACGTTTTTCAGGCCTTCATAGGTGTTGCGCACGATCGGCAACAGCGAGGCGAGGAACAGGGCGAAGATCGCGGGGCCGCTGCCGATGCCCAGAATCCCCAGGGCGATGGCCAGTACGGCGAGAGGCGGAACGGTGTTGCCGATGTTGAAGATCTGCATGAAGCGTTCAGCGCGGCCAACCATGGTCGGGCGGCTGAGGAAGATACCGGCGGGGATGCCCACAACGAGGGCGGCCAGCATGGAGACAAGGACGAGAATCAAGTGAGCTTGCAGGTAAAACAATAAATCGTCGCGGTAATGTTCGATCGTGTTGATGCCAATCCAGTGGACCAGCAGGGCCAGGAGTGCGACGACAACCGCACCTCCTATAAGCCCCTTGCCATAGCGAATCGCCACAGGCGGACTCCTTTTTTTCTTAGTCGGCGAACGCAGTCCTTTGTGGCATGCCATTGCTGGCTGCCGGGATATCAACGTTCGCGAAAAGCAGCGCGTTCTATGTCCGCAAAGGGACATGAATCGAGCCATAAGCGCAGCCTCGTCAGGCTAACTTGCTGATTTTTCAGCCCCTGGTACGAGTGCAGTAACAGGGGAGTGGACGTCTGCACCTTTTAAAAGGTTCCATATTTAGCAGCATTTAGCCACCCTTGATGTCCCAACGGTCGAATTGATCGGTGTTGCGGCGGGGAAATATCAGAACGCTAAAGCCCCCTGTTCAGGCTGTTTGGGCGTGCGCGGTGGAACAGCCTGAAACGGGTTTCCAGAAGGACTTGCCGGTTCACACCCTCTCTTTTCGGGGAGCTGCCATGAAGGCATGACAGGCATCGCGAAACCGGGCCCAGATCAATTGTCCGAGTGGAGACGTCGGGACATTCCACTCCGGGTGCCACTGCACCCCAAAAATCGGCAAAGTGACATGGGATATCGCCTCGACTGTCCCATCCTCGGCGTACGCGTCTGCCTGCAGAGAGTCCGCCAAGCGTTCAATACCCTGACCATGCAGCGAGTTCACGGAATAAGATTTCTGCTCGGGAAAAGCAGTTCCCGCGTTTCGCGCAAGCCACCCTTTTGCGGGAAGAGAAACTCTGTGTACGGCTGAATAGCGTGCCTGAAACTCACGGTCACGCTGCGCACGATGATCGAAGTGATCGCACACCTCATGTAGCGCCGTGTACAACGTGCCGCCCAAGGCAACATTGATTTCCTGCATACCCCGGCAAATCCCCAGCACCGGCAGCCCAGAACTTGCGGCGTGTTGTAAAATCCGCATCGCAGTCTGGTCTCGCGCGCAATCGCGATCCCCCACATGTGCTCGCGCTGGGGCATACAACGCTGTGTCTATGTTGCTTCCTGCGCCCGGAAGCAGCACGCCATCTAACCGGTCCAGGATGTCGGAGATTTCCCATCCCTCGGCGCCGCTCAAGAGGGAGGGGATAAGCACGGGAGAGCAGTCGCTGAATTGTGTCATGGCATCTAGATATTTCACAAAAACGGCTTGATGCGATAGCTCTCCCCAGCCAGCAATCGCGATTGTTTCAGTAGAACAAAGCACACCGACCACAGGTTTCTTCACGCGAATCCCTCCTTGAAGAACGCCTCTGTCAGGTCGGAAATCGGCTGATATTTTCTTCCCATCTGCGGCCGTCAAATGGCACGACGTTGAACGAGTGAGTGTCGTGCAATTCGAGGCACCGCACGTTGACGCTGAAGTCTTCCGGATGCGAACGCGGTCGATAAAATGGCTTTACGCCACAGATTCGACAAAAGGTGTGCTGTGCGACCTTCGTGTTGAACCGATAGGTCGTCAACACATCATGTCCCTCGATCAGTTGAAAATCCTCCGCGCGGACGGGCAAATGAAGAAAACCCGAGGCGAAACAGATTGAGCAATTGCATTCGATGGCGGTCGATTCAGTCGCAATCCGAATCCGAAACTGAACGGCGCCACAATGGCACTGCCCATCGATGTCTCTGAAGTGTTGAACCATGTTCCTCTCCGAGGCGCGGTTACCTTCCAGTGGTAGATGCGTCATGCACTGACGTCTCTTATTTAGTTAAGTGCAGTGGCGAGATCGATAAGGAGCGTATCCACATCCTCTAATCCGACGCTCATGCGCAGGCCCATTCGAACTCCGCCCTCTGGGCCTGTGAGCGTCGCGGGGCAAATAACCGATTCGTACCCCCCCCACCCCCAACCTCGTCCGATTACGGACACCCTGTCGATGAATCGTTGAAGAGCATCCGTATGACCACCTTTCAGCGTGAAGGTAAACACTCCACCAGCCCCCGAAAACTGCGCTTTCCACGCAGCATGATTGCGGTCTGATGGTAGGGCTGGATAGAAAACGCTCTCAACCGCGGGGTGTTTCGAGAGCCAGGCACAAATCCGACTTGCCGATTCGTAGTGGCGATTCATTCGAACGGCGAGGGTGCGCAGGCCTCGCAGGGCGAGATTGGCATCATCTGCGCCCACAGCCTGACCGAGAAGGCGTGCGGTATCACGTGTTCGCTCGAAGGTCGGCACATCGGCGAAAACCGCAGCTCCCATGACAGAGTCGGAATGTCCGCTGATATATTTCGACGTGCTATGGATGACGACACTCGCGCCGTGCTTCAGAGGATTGAAAAAGTATGGCGTCGCCCAAGTGTTATCGACAACAACAGGGACCCGGCCAGCATAGGCCGTCAACTCGCGCAGGTTGCAGACATCGAACGTCACAGATCCAGGAAGATCGAGATAAATCAAACTGACGTTGTCGGTAAGCGTTTGACGAAGTTCGGAAAGTAGATCAAGCGAGAAATATTCGACCTCGATTCCAAGCGGGCTCAACATCTGTTCGCAGAACTTTCGGGTCGCAGCATACGACGACTGCGCGACCAGAACTCTTGAACCGGGGCGTGCCAGCGCTATAAGAGTCGTTGTTATTGCGCCGAGGCCCGAACACATGGCGAGAGCACCAACACCATACTCGATCTCTGCCATTGCTTCGCAAAAGGCATCAGTGGTTGGTGTTGCCCATCTTCCGTAATGATAGGGGGCGGCACCCGGCGCCATTTCGGAGTAGGAATCAAACAAAACGGTGGAGCCCCGATACACAGGTGGATTGACGAAGCCCATCTTCATCCTGTTACGGCGTCCCGCCTCAATAAGACGAGTCTCTGGCGCTACTTGCTGCGCGTGGTCAATTTTATTTGTCATGTTCACGCCTCCTGAAACAAAACAACCCGATCATGCTGACAATGGCGAACATGAACCAACCCAAGCTGATCGGCGTCCATTGAGCACTTATGCTGCCCAGATAGTTCCCCAATGCCCCGCCAATCGCCCAAGAGACTGCGGACGCTCCGAAATAACTTCCAGCGTTGCTCTCGGTTGTTAATTCTGCGAGAGCAATGTTCGACGCGGGCAAGATGAGGCTTTCGCCGAATGTGAAAATCAAGGCTATGACAACGAGGAAGACCATCGACTGCTGCGAGCTCCATTCGCGCAAGAATATGAGTGCCGCCAGTGCGAAACAGGCGAGCAGCGCGAGATGACCGATTGACATTAACGATCGCCACTTCGCTCGTTGAAACCATTGCATCCCTAAAAGTGCGGTCAAAACACCGAACAAAGCATTCGCGATGTAGAACGGTCGAACACCGTTATACCCTGATGGTCCTTGAGCGAAAGTCAGCGGGATGAACACATAAATTTGCGTGTAAACAGCCCAGAACGGGATAAGAGCGATGCAGAGTTTTAGAAATTTCCTGTCGCGGAAAGCTCCAAAAAGCGCAGACGCGACACGCTTGGGTCTTTCAATTACGCGCGTTCGTACAGCCGCAAACGGTGCCACCAAAGTCAATACAGCGAATACATAACCGCTCACTTCAAACGGAAAAGCTCCGCTATGGGCAGGTAGCAAGAACAGTACCGTTGGCCCGACCAGCGCACCCAGGTTAAGTACAAGATTATTCAAAACGAATACACGCGAACGAATGCTTGCTTTAAGGGTGCCGAACACTGAGTACGCTGTCGTTTCGTAGAGCGCTGCGCCGAGTCCATTCAAGAACGCACACGCGACCAATGAAGGGAAATCGAGAACATGGCCCAGGCCGAAGAATCCCGCAGCACGACACGCCAGACCCAATGAAGCTAAAACCCTGCTATTGAAGCGGTCGGTAGCGGATCCGAGAATAAGCGGCAACAGCCGACTGGACAGCAGACTCACCGTGAGCACGTACGCGACGTCGCCGGCTCTCAGATGTCGCTCGATGCTCAGAAAGGTCGCCAGCAGCGGAAAAGACCCGAACACCGAGAGATTAACGAGGAACTGCAGAAAGAGCAGGACCATTGTTGCTAAGCCGACGCCACCCGTTAATCGGTCAAAAAGCGGCAAGACAGGGCGTATCTTCATTGATGTCATAGAGTCACTCGCAGACCGACTCTTCGATTGGGCTGGGTGCGAGCGCATCAAGGAATCCCCGCTCCATGGAAAACGCCTCGTTTTCGTCTCGAGCATAAGTCATGTACTCGATGGTGCCAGTGCCGCCGAGGTCTTCGGTAAGGACAACCACGCCAGCCCGTTCCCGCCGGTGTGTCATGGCGTTGGCAGCAGCAAGCGCTGCGTCAAGGTCATTCACAGGTACGCGATTGCGGGTTAACACCGTATGAGTGCGCAGGTAATCCTCGCCCGCAAGCTTTCGCAGCACACCATCAAGATGACTGCAGCCCCCGAGACGACCGTTTATTTCGGTGAACACTAGCGCTCCCTCGTCGGTCACGATGGCGTCGAAGTTAACGCGCCCGATATAGCCGAGGCTTCTTGTTATCTCTGCCAACACATCACACTGGCGGTGAAACTCATTCAGCGCGTAACCGTGCGGCTGGCATGGGATCTGAAATCCAGTCCACATCACCATGCCGTTGCCGCGTTTGTCTCCAGATGCGTCCATGCGAAGGTCCCCGAAGCTAATGCGCCTGGAACCCGCGGCCATGATGTCGTACTCGGAATAGAGAACCGTCGAGCTCCGATAAAACTGCTCGACGACCACCTGACAGTTGCCGGCCGTATCCGTCTGCCGTTCCCACATCGCCTGGGAGAACGCGTCCGTCAGGTCGGCGATCCCTGCAAGCGCGTAGACTTGATGGGCGCCCGGATAGACATCTCTCTTCTCGAGCGTCACCGCAATATTGCCATCGCCACCGGCATTGACGTCCTGTTTGACTATGACGCTCGCATGTCTTGAAAGCATCTCGCGCAGTACAAGGTGCAACTCACGCGCAGTGCGACACACAAAGCCTTCGGCGCAGTTGACTCGGCCAGCGCACAGCGCGCGAAACACGGCTTTGCGATTTAGAAGTTCGGCCCCGGCCTGCGCCATGAAGTTCGGCGTTCCAGTCGATTGGCCGATACGTAACTCTTCGCACAATATCCCAATCGATGACGTGTAAAAGTACGGGAGAACCTCCCAATCGCCTGCGCCGACACCGGCGGCTTTTAGCGTAGACAACATGACTTCGCTTAATAGCACGTCAGAGGTAAGCACCACGGGTGTCACCAAATCCATCGCCGGAGAAATAACCTGCGAAGACAACAGTTTTCGGCCAATCGTCTCAGCTACATACGCCATCATTGGCTCCGAAACCAAGGAGGGCAGGACCGCAATGTCCTGTTCGCCGAGTTGCCATACGAGTCGTCTTGCTGCGATCGCAGAAACTTGCCTCAGCGGCAGTGTTGCCCGATTCGTGTCTCCGATCATTGCTTCGTTATCGACGTTTCCAACGATAAGTTTGCGCATAGGTTTCTCTAGTGAGTGATCATTTGTGACGCATGAGAGAACGGATCAGATTCAGGTGCCATCTTGCATAAGAGCGCTCTCGGTATACGGCTTGCCCCATCTCTTCTAATGCGATTGTTTCAAGCAGTGATGAAGGCGCGGCAGGGTATCGATGATGTTCCGCATGAAAGTTGGCGTTCCACATAAAGTAACGCACAACCCAATTGCTCGTTATTGTTCTTGCGCAGAGATAGCGCGGAACGGTGGCGCTGCAACCATAGTGCTCAGGTAACCCAATAAATATAATCCAGAAATAAGCGACGGCAAGAGGTGCCAGATACAAAGAAAGCGTGTTTTTCGGAAATAGGGTCAGAAGCACTAAAACAACAACAATCCATAGCGTAATGCCCCATGCCTCTCGACGTGCCAAAGACATTCTCTTTCGTCCCCTCATATATGCCGGGAATTTGAAGAAAATAATCTCTACACCCAGGCGTATCTGGGCGATTAAAAAAGAACATCCTGAGAGCGTAAAAAAGTAACTGGATACTGAATTAAACTCCCCGCTCGACTCAGTATCATTACTTGTGCCCAGGTGCTGATGGTGCTGAAGGTGCTTGTCGGTATAGGCTGTGTAATTTATAAGTAATATACCAGCAGCGATCGAGCCGATAAGATAATTAGTATGCTTGCTTTTAAAAATATTCTGATGCAGGCATTCATGGGCCAGATTTAGAAAGCCAGCCAATATGAAACCCATTGCCATAACTATGCATAGTTTTTCAAAGAACGATAAGTCTTGAAGCATTAAAGCGCCAAGGGCGCAATAGATCGATACGATGATGAGTATTTTTAGCGGAAGCTTGATGTTGCTCGCATGAGACCGGCCCGAACGGTATTTTTTTATTGCATCAGTAACGAGATCTGAATGCATGCCGCCGAGTCGGCTAGTCATTGAGAAAGTTTCGTCAGCGCCGCACACCAGTTGATGTTTTCCTGCATTGCCTTTAGCGAATCGCTAACGAACTGGGCCTCGTCTTCAGGGCTCACCAGAAGGTCCACCATTTGTCGTGTCATGGCAACGTGATATGCCTCGGCAGGGTCGTCACCACCTACATGGCACTCGAAATACTTGAGCTGATTACGATCAACGCCATAGCTGGAACTGACCGCATCCCAAAGCGCGGAGATCATCGTATTGGCATGCATTTCGAACGAAACCATGTAGGCACAGCGCGTCACCGCCGATAAGGACGCAAGCCCCTCAAACAGATTAGTCAGGTAGGATCCGGTAGGGTCGCCAAATTCCGGTGATACAGGCTTACCCGTTAGCTTCTCAATATCGGTCTTTAATAGATTGGCGTGAAACCATTTTTCAGTATCGAGAATTTTGCTTAAACCAGGCTTGCCGTAGCGATCCATAACATAGGCTCCGCCTGTCTCGTCCCAACTTAGAAAGTTACCGACCACGCTGGTGATCTCGAGACTTCGAGGCACCTCATAATTGCTCTTTATCGCCGTGAGTATTGAGTTTGCCTGCGAGCCTGCCTGGAGGTACGGAAAGGCCTGAGACATGGCCAGATAATGAGGAAGGATCTCATTGACCTGTCTCTCGGTATGAACACTTCGAAACGGATGATCGTCAAGCAGATAGCGAACGTTGGCTTGCGCTTCGTCTATTACGGATACCGAGAACTCATCTTGAATGCACATAACACCCTCCCATCTTAATGTTTTTCAGGGGCAGTCACCAAAGCCGTTACTCTGAACCTGGCGAGTGACTTTAAGAAAAAACGAAACGCATGAGGTTCTTCGAAAAAGATTCGAAGACTGATACTGCACAACATGGATCACCACATCAAGGCATCGATCGCCAGCCCCATCTCAACATAGAAAGAGCTCCGTTACAGTGAGCGTCATCGTCTTGCCTGGCACTAAGTTAATGCTTGGGGCCGATTTGATTTAAATCATCAGCCGATGTGCTTGCAGTCACGGCTCTAAAATAGCTAATAAGTCATGTGTGACGGCTGTTGAAATTACCAGGCACTTCGGCGTCGCCCAGAGTGCCTGGCGTATGATTTAGAAGATCAACTGTTTTAGTGCAGCAGAAAGTTATATTGTTTCAAGCGCTTAAACGGTCTAAAGCAAAAAACCGTTCCGAACATCACTTGCCAGCAAACCGTTTTATAATCATTCGCAGGTTTGGTAGAGCGAACAGCGTGGTCAACTGAGGAGTGGCCTTCATCAACCCTCGTAACTTCACTTTCAAATTAGCAAACTGCCGCTTGATCCCCCGGAACGGATGCTCAACCTTGACTTGCTTCGGTGCTTTGCAATATCGATCTTGCGCTCGGCCCTGTAGTACAGCCCGCGTTATTACAACTTGGATAGGTACTGTTACGAGCGGCGATCTGCCAAATTGCTTTATGAATTTCGTGCTCTTCGACACCGGTGTGTCCGAGGTCTTTGTACACGGCGAATTCTTCACCTGGCAGCAAATCGGTGACCTGTGTGACGTCGGCAATGGTGGTGCCCTGTCTTTCATCCGACTCGTGGGGGGCTTGGACCAGGTGGTGACGGTGCATTTCAGCACCTCTGGGGACTTGTTCGGAGAGTCCCGAAAACCGTCGATATGATCCCAATTGAATTGTCAGATGACGATGCAATTTGCCTCGCGCAATACCGGTCTCGCGTCTCGTGAAGAGAATCGCAGTTATTTCGAGGCATGAAATCATTTGAAATACACTCCTCCTTGTGTTGTTCGGTCGGATATGATTTCCGTATCATTGGATCCAATATTGGAGCACGAATTTTGAGCCGTCAATACCTTTTAGAGAGCATCCGAAAATATTCATATTCGGATATTTACAGGGGAAATTCGGGCTGTTGGGGACGGTGCAGAGCGCGCCTCTGATCGATTGATTTCAACACCGTTCGAAAGCTCACCCCCCCGCAGTGATTGAAGTTGCGGGTCTACACCACGCCGCCATGCTTGTAGCGTTTATAGGGGAGAGCACCCGCCGAGCATTTTTCCAAGACGAGATGCGGGCGCTGTGACCTTCAGCGGGAGGAGGCATTGCATCGGGCATTCCCGGCGGCTGTTTGTTACAATGCCCGGTTATCTGTGTTGGCCTTTGCAATCGGCCAAAGGTACTTTTTTAACTGTGTACATACCTGCGTACACAATCGAGATTTGAAGCGATGTCCGATAGTAAAATTGTCAATGAAGTCAACGCCAGACGAACGTTTGCCATCATTTCCCACCCCGATGCCGGTAAAACCACCATCACCGAGAAGCTCTTGCTGATGGGGAAGGCGATTGCGATTGCTGGCACGGTGAAATCCCGTAAATCCGACCGCCATGCCACCTCCGACTGGATGGAAATGGAAAAGCAGCGTGGTATCTCGATTACCACGTCGGTCATGCAGTTCCCGTATCGCGACCACATGATCAACCTGCTCGACACCCCGGGCCACGAAGACTTCTCTGAAGATACCTACCGCACCTTGACGGCAGTGGACTCGGCATTGATGGTCCTCGACGGCGGTAAGGGTGTAGAGCCACGGACTATTGCGCTGATGGACGTCTGCCGTCTGCGGGATACGCCGATTGTCAGCTTCATCAACAAACTCGACCGTGACATCCGCGACCCGATCGAACTGCTCGACGAAATCGAAGCCGTCCTGAAGATCAAGGCCGCGCCGATCACCTGGCCGATCGGTTGCTACCGCGACTTCAAGGGCGTTTATCACCTCGCCGACGACTACATCATTGTCTACACCGCCGGTCACGGCCACGAGCGCACCGATGTGAAAATCATCGAGAAGCTCGACTCCGATGAAGCCCGCGCGCACTTGGGTGACGAATACGATCGCTTCGTCGATCAGCTGGAACTGGTGCAGGGCGCCTGCCACGAATTCAATCAACAGGAATTCCTCGACGGCCAACTGACCCCGGTGTTCTTCGGTACTGCTCTGGGCAACTTCGGTGTCGATCACGTGCTCGACGCCGTGGTCAACTGGGCGCCGAAACCCCTGGCCCGTGTTGCCAATGAGCGCACCGTGGAACCGGTTGAAGAGAAGTTCGCCGGTTTCGTGTTCAAGATCCAGGCGAACATGGACCCGAAACACCGCGACCGTATTGCCTTCATGCGTATCTGCTCCGGCAAATACGAAAAAGGCATGAAGATGCGCCACGTGCGTACCGGCAAGGATGTACGGATCGGCGACGCGCTGACGTTCTTCTCCTCCGAGCGCGAGCAACTGGAAGAGGCGTTTGCCGGCGACATCATCGGCCTGCACAACCACGGCACCATCCAGATCGGCGACACCTTCACCGAAGGCGAAGTCCTGGGTTTTACCGGCATCCCGCACTTCGCCCCGGAACTGTTCCGTCGCGTACGCCTGCGCGATCCGCTGAAATCCAAGCAACTACGCCAGGGCCTGCAGCAATTGGCCGAAGAAGGCGCGACCCAGGTGTTCTTCCCGACGCGCAGCAACGACATCATCCTCGGCGCCGTCGGTGTGCTGCAGTTCGATGTGGTCGCCAGCCGCTTGAAAGAGGAATACAAGGTCGAATGCTCATACGAGCCGATCACGGTGTACTCCGCCCGCTGGATCGATTGCAGCGATAAGAAGAAGCTTGAAGAGTTCAGCGTCAAGGCTGTGGAAAACCTGGCTATCGATGGCGGCGGTCACCTGACCTACCTGGCCCCGACCCGGGTCAACCTGGCACTGATGGAAGAGCGCTGGCCGGACGTGAAATTCCGTGCGACCCGTGAGCATCATTAATTTGTAGGCGCACGGATTGCTGGCGATGGTGGTTTCGAAATAGCCATCGTGAGCAAGCTTTGCTCCTACAGATTGTGTAGCGCACCCAAAACCCCGTTGCGAAAGCTGCGGGGTTTTTTAATGCCCCGATTTCGGCCCGTTAACGCAAAAACCCTGTGGGAGCGGGCTTGCTCGCGAAAGCGGTATGTCATTCAACAGTGATGTCGACTGATACGGCCTCTTCGCGAGCAAGCCCGCTCCCACAGGTTTTGTGGTCTGAGCCGAGCGGCGGTGGGGCTGTTCAATTGCCATGTGACTAGTGAATGGATGGCTGTTTTTCTGCAGGTCCTACAGCGGTTTCCGATGGTTACATGTTTGGGCTACGTCACCTTGCGTCTTTGCCTACAAGTCCGCCAGAATCGGCCGGCTTGTGGGTATTGCGGGCTGCCTCTATCGTTTCCCTGTCGCTGAAAAACACAGCGGAACGGGCTTGGCGGTCCGCGGTTTTATACTCCAGGCATCTCGTCCAAAAATGGTTTCGGGCACTTAAGTGTCAGACCTCAATGTTATGGCGGGTTGCTCAAGGATCCCCTCGGGGATGCCGGGTTTGGAGTGTTGACCGGTCCGCCAATCTTGTGCAATCCGCCACCCAATCTGCTTGGCGGCAGGCGGTGGTGATCTCAACATTCTTAATGAGGTTCATCATGATCAAAGATTCGCCGAATCCCCCAGAAACCGACGAAGATTCCCCCGAGTCCATCGACTCCAAAAAATACGCAGACATCGCCGACCGCGTCCTCAGGCATTACCTCAATCCCTCGTCGCTCACCGACACCCCACGCAAACCCAGCCCCCTTTTTCACATCGACCCCGACGCCGATAACGAAACCCTGCTGGCCCACGCCTGCGAGTCGTTGGCCTCCGCGAATGTCATGACCAGTAACCTCGCCGGGCTAGTGGAAGGCACCCATCGCAATACCCTGTTGGGAATTGCGCAAGTCATCATGCTGGGTGAACTGGCCGTGAGTCGGGCCCTCGATAACCTCGACCCGCAAAAATAGACGTGGCGCTGTGGTGAGGGGCTTGCCCCCGTTGGGTCGCGAAGCGGCCCTATAACCGGCGACCCATTTCTCCTGGCACATCGCGCGAACCGGGTTTACGACTGCTTCGCAGCCGAACGGGAGCAAGCTCCCTCGCCACAGGTCATCATTGATTTTTGAAATTGCTGTTTGGCATAACCTTTATTCCAAACCAATCTGTCCATTGGCGGCAATTACCCTCCTTCGTTAGCGTCCTATCTGGAGAACCCGGCCGATAGGAACTAGATTTCATTCAGCGCCACGGCAACCGGGTTACGCGCCGGCAGGCACCCATGCTGCATCTCAGAAAGGATGGAATCGGCTATGAGCATTTTTCAACGCGTTGTGCTGTTGCTTAAGGTTTTGGTGATGCTGTCTCTCGGAACGTCCTCGGCGTGGGCGTCCAGCCCCAGTCATCCACAGGGATTTAACGGCGTACCAGGGCATGACAGCAGCGGCCTGATGATCGCCGCGTCGGAGCCCGAGGGGAGCAAGGGCGACGACGACTCCACGACTGACGAGCCTGATCCTGATTCAAGTGATGACGAGGAAGGCGATAGCCAATCGTAAACCCCGGACAAAAGAAAACCCCTTCTACCGGACTGATGCGCAATCCAGGAAAAGGGGTTTGGACAACTGGTCAGGAAGACCGCAATCCCTGTGGGAGTGAGCCTGCTCGCGAAGAGGGTGTGTCAGCCAACACTAACGTGTCTGACAAACCGCTTTCGCGAGCAAGCCCGCTCCCACATTTTTATGCCGCGCCGTCGAGGAACTGCTCGGCGTAATGGCAAGCCACCTGGCGGCTGTCGAGCAGGCGCAGGGCCGGCTCTTCGGTGCTGCAGCGCTCGGTGGCGTACGGGCAGCGCTTGTGGAAAGCGCAGCCGGACGGTGGGTTCAGCGGGTTGGGCAATTCGCCGACGATCTTGATTTTCGGCTTGTTCGGGTCCGGGTGAATGGTCGGGGTGGCCGACAGCAACGCCTGGGTGTACGGGTGCAGCGGACGCTGATAGATGTCGTTCTTCGGGCCCATTTCCACCGGGCGACCGAGGTACATCACCATCACGTCATCGGCCACGTGCTGGACGACCGCCAGGTTGTGGGAGATGAACACGTAGGCGGTGTTGAACTCTTGCTGCAAATCCATGAACAGGTTCAGCACCTGCGCCTGGATCGACACGTCCAGCGCGGAGGTCGGTTCGTCCGCCACCAGCACTTTCGGTTGCAGCATCATGGCGCGCGCCAGGGCGATCCGCTGGCGCTGACCGCCGGAGAACATGTGCGGATAACGCTGGTAGTGCTCAGGACGCAAGCCCACCTGCTTCATCATCGCCTGGACTTTCTCGCGACGTTCGGCGGCCGACAGGTTGGTGTTGATCAGCAGCGGCTCGCCGAGCTGGTCACCGACTTTCTGCCGTGGGTTCAACGAGGCGTACGGGCTCTGGAACACCATCTGCACGTCTTTGCGCAATTGCTTGCGCTGAGCCTTGTCAGCGCCGGTCACTTCTTGCCCGGCGATTTTCAAGGAACCGGAGGACGGCTCTTCGATCAGTGTCAGGGCACGGGCCAGAGTGGATTTGCCGCAACCCGATTCGCCTACAACGGCGAGGGTCTTGCCGGCTTCCAGTTCGAACGACACACCGTTAAGCGCGCGAACCAGCGCATGGCCCTTGAACAGGCCGCGGGACACTTCGTAATGACGGGTCAGGTCGCGGGCGGTAAGTACGACGGCCATTACGCCACCTCCTGATTCAGCGGGTAGAAGCAGCGGGCGAGGCTGTTGCTTTTCGGGTCAAGGCCAGGACGCTGTGCGCGGCAGGAATCCTGCACGTACGGGCAACGCGGCGATAGCAGGCAACCCTGCGGGCGGTCGTAGCGACCGGGAACGATGCCCGGCAGCGTGGCCAGACGCGTGGCGCCGAGGCTGTGTTCCGGAATCGCCTTGAGCAGCGCTTCGCTGTACGGGTGCGCCGGAATGTCGAACAGTTGTGGCACTTGACCGACTTCGACCGCTTGGCCGGCGTACATCACGCACACACGCTGGGCGGTTTCGGCCACGACCGCGAGGTCGTGAGTGATCAGCACCAGGCCCATGTTCTGCTCTTTTTGCAGGGCCAACAGCAGGTCCATGATCTGGGCCTGAATGGTCACGTCGAGTGCAGTGGTCGGTTCGTCGGCGATCAACAGTTTCGGTTCGCCGGCAATCGCCATGGCGATTGCAACACGCTGGCTCATACCGCCCGACAGTTGATGCGGGTAGGCCTCCATACGGCTGGCGGCGCCCGGGATTTCAACTTTTTCCAGCAACTCGATGGCACGCTTGCGCGCTTGCTTGCTGGACATTTTCAGGTGCAGGCGCAGCACTTCTTCGATCTGGAAACCGACGGTGTAGCTCGGGTTCAGCGCGGTCATTGGGTCCTGGAAGACCATGGCCAGGTCTTTGCCGACGATTTGCCGACGCTGACGGTTGCTGAGCTTGAGCATGTCCTTGCCGTCGAAATTCAGGGCGTCAGCGGTGACGATCCCCGGATGTTCGATCAGGCCCATCAGCGCCATCATGGTCACGGACTTGCCGGAACCCGACTCGCCAACGATGGCCAGGACTTCGCCCTTGTCCACGGTAATGTCGAGCCCGTCGACCACCGGAACGGCGTTCTTGTCGCCGAAACGAACGTTGAGATTCTTGATTTCTAACAGTGACATTTGAATCTCCTCAGGCGGCGTTCTTGAGTTTCGGGTCCAGCGCATCGCGCAGGCCGTCGCCCATCAAGTTGATTGCCAGCACGCTGAGCAAAATGGTCAAACCAGGCAGACTTACCACCCACCAGGCGCGTTCGATGTAGTCGCGAGCCGAAGCCAGCATGGTGCCCCACTCAGGGGTTGGCGGTTGAACGCCAAGACCCAGGAAGCCCAGGGCGGCGGCATCGAGAATCGCCGAGGAGAAGCTCAAGGTCGCTTGAACGATCAGTGGCGCCATGCAGTTGGGCAGCACAGTGACGAACATCAGGCGTGGCAGGCCGGCACCGGCGAGGCGCGCGGCGGTCACGTAGTCGCGGTTCAGTTCGCCCATCACCGCGGCGCGGGTCAGACGAACATAGGACGGCAACGAAACCACGGCGATCGCAATAATGGTGTTAATCAGGCCAGGGCCGAGGATGGCGACAATCGCCACCGCCAGCAGCAGGGACGGCAGGGCCAGCATGATGTCCATCAGACGCATGATGGTCGGGCCGAGCATTTTCGGGAAGAAACCGGCGAACAGACCCAGCAGGATCCCCGGGATCAGCGACATGACAACCGACGACAAGCCGATCAGCAGGGACAGGCGCGAACCGTTGATCAGCCGCGACAGCAGGTCGCGACCCAGTTCATCGGTACCGAGCAGGAACTGGATGTGCCCACCTTCCAGCCAGGACGGCGGGGTCAGCAGGAAGTCACGGTATTGCTCGCTCGGGTTGTGCGGGGCAACCCACGGCGCGAAGATCGCGCAGAAAATCACCAGCAGCATGAACATCAGGCCGGCGACGGCGCCTTTGTTCTTGGAGAATGCTTGCCAGAATTCTTTGTACGGAGACGGGTACAGCAGGCTTTGATCGACTGCTACCGCTGGAATTGGAGTGCTCATGGTCATGATGATCTCAGCGCTGGTGACGAATGCGTGGGTTGGCAAAGCCGTAGAGGATGTCCACTACGAAGTTGACCAGAATCACCAGGCAGGCGATTAACAGGATGCCGTTTTGCACCACGGGATAGTCCCGTGCGCCAATGGCTTCGATCAGCCATTTGCCGATGCCGGGCCAGGAGAAGATGGTTTCGGTCAGGACCGCACCGGCCAGCAACGTGCCGACTTGCAGGCCAACCACGGTCAGCACCGGAATCAGTGCGTTGCGCAGGCCGTGGACGAATACCACGCGAGCCGGCGACAGGCCTTTGGCGCGAGCGGTACGGATGTAATCCTCACGCAGCACTTCGAGCATCGACGAACGGGTCATCCGCGCAATAACGGCCAGCGGGATGGTGCCGAGCACGATGGCTGGCAGGATCAGGTGATGCAGGGCATCGAAGAATGCACCGACGTCATCGGCCAGCAAGGTGTCGATGAGCATGAAGCCGGTGCGCGGCTCGATGTCATAGAGCAGGTCGATCCGCCCGGACACTGGCGTCCAGCCCAGGGATACCGAGAAGAACATGATCAGGATCAGGCCCCACCAGAAGATAGGCATCGAATATCCCGCCAGGGAGATGCCCATCACCCCATGGTCGAACAGGGATCCTCGCTTGAGTGCCGCAATCACCCCGGCCAGAAGGCCCAGGACGCCAGCGAACAACAGTGCGGCCATGGACAGTTCCAGGGTCGCAGGGAATAGAGAGCTGAACTCGGTCCAGACACTGGTGCGTGTGCGCAGTGATTCGCCAAGGTCGCCGTGGGCCAACTTGCCGATGTAATCCAGGTATTGGGCATACAGGGGTTTGTTCAGACCTAGGCGTTCCATTGCCTGGGCGTGCATTTCGGGGTCGACCCGACGTTCGCCCATCATTACTTCCACGGGGTCGCCCGGAATCATGCGAATCAGTGCGAAAGTCAGCAGGGTGATGCCGAAAAACGTGGGGATCAATAACCCCAGTCGGCGGGCAATAAAACTAAACATCTTGTGTGGTACCTCATCAGCCGGTTAGGCGTGCCTGGCGTCCCTGGGGTCAGGGACGCCGGGAGTTTTCTTATCTACTTCACCTGGGTGGTGGCGAAGTTATTAGTGGTGAGGGGGCTAATGTGATAGCCCTCTACGTTGTTGCGCATTGCGGTAAACATACGGGTGTGGGCCATGCTGATCCACGGTTGATCCTGGTTAAAGATCACCTGAGCCTGCTCGTACAGCTTGGCCCGTTCGGCCGGGTCAACTTTAGCGCGTGCTTCGTCCAGCAGTGTCTGGAATTTCTCGTTGCACCAACGGGCGTAGTTTTCGCCGTTTTTGGCAGCCTCGCAACTGAGCATAGGCGTCAGAAAATTATCCGGGTCGCCGTTGTCGCCCGCCCATCCGGCGGAAACCATGTCGTGCTCGCCGTTTTTGGCGCGTTTGAGCATTTCGCCCCATTCCATGACGCGAATATCAATCTTGATTCCGACCTTGGCCAGGTCGGCCTGCATCATCTGCGCGCCGAGCATCGGGTTCGGGTTGGTCGGGCCGCCGCCGTTACGGGTGAACAGGGTGAGCACCGTGCCTTCCGGTACGCCGGCTTCCTTGAGCAGGGCGCGAGCCTTGTCGAGATCACGCGGCGGGTTCTTCAAGTCGTGGTTGTAACCCAGCAGGGTGTCCGGGTACGGGTTGACCGCGACCGTGGCGTTACCTTTGCCGAACAGCGCATTGACGTAAGCCGCTTTGTCGAAGGCGATGTCGATGGCCTTACGCACCCGCACGTCACTCATGTACTTGTGGGTGGTGTTCATGGCGATGTACGAAACGGTCATCGCGTTCAGTTCATCGACCTTCAGGTTCGAGTCTTTCTTGATGCTCGGGATGTCATCCGGTTTCGGGTACAGCGCGATCTGGCACTCGTTGGCCTTGAGCTTTTGCAGGCGCACGTTGTTGTCGGTGGCGATGGCCAGGATCAGCGCATCAGCCGGAGGCTTGCCACGGAAATACTCCGGGTTGGCCTTGAAACGGACCTGAGCATCCTTGGCGTAACGCTGGAAGATAAACGGGCCGGTGCCGATTGGCTTGCTGTTCAGATCGCTGGTCTTGTCGGCCTTGAGCAACTGGTCAGCGTACTCGGCGGAGTAGATCGAGGAGAAGGCCATGGCGATGTCAGCCAGGAATGGCGCTTCGCGACGAGTCAGGGTGAATTTGACGGTGTTGTCGTCAACTTTCTCGACGCTTTTCAGCAGTTCCTTGAAGCCCATGCTTTCAAAGTACGGGAAGCCCACGCTCGACAGTTTGTGCCATGGATGGTTTGGGTCCAGTTGACGCTGGAAGCTCCAGACCACGTCGTCGGCATTCATGTCGCGGGTCGGCTTGAAGTATTCGGTGGTGTGAAACTTGACGCCTTTGCGCAGATGGAACGTGTAGTTCAGACCGTCCTCGCTGATGTCCCAGGAGTCGGCCAGTGCCGGAACCACTTCGGTGGTACCGGGCTTGAACGCCACCAGACGATTGAAGATGGTTTCGGACACTGCGTCGCCTGTGACTGCAGTCGTGTACTGGACCATATCGAAGCCTTCCGGACTGGCTTCGGTGCAGACCACCAAGGGTTTGGCCGAGACGCCAACAGCGACACTCAGCAACGCGGCAGCGATGGCCGCACGTAGGGGAAGCATTTTCATCAAGAGCCCTCTGCAATCAGTTGAACAGGAAAAAACCGAACGGCCGACTCTTCATGAGTCAGCCGTTGGGCGGTGTTTTTACAGAATGTTGAACGGGATGGTGGTTACGAGACGGAACTCGTTGATGCTGCCGTCAGCCTGGTTTTCGCTGGCACGGTGAGCGGTGTAGGTCGCGCGAACAGTGGAGGCCTTGAGTGGGCCGCTCTGCACTGCGTACGAAGCACCGATGCCGTATTCGTAGTGATGCTCGCCGTCCATGTTTTTCACGTCATACGCAGTGCCGGTGTAGTGAGTACCGTCGATGCCCCAGCCGCGAGCCTGGTAAATGTTGAACTTCAGGCCTGGCACGCCGTATTCGGCCATGTTCAGACCGTAGGCGATCTGGAAGGATTTCTCGTTCGGACCGTTGAAGTCGGACAGCAGGGAGTTGGCCAGGTAGATGCCGTTGGTTTCATGCAGGTAGTCGAAGTACTCGTTGCCGTTAATTTCCTGGTACGAGAAGGTCAGGCTGTGGGCCTGGTGAGTCAGGCCGAACGACAGGGAGTAGGCGTCGTTGTCGATTTCACCCATCTCTTTTTTGCCGGTATCGACGGTTTTGTAGTAGTTCAGGCCAGTGGTCAGGCTCAGGACATTGCTGTCACCCAGTTCATGGGTAGCGCCGAAGTAGTACTGGTTCCAGAAGTCTTCAACCTGGGATGCATACAGGCTGGTCTTCAGGCTTTTCAGCGGCTGGTAGTTCAGGCCGACGATGCTAACGCGATCGGTTTCAGCGTTGTTGTTGGTGTACTCGGAGCGAAATTTCGACAGGCTCTCTTCGGTACGCGGCGATACGCGGTCGAAGGTGCCAGCGTCGAACGACAGGTTGTTCAGCTCTTCGCTGTGCAGGCTCACACCTTCAAAGCTCGAAGGCAGTGGACGGTTGCCGATGGTGTCGACGATTGGCGTGCTGAAGTTCTGGCGACCGGCGGTCAGGGTGGTGTTCGACACGCGGAACTTGACGTTGGCCAGGCCCAGTTTGCTCCACTGACCTTCAGCGTCGCCGCCTTCGGTGGTCAGGGTACGGTTGTTACCGGCGCCTGGACGGGAACCTGGTGCGCCACCGTTGTTGGAGGCCAGGCTCTTGCGATCACGTTCCAGTGCAACGGCGTTGTACGCGGCCACTTCAGTGCTGACACCGACGGTGCCCTGAGTGAAGCCGGAAGTGAAATTGACGATGGTGCCCTGAACCCAGTTGATCCGGCGATCGGTCGGGGTTGCTACACCGTCTTTACGGTAGGTGAACTTGCCGCCACGTTTCAGTTGCTCGTTGGCGTACCAGTTACGGGTGGTGCCTTTGATCGTTGTACCTTCGACAAAGCCAGGTGCTTCGGCTTGGGCGCTGGCGGTGTTGACGGTCACCGGGGTGAAATCCTGGCTCTGGGTTTCCGCATACGCCGTGGCGGTGATGCTGCTGATGGCCAAGGCCAGGATCGCGGTGCTGCTCAGTTTCATGGGTGAAGCTCCTTTACTTTCTTTTTTTAGTGCCGGTTTTTTTGTGGCCCGGCTATTGGTTTAGAACTCATTCAGCGCTTCGCAAACGTTTGCTGTAGGCCCAATTGGCGAATTACGGCAATACGCTTGCGTGAGGGCGAAATCCGCCCCCAGCGTTTTTGGCTTATCGGTTATTGATCGATGCTGACACCCGAGAACACGTTGCGACCAAACGGGCTCACCTTGAACCCTTCTATTTTGGCGCTTAACGGCTGGTTGACCGTCGAGTGAGCGATAGGCGTGATCGGCACTTGCTGCTTGAGCAATTGCTGCGCCTGTTTGTACAGCACGGTGCGCTGGTCCCGATCAGTGACGACCTTGGCCTGCTTGACCAGCTTGTCGTAAGCCGGATCACACCACATGGAGTAGTTGTTGCCGCCAATGGCGTCGCAGCTGTACAGCGTGCCGAGCCAGTTGTCCGGGTCCCCGTTGTCACCGGTCCAGCCGATCAGGCTGATGTCGTGCTCGCCATTCTTGGTGCGCTTGATGTACTCGCCCCATTCGTAGCTGACGATCTTCACTTTGAGGCCGATTTTCGCCCAGTCAGCCTGGAGCATTTCGGCCATCAACTTGGCGTTGGGGTTGTAGGGGCGCTGGACCGGCATGGCCCAGAGGGTGATTTCGGTGCCTTCCTTGACGCCGGCAGCCTTGAGCAACTCTCTGGCTTTTTCCGGATCGTAGGCAGCATCTTTAATGGTTTCGTCGTAGGACCACTGGGTCGGCGGCATGGCGTTGACCGCCAACTGCCCGGCGCCCTGGTACACGGCGTTCAAAATGCTTTTTTTGTTCACCGCCATGTCCAGCGCCTGACGCACTTCGAGCTGGTCGAACGGTTTGTGGCGCACGTTGTAGGCGATGTAGCCGAGGTTGAAGCCAGGCTTCTCGATGAGCTGGAGTTTCGGGTCGTTCTTGAGTGCTGTTACATCGGCCGGGCGCGGGTGCAGAGTGATCTGGCATTCGTTGGCCTTGAGCTTCTGCACCCGCACCGACGCGTCGGTGTTGATGGCGAAAATCAGGTTGTCGAGCTTGACCCGGCTCGGGTCCCAGTACTGCTTGTTGCCGGTGTAACGGATGTTGGAGTCTTTCTGGTAACTCTTGAACACGAACGGCCCGGTGCCGATCGGCTTCTGATTAATATCGCTTGGTTTGCCAACCGCCAGCAGTTTGTCGGCGTATTCGGCCGACAGGATGGCGGCGAAGCTCATGGCGATGTTCTGGATGAACGCGGCGTCCACGCTGTTGAGCGTCATGACCACGGTCAGCGGCCCGGTCTTCTCGACCTTGGCGATGTTCTTGTTCAGGCTCATCCCGTTGAAATACGGGAACTCAGTCGGATAAGCCTTACGGAAAGGTTGTTGCGGGTCGAGCATGCGATTAAACGTGAACAGCACGTCATCGGCATTGAAATCACGGGTTGGCGTGAAGTAAGGCGTGGTATGGAACTTCACCCCTTCGCGCAGGTGGAAGGTGTACGTGAGGCCGTCTTCGGAAATATCCCAGCGGGTTGCCAGGCCAGGAACGACGTTGGTGGCGCCTTTTTCAAACTCTGCCAGTCGGTTATACAGCGGCTCGGCGGCGTCGTTGTCGGTCGCAGTGGTGTACTGCGCCGTGTCGAAACCGGCGGGGCTGCCTTCTGAGCAGAATACCAGGCTGTTGTTGGCGGCCTGGCTGATGGAAGTGGCGGCCAACAGGCCGGTGCCCAGCAATGCGGATAAAACCAAGGTATGGCGCATAACGCTCCCTCTTTATTAGTGTTTAACAATGAGCCTCCGTCCCGTCCAGGGACGTGGGGGCTGCATTGAGCTCAAACCATTGCGCGCAGCAAACCGAGAGCCCACGCATGCACTGGTCAGATCCCGACGGTATGAGCCGCGGGTCTGGCAGTAAATGCGGAAAGGCCTGAAAAACGCGTAGGAAAAGCCGACACGTCCTAAACCTCTGCTGTGGTACGCAGTGGATTTGGCTGTCAGAGAATTCCTACTTTCCCGGCAGATAAAGCAACGGCGACGTCATAAACGTCGCCGTTGCCAAACCTTATTTGCTGACGCTGACGCCGTAGAAGGAGTTCAAGCCGAATGGGCTGATCTTGAAGTCCTGCACGTTGGCGCGCATGGGTTGATACACCGTCGAGTGTGCGATAGGTGTCATTGGAACTGCATCTTTGAGGATGTGTTGTGCTTGCTTGTACAGCTCGATGCGCTTGGCCTGATCAGGCGTAGCCTTGGCTTCTTTGATCAGAGCGTCGTACGGCTTGTCGCACCATTTGGAGAAGTTGTTGCCGTTCAGCGCGTCGCAGCCGAACAGGGTGCCGAGCCAGTTGTCCGGGTCCCCATTGTCACCGCTCCAGCCGATGATCATCGCCTGGTTTTCGCCACCTTTGGAACGCTTGATGTACTCGCCCCATTCGTAGCTGACGATGTTCACGTTCAGGCCGATTTTCTTCCAGTCGGACTGCAGCATTTCAGCCATCAGTTTGGCGTTCGGGTTGTATGGCCGCTGAACCGGCATGGCCCACAGAGTGATCTGGGTGCCTTCCTTGACGCCAGCTTCCTTGAGCAGCTCTTTGGCTTTCTCAGGGTCGTACTTGGCATCTTTGATGGTGGTGTCGTAGGACCACTGGGTCGGAGGCATGGCGTTGACGGCCAGTTGGCCGGCGCCCTGGTAAACCGAGTCGATGATCTGAGGCTTGTTGACGGCCATGTCCAGCGCCTGACGGACCTTGAGGTCGGCCAATGGGTTTGGAGTGGTTTGGCCCTTCAGAACAGGCATCACGTTGTAGGCGATGTAGCCCAGGTTGAAACCGGCCTGGTTTGGCAGTTTCAGCTCTTTGTCTTCACCCAGTGCCTTGAGGTCGGCTGGACGCGGGAAAAGAGTGACCTGGCATTCGTTTTTCTTCAGCTTCTGAATACGTACCGACGGGTCGGTGGTGATAGCGAAGATCAGGTTGTCGATCTTCACGTCTTCAGGCTTCCAGTAGTCCTTGTTCCCGGTGTAGCGGATGTTGGAGTCTTTCTGGTAGCTCTTGAACACGAACGGGCCAGTGCCGATTGGCTTCTGGTTGATGTCGGCTGCCTTGCCTTCCTTGAGCAGCTTGGCAGCGTACTCGGCGGACTGGATGGAAGCGAAGCTCATCGCCATGTTCTGGATGAACGCAGCGTCAACGGTGTTCAGGACAAACTTGACCGTGTGATCGTCGACCTTCTCGATCTTGGCGATGTTGGTGTCCATCCCCATGTCGGTGAAGTACGGGAATTCGGTCGGGTACGCTTTGCGGAACGGATCATCCTTGTTAATCATGCGATTAAAGGTGAACAGCACGTCATCAGCGTTGAAGTTGCGAGTCGGGGTGAAATACGGAGTGGTATGGAACTTCACACCTTCACGCAGGTGAAAAGTGTATTCCTTCACGTCCGGGGAAATATCCCAACTGGTCGCCAAACCAGGAATCACGGCGGTGCCGCCGCGCTCGAACTGGGTCAGGCGGTTGAACATGGTTTCTGCAGAGGCGTCGAAGTCGGTTCCGGTGGTGTACTGACCAGGATCAAAACCGGCCGGGCTCCCTTCGGAGCAAAACACCAGGTTAGTCGCCGCTTGGGCGAAAGGTGCGCTAGCTAACAAGCTTGCGCCGACTAAAAACGGAATGACCGCGTGTTTAAGCATGGTGGCCTCATGATTTGTTGTCATTTTTGGAATTAGAGGACGACCTCGTGAGTCGTGCCTGCGGATACTTATGCAGGGGCCATACCCATTGCAAGATCCAGAGCGGCCACAAGTCTTAAACAGTGGCACGAACGTACCTTAATGTCGCATATGTATAAATTTTGACGCATTTGACCGTTTGCGCACGTTTTTTACGGTGCAAATGGCGCCCCACAAGGGGGCAATCGGGGCGCCTGGCGCACCTGGTTGGCGCGCGGTGTTACTTATTTATACCCACGCCATAGAAGGGTGTGAGGCCAAAAGGACTGATCTTGAAGTCGGTAACTTCCTTGCGCAAAGGCTGGAACACCGTCGAGTTGGCGATCGGTGTGATAGGCACCTGTTGCTTAAGGATTTTCTGCGCCTGTTGGTAGAGCTTGACCCGTTCGTCACGATCGGTTGAAACCTTGGCTTGCTGAACCAGTTTGTCGTACGCCGGATCACACCACTTGGCGTAGTTGCTACCTTTCACCGCAGCGCAGCTGTAGAGCACGCCGAGCCAGTTATCCGGGTCACCGTTGTCGCCGGTCCAGCCGTAGATCATCGCGTCATGCTCGCCGTTCTTGGCGCGTTTGATGTACTCGCCCCACTCATAGCTGACGATATTGGCCTTGATCCCGACCTTCTCCCAATCCTGCTGGATCATCTGCGCCGACATCCGCGCATTCGGGTTGGAGGCGCGCTGCACGGTCATCGCCCACAAATTGATCGTCGTACCGGGTGCAACCCCTGCTTCTTTCAGTAGCGCCTTGGCTTTGGTCGGGTCGTAGGGCGCGTCCTTGATGGTCGGGTCATACGACCATTGCGCCGGTGGCAGGGCGTTTTGCGCGAGTTGGCCGGCGCTCTGGTACACGGCTTTGATGATCGCCGGTTTGTCGATGGCCATGTCCAGGGCCTGGCGGACCTTGAGCTGATCCAGTGGCGGATGCGTCACGTTGTAGGCCAGGAAGCCGAGGTTGAATCCGGCCTGCTTCAGCACCGTCAGGTTCGGGTCTTTCTCCATCACCTCGATATCGGCCGGGCGCGGGTAGCCGCTGACCTGACACTCGCCGGTCTTGAGCTTCTGCAAGCGTACGGCGGCGTCCGGGGTGATCGAGAACACCAGGTTGTCGATCTTCACGTCCTCAGGTTTCCAGTACGCCTTGTTGCCGACGTAGCGGATCTGCGAGTCCTTCTGATAACGCTTGAACACGAACGGGCCAGTGCCGACCGGCTTCTGGTTGATGTCCGCGGCTTTGCCTTCCTTTAATAGCTGCGCGCCGTACTCGGCGGACTGGACCGAGGCGAAGCTCATGGCCAGGTTCTGGATGAAGGCGGCGTCGGTGTTGTTCAGGCTGAAGCGCACGGTGTGCTCGTCGATCTTGTCGACGCTCTTGATCGTTTTGTTCAGGTCCATGTCGGTGAAATACGGCGACTCGGCGGGGTAGGCCTTGCGGAACGCATTCTCCGGATCGAGCAGACGCTGGAAGGTGAACAACACGTCGTCGGCGTTGAAATCCCGGGTTGGGGTGAAGTAGTCGGTGGTATGAAACTTCACGCCGTCGCGCAGGTGGAAGGTGTAGCTGAGGCCGTCCTTGCTCACGTCCCAACTGGTCGCCAGGCCAGGCTCGACTTCGGTGCCGCCGCGTTTGAATTGGGTGAGGCGGTTGAAGACGGTTTCCGCCGAGGCATCGAAGTCGGTGCCGCTGGTGTATTGGCTGGGGTCGAAGCCGGCGGGGCTGGCTTCGGAGCAGTAGACCAATGTTGTGGCGGCTTGGGCGAAGGGAGCGGTGGTGGCTAGGGCGATTGCGAGCAGGAGAGGTTTGACGGTGGTTCTTTCCATGGAGTCCCCGGGGGATTTGGGTAGCGGTGTATTCCTGAGAGTAGCTTTGTTGACCGGGCGCGCGGAAATATCGTTTTTTGAGGGGGACCCCTCTGTCTGGGCATAGTTGGCCGTTTTCCTTCGGATGTGCTCGGTTAAAACTGTGGGGGCTGGCTTGCCTGCGAAGGCGGCCTGATAGCCGACCTGTTTTCTGTTGACCGAGTACATATCCATTCCTGCGGTAACGGCCGCTTAGGGTTTATCCCTTACGGCGAGTCCCTTTTGGCAAACGCCCCAAAAGGAACCAAAAGGTCTCGCCCCGAGCGTCCGGCCCCTCGCTTAGGCTCGGCGTTCCTTCGCTCCGGTATTCATCTGGGGGCATCGCCTCCGGTCGGCTTCGCTTCGACCTCCTCTCGATGTGTGCGGCTTCGCCGCACGGCGCTACGCGCCTAACCCCCAGATGAACACCTCCACTCAGCCTCCCGAAGGGGCGGGCAGAGCAAGATCAAGATCAAGAGCAGGCGAGCTAACGCTCGGCCTAATGAGTGGTGA
>Ga0209862_1000054_pt1 | contig 38030 bp, 31 predicted proteins | sample OrgsoiDNA_201061_FD_185809 | JGI IMG/M metagenome (GOLD analysis project Ga0209862, IMG submission 185809) | Permafrost soil microbial communities from the Arctic, to analyse light accelerated degradation of dissolved organic matter (DOM) -... | ecosystem: Environmental > Terrestrial > Soil >... | reverse complement strand
GACAGCATCGCCGCCGCCACCAGCGACAGCCTGACCTTGCCGCCCGGCTATACCTCCTCGGTGCTGATCAGCTGGGGCCAACCCCTGGCCAAGAACGGCCCGGCCTTCGACGCAAGCGGCAACGGCACCGCCCAGGCCCAGGAAGTCCAGTTCGGCGACAACAACGACGGCATGAGCCTGTTCCCCTTCCCCGGCGACGACAATCGCGCGCTGATGGCGATCAACAACGAATACACCAACTACCGCTACCTCTATCCCCATGGCGGCCAGCCACAGTCACTCGAAGACGTGCGCAAAGCCCAGGCCAGCGAAGGCGTGTCGGTGATCGAAATACAGCGCAAGGACGACCAATGGCACTTCGTCCAGGGTTCGTCCTATAACCGGCGGATCCACGGCAACACACCGATCAGATTCGGCGGTCCGGCAGCCGGCCACCCCTGGCTGCAGACCCAGGCCGACAAGCAGGGTCGCAAAGTCCTCGGCACCTTCCAGAACTGCGCCAACGGCAAGACACCCTGGGGCACCTACCTGACCTGTGAAGAGAACTTCACCGACTGCTTCGGCAGCAGCCATACCGAACAAAAATTCGATGCCGCGCAAAAGCGCTATGGCGTCGTGGCCACCAGCAAGGAGATCAACTGGCACGCCCACGATCCGCGCTTCGACATGGCCCTGAATCCCAACGAGCTGAACCGTCATGGCTGGGTGGTGGAAATCGATCCGTTCGACCCGCAATCCACCCCGGTCAAGCGCACCGCCCTGGGCCGTTTCAAGCACGAGAACGCCGCCCTGGCCGAAACCCGTGACGGCCGCGCCGTGGTCTATATGGGCGACGATGAACGCGGTGAATTCATCTACAAGTTCATCAGCCGCGACAAGATCGACCACAAGCACCCCAAGGCCAACCGTGACCTGCTGGATCACGGCACCTTGTACGTTGCGCGGTTCGACAACGGCGACGGCAACCCGGACCGTCCGAAAGGTTCGGGTGAATGGGTCGAATTGACCTTCGGTAAAAACGGCATCGATGCCGGCAACGGTTTCACCAGCCAGGCCGAAGTGCTGATCCACGCCCGGCTGGCCGCCAGCGTGGTCAAGGCGACACGCATGGACCGTCCGGAATGGATCGTCGTCAGCCCCATCGACGGCCAGGTCTATTGCACCCTGACCAACAATTCAAAACGCGGTGAAGAAGGCATGCCGGCCGGCGGCCCTAATCCCCGGGAGAAGAATGTCTACGGGCAGATCCTGCGCTGGCAGGCCGCAGGCAATGATCATGGCGCCCACACCTTTGGTTGGGACCTGTTCGTGGTGGCGGGCAACCCGGCGGCGCATCCCGGCACGGCCAAGGCCGGCTCGTCCAATATCACTGCGCAGAACATGTTCAACAGCCCCGACGGCCTGGGTTTCGACAAGGCCGGCCGCCTGTGGATCCTCAGCGACGGCGACTACAGCAACGCCGGGGATTTTGCCGGCATGGGCAATAACCAGATGCTTTGCGCCGACCCGGCCAGCGGGGAAATCCGTCGATTCATGGTCGGCCCGGTAGGCTGCGAAGTGACCGGCATCAGCTTCTCGCCGGACCAGAAGACCTTGTTCGTCGGCATCCAGCATCCGGGTGAGGCCGGTAACTCGACCTTCCCCGAGCATTTGCCGAACGGCAAGCCGCGCTCGTCGGTGATGGCGATCCGGCGGGAGGATGGCGGGATCATCGGCGCCTGACGATCCCTCTTCGCGGCGGTGCGACGACCCGACAAGCTCCGCTCCCACGACCATTTCAAAACCGAACACGGTCTTGTGGCGAGCGGGCTTGCCCGCGCTCGGCTGCGAAGCAGTCGCAAACCCGGCCACCTCGGTTTACCTGACACACCGCGCGCTCAGGTTTTAGGGCCGCTTCGCGCCCCAGCGCGGGCAAGCCCGCTCGCCACAAGTAGTCCATCACCTTTCTACGCCCCGGTGCGCTAACATGCTTGGCCGGACGCGGCCGCCTGCCGCCCGCAGGAGTCAGCATGTCCCACCCGTTTGAAACACTCACCCCCGACCTGGTGCTCGACGCCGTGGAAAGCATCGGCTTTCTCAGTGACGCCCGGGTCCTGGCGCTCAACAGCTACGAAAACCGTGTCTATCAGGTGGGCATCGAAGACGGCGAACCCCTGATCGCCAAGTTCTACCGCCCCCAGCGCTGGACCAACGAGGCCATCCTCGAAGAACACCGCTTCACCTTCGAACTGGCCGACTGCGACGTGCCGGTCGTCGCGCCGATGATCCACAACGGCGAAAGCCTGTTCGAACACGCCGGTTTTCGCTTCACCCTGTTCCCCCGGCGTGGCGGCCGGGCCCCGGAACCGGGCAATCTCGACCAGCTCTATCGCCTCGGACAACTGCTCGGCCGCCTGCACGCCGTGGGCGCCACCCGCCCGTTCGAACACCGCGAAGCCCTCGGCGTGAAGAACTTCGGCGAAGACTCGCTGACCACCCTGCTGGAAGGCAACTTCATTCCCCGCAGCCTGCTGCCGGCCTATGAGTCCGTGGCCCGCGACCTGCTCAAGCGGGTGCAACAGGTCTACGCCGAGACCCCGCACCAGAACATCCGCATGCACGGCGACTGCCACCCCGGCAACATGATGTGCCGCGACGAGATGTTCCATATCGTCGACCTCGACGACTGCCGCATGGGCCCGGCCGTCCAGGACCTGTGGATGATGCTCGCCGGCGATCGCCAGGAATGCCTCGGCCAACTGTCGGAACTGATGGACGGCTACAGCGAGTTCCACGACTTCAATCCCCGCGAACTGGCGCTGATCGAACCCCTGCGCGCCCTGCGCCTGATGCACTACAGCGCCTGGCTGGCCCGTCGCTGGGACGACCCGGCGTTTCCCCACAGCTTCCCGTGGTTCGGTAGCGAGCGTTATTGGGGCGACCAGGTCCTGGCGTTGCGCGAACAACTTTCCGCGCTGAATGAAGAACCGCTGAAATTATTCTGACGGTTGTGGCAGGATTTGCTGGCGCCCGAAAGGGCGTCATCCCCATTCAATAAAATAAAACTCTTATAAGAAATTAGTCAGCAGCCTAAGCAAGGACTCTGCATGCAAGCCGCCAACCCGCGTCGCGGGTACATCCTTGGCCTCAGCGCCTACATCATCTGGGGCCTGTTCCCGATCTACTTCAAAGCCATCGCCGCCGTACCGGCCGTCGAGATCATCATCCACCGTGTGCTCTGGTCCGCCCTGTTCGGCTCCCTGCTGCTGCTGGTCTGGAAACACCCGGGCTGGTGGCGCGAGCTGCGGGACAACCCGCGGCGCCTGGCGATCCTGGCCCTGAGCGGCACACTGATCGCCGCCAACTGGCTGACCTACGTCTGGTCGGTGAATAACGGGCGCATGCTCGAGGCCAGCCTGGGTTACTACATCAATCCGCTGGTCAACGTACTGCTGGGCATGCTGCTGTTGGGCGAACGCCTGCGCCGCCTGCAATGGATCGCCGTCGGCCTCGCCGCCGTGGGCGTGGCGCAGCAGGTCTGGCAGGTCGGCAGCCTGCCCTGGATCTCGCTGGTGTTGGCGCTGACCTTCGGTTTCTACGGACTGATCCGCAAACAGGCACCGGTCAAAGCCTTGCCGGGGTTGGTGGTGGAAACCTGGATGCTGGTGCCCATCGCCATCGGCTGGCTGTTGCTGCACCCGCTCGCCACCAGCGCCCAGGCCGAATTCTGGACCACCTCGCAAGCCTGGTGGCTGGTCGCCGCCGGCCCGGTCACGCTGATCCCGCTGGTGAGCTTCAACGCGGCGGCGCGCCACCTGCCCTACACCACCCTGGGTTTCCTGCAATACATCGCGCCAACCTTGGTGCTGCTGCTGGCCGTGCTGCTGTACGACGAACACCTGACCGCCAGCAACCTGGTGGCCTTCGTGTTTATCTGGACGGGACTGGCGGTGTACAGCGTCGATGCCTGGCTCAGCCTGCGCAAGCGCAGCTGATCAAAAAACACACAAAAGCCTGCAAGCCTTGCTCTGCTTGGGCTACAGGCTTCTACCCCAAGGTTATCCACAAGCCGGTCCACGCCGTTTGTGCACAAGCCCTTGAAACTGCTCGTTTTTTGCTCATACCCTGGAAAGCCCCGGCCGGCCTGGTCGGGCGTAGGCTCTCCCCAGGTTATCCACAGGCCCATCCCCGTTAAAACTGGATAACCCGCCTCACGCTTCGTCGCTGCGCAACATCAACTCCACCATCAATTCGTCGGCCAGGGTTTCCAGGCCCGACTGCAGGGCTTCCAGCGGCAGGTCAAACGGCACCGCCAGGATCGCCTCGGCGTGGAACAGCGGGTCGCCACTCATGGGCGCGGGGCTGACGTCGGTCACCAGTTGCTCCAGGTTGATGCCTTGTTCAGTCAGCAAGCGGGTGATATCTCGTACGATGCCAGGTCGATCATTACCCACCAGTTCCATCGCGATGGGTTTCCAGCGGCCGGGCGCTTCACCGCCGCCGGGAATCACCTGAATCTGAATCCCTTGGCTGGCGAGTGCTTGCAGGGCCTTGATCAACGCGTCATGGGCCTCGGCCGGCGCCTCGACCCGGACAATCCCGACAAACTGCCCGGCCAGGCCCGACATCCGGCTTTCCAGCCAGTTGCCGCCATGCTCGGCGATGCACAGGGCAATCTGTTCGACCTGGCCGGCCTTGTCGGGTGCGAATACTGTCAGTACGAGATGGTCCACGGGATAGCCCTCTTGTCGTTGGTCGATGCAGTATAGGCAAGAGGGCCAAAGCTGTGGTGTGGGGCTGGTCAGCGTAAGGCGAGTTGTACCGCGCTCTTGTAGGAAGTCGAATTAACCGTTCAGAATCCTAGTATAAATTTTTGATTGGGTCTTGTCGGAGATTCAGCATTTTCAAGATAGACGGCACTACCTTCCGCTCCACTCGGATCGACAGTCACAAACTTGTAGCGATTTTCCTTATACATTACTATAGTCACAGCCCCACCGCCTGCATCCGCGACAATCCATTCTTGTTCTTTGTCTCCCTGTACATATCTGTCGACATTGACTCTCCTCTCACCTACCGCAGTCCAGTATTCTTCACGCTCCACAGCGGCCTGAATATAATCATAATCTCTATGAGCAGTAACTCGCCACAATGATATAAGTGGAGGACTGTCTGCACGAGTAATCTTGATGTCTCCCGTGATTTGGTCGGCATAAAGGTAGTTTCCGTTTACAAGTGAAAATATTCTTAATGGCGTATCGGGAAAGCGCATCACTCGACGCAAGCCGACCTCAATTGTCTGAGCTTGAATTTCAGATTCAGGGGTACTTTTTCTCTCTTTCATTATAGATCTCCTTTGCTTGCTGATTGAGGCAACAGCAATGGATACAGCAATGGCGAAGAACCGAGAGAGCTTGCCAACAACTGACTGATACATAATACCAAAGTACTCAATATATTCTAATAGTGAAAAGCGCAAGCTGGCCCAACTGACCGGTGACGAGTTGGGCCCCGACAGCAAAAATAAGGGGTTTTTTACGCCCCCTGACCACTCTGCATCTGCTTGCCAAAAACAGCACTCATAATACAACTCCGAATTTTTGACTGTTGGCCCCTGTGCGTCTGAGGCAGAGGACCAAAGTATTGTCTGCCACACTGGCTCCTTCGACAGACAAAACCTTACCGGAAAAGGCTAGACTTTCGATATACATATAACCATTTCCCGCATCCGTAATTTTCCAAAATTGACTATCCGCTCCACTATCAACTCCATAAGCAAGGACTTCATCTTTAGAATTATCCGCAGTCATGATCCTGTCAGAGCTGGCACTTCTGATTTGATAAGCCTTTTTTAAGTCGCTATAAGTTAACGTCCAGAGCGAAAACCCACCGGATTTACTTGTAATCCTTATCAAAGGATCGGATGCGCTGCGAAAAAAAAGAAAACTATCTCCGTAGTTCAAACCCGCGAATATTTTTTGTGACCCTGCTGAAACAGATACCCGCCGGTTTGGGCCATCTTCAAGCGCTTGGTCTGGCGTTGCAGGCTCAGGGGTTTTGGTGCTCTTTTTCATTGCCATTCTCCTTTGCTTGCTGATTGAGGTAACAGCAATGGATACAGCAATGGCGAAAAACCGAGGCAGCTTGCCAACGACTGGCTGATACATAATACCCAAGCCCCCAGTATAGCTTGAGAATGAAAGGCGCAAGCTTGCACCTGGCCCTGACTGACCGGCGACGCCAAGCCCGCACTTGAAACCAAGCCCCCTCCCCGACAGTCACCGCCGCCCCTCCAGCCAGTCAACCGACCGACTGAAAAACTAATCGTGTACGATTTTCAGATTTATCTGGAACAATCCATGCTTTTCTTGAGAACATCAGCGGCTGATGCGTGACCGGACAGAACCCACTGGTCGCGAAACGACGTATTTAGTCTGATTTTCACAACCGCAATGCATCATGTAGTATGCGCCGGCACGCACTACATAACGTTGGATCGACGTCTGCCCGAGTGTCTGTGAGATCACGGAAAGCCCCGCCGGCTCAGGTCGGCCGGGTGAGCCCAGCCGTCCGCGAGGGCATGTTCTGGTACTGTGTTCAGAGAAGCACGCAAGGCTTTAAATAGAAGAGCTGAATAGCTGAGCAGAGTGAGGCAAGCAATGACTGAACACGTTCAAGTCGGTGGCCTTCAGGTCGCCAAAGTCCTGTTCGACTTCGTGAACCACGAAGCCATTCCCGGTACCGGTCTGACCGCCGACCAGTTCTGGGCCGGCGCCGACAAGGTCATCCATGACCTGGCCCCGAAGAACCAGGCCCTACTCGCCAAACGCGATGATTTCCAGGCCCGGATCGATGCCTGGCACCAGTCCCGGGCCGGCCAGGCCCATGACGCCGTGGCTTACAAAGCCTTCCTGCAAGACATCGGCTACCTGCTGCCAGAAGCGGCGGATTTCCAGGCCACTACCCAGAATGTCGACGACGAGATCGCCCGCATGGCCGGCCCACAGTTGGTGGTGCCGGTGATGAACGCGCGTTTCGCCCTCAACGCCTCGAACGCCCGCTGGGGTTCGCTGTATGACGCGCTCTATGGCACCGATGCCATCAGCGAGGCCGACGGCGCGGAAAAAGGCAAAGGCTACAACAAGGTCCGTGGCGACAAGGTCATCGCCTTCGCCCGCGCCTTCCTCGATGAAGCCACGCCCCTGGCCGCCGGCTCCCATGTCGACTCCGTGGGCTACAAGATCGTCGACGGCAAACTCGTGGTCAGCCTCAAAGGCGGCAGCAACAGCGGCCTGAGCAACGATGCCCAGTTGATCGGCTTCCAGGGCGATGCATCGGCACCCACCGCGATCCTGCTGAAAAACCACGGCCTGCACTTCGAAATCCAGATCGACGCCAGCAGCCCCGTCGGCCAGACCGATGCCGCCGGCGTGAAGGACCTGCTGATGGAAGCGGCCCTGACCACCATCATGGACTGCGAAGACTCGGTCGCCGCCGTCGATGCCGATGACAAGGTGGTGATCTACCGCAACTGGCTCGGCCTGATGAAGGGTGACCTGGCGGAACAGGTCGCCAAGGGCGGCACCACTTTCACCCGGACCATGAACGCCGACCGCGTCTACACCGCCGTCGATGGCAGTGAGTTGAGCCTGCACGGCCGCTCGCTGCTGTTCGTGCGCAACGTCGGTCACCTGATGACCATCGACGCGATCCTCGACAGCCATGGCAACGAAGTGCCCGAAGGGATCCTCGACGGCCTGATCACCAGCCTCGCGGCGATCCATAGCCTCAACGGCAACAGCGTGCGCAAGAACAGCCGCACCGGCTCGGTCTATATCGTCAAGCCGAAGATGCACGGTCCGGAAGAAGCGGCGTTCACCAACGAGCTGTTCGGCCGCATCGAAGAGGTCCTGAACCTGCCGCGCAATACCCTGAAAGTCGGGATCATGGACGAAGAGCGGCGCACCACCGTCAACCTGAAAGCCTGCATCAAGGCCGCCAGCGAGCGTGTGGTGTTTATCAACACCGGCTTCCTCGACCGCACCGGCGACGAGATCCACACCTCCATGGAAGCCGGCGCGATGGTGCGCAAGGCGGCCATGAAGACGGAAAAATGGATCGGCGCCTACGAGAACTGGAACGTCGATATCGGTTTGAGCACCGGCCTGCAAGGTCGTGCCCAGATCGGTAAAGGCATGTGGGCCATGCCGGACCTGATGGCCGCCATGCTCGAACAGAAAATTGCTCACCCGCTGGCCGGCGCCAACACCGCTTGGGTGCCATCGCCGACCGCCGCCGCGCTGCACGCGCTGCACTACCACAAGGTTGACGTGTTCGCCCGTCAGGCCGAACTGGCCAAACGTGCTCGCGCTTCGGTGGACGACATCCTAACCATCCCGCTGGCCGTCAATCCGAACTGGACGCCAGAGCAGATCAAGAACGAACTGGACAACAACGCCCAGGGCATTCTCGGTTACGTGGTGCGCTGGATCGACCAAGGCGTGGGTTGCTCGAAAGTGCCGGACATCAACGACGTCGGCCTGATGGAAGACCGTGCGACGCTGCGCATTTCCAGCCAGCACATCGCCAACTGGCTGCGTCATGGCATCGTCACTGAAGCTCAAGTGATGGAAAGCCTCAAGCGCATGGCGCCGGTGGTTGATCGTCAGAACGCCAACGACGCGCTGTACCGTCCGCTGGCACCGAACTTCGACAGCAACATCGCCTTCCAGGCGGCAGTCGAACTGGTGATCGAAGGCACCAAGCAGCCGAACGGTTATACCGAGCCGGTTCTGCACCGTCGTCGTCGTGAGTTCAAGGCAGCCAATGGCTTGTAACTAAACGCTGATGCTGGACATGAAAAAGCCCTGATCTTTCGATCAGGGCTTTTTTATTTGTGGATGCGCTCACCTGTGGCGAGGGGGCTTGCCCCCGTTCGGCTGCACAGCAGTCGTAAAGTCGGCGAACGCGGCCTGTCTGAAAAAAGCAGGGGGCCGCTTCGCGTCCCAACGGGGGCAAGCCCCCTCGCCACAAAAGCCCTCTCAGCTTGAAGTCTTTGTTAAGGTTCCATCCCCAGCTCATGCTTGACCAACGCCAGCAACTTAACGGTATCAATCGGTTTAAGCAGAAAATCCACCACGCTCAAATGCATGGCGGCGATCGCGTCCTTCACGTCGGCATCGCCGGACACGATGATGATCGGCATCGCCGCCCGGACCGACTCGCGCACTTCGCGGATCAAGTCCAGGCCATCAACATTCTTCATCCGCAGATCGGTAATTACCAGGCCAATCGAAGGCGTTGTGTCCAACAGTTTGAGCGCGGTTTCGCCACTGGCGGCGGTCATGCAACGTACGCCATCCAGCGCAAGGATCTCCGATAGCAGTTCTCGAGCGTCTTTGTCGTCGTCAACGATCAACACCCGCTGCGGCGGAAGATCGGGTTCCAGCATGATCGCACTGAGCGCCTCGCGCTCGGCGTCACTCAAAATATCGTGGTCGGACATGGCTTACTCTACGTTTTCAATTCAATCCCCTAGCACAATGGTCAGACATCGCTAAGCAGAGCTTCAATGTGCACTTCGTCGGATATTTTCCCTAGAGGCAAATTGAAAGGTTTTACGCACAAAGTGTGTAGGACTTCTCTCAAATATAGACATATCCACCGACTACCTAGACTTACGTCCAATGGGCACCCCGCACGCAGGGGCCGACCATGGCTGATCGATCCGACAACAACAATTCAAAAAAGACTGCGGTAATAGTTATGAGTAAAGCGGATGCCTTCACCCAGGCAGGGAAAACCGCGGTGTTGCAGAACATTCAGGGCACTTTGCAATTCCTCCAGCGCTTCCCGCCCTTCAATCAGATGGAACATGCCCACCTGGCCTACCTGGTGGAGCAATGTCAGCTGCGTTTCTACGGTCCCGGCGAGAGCATTATCAAGCCCGCCGACGGCCCGGTTGAGCATTTCTACATCGTCAAGCAGGGCCGGGTGGTTGGCGAACGCCCGCACACGGCCAAGGGTGGCACCGAAACCACCTTCGAAATCACCACGGGGGAATGCTTCCCTTTAGCCGCGTTGCTGGGTGAGCGGGCGACTCGTACCGAACACCTGGCCGCCGAAGACACTTTCTGCCTGCAACTGAACAAACTGGCCTTCATCAAGCTGTTCGCCCTGTCGAATACCTTTCGCGACTTTGCCTTGCGCGGGGTCAGCAGCCTGCTGGATCAGGTCAACCAGCAAGTCCAGCAAAAAGCCGTGGAAACCCTTGGCACCCAGTACTCGCTGAACACGCGGCTGGGCGAGTTGGCCATGCGTCACCCAGTGACGTGCAGCCTGGCCACGCCGCTGCGTGAAGCCGTGACCCTGATGCATGAGCAACAGGTCGGCAGCATCGTGATTGTCGACGAGCAGAAGGCGCCCCTGGGGATTTTCACCCTGCGCGACTTGCGCCAGGTTGTCGCCGACGGGACCACCGATTTCAGCGAAGCCATTGAGCGGCACATGACCCAGGCGCCGTTTTTCCTGACGCCGGACCACAGCGCTTTCGACGCGGCGATTGCCATGACCGAACGGCACATCGCCCACGTCTGTCTGGTCAAGGATCAGCGTCTGTGCGGCGTGGTGTCCGAGCGCGATCTGTTCTCCCTGCAACGGGTCGATCTGGTGCACCTGGCCCGAACCATCCGCAGCGCCCAGCGGGTGGAAAACCTGGTGGCACTGCGCGGCGAGATCGGCCAGTTGGTCGAGCGCATGCTGGCCCACGGTGCCTCTTCGACCCAAATCACTCACATCATTACCCTGCTCAACGACCACACCGTGTGCCGGGTGATCGAGCTGACCCTCGCCGAGAAAGGCGACCCAGGTATCCCGTTCAGTTGGCTGTGCTTCGGCAGCGAAGGTCGTCGCGAGCAAACGCTGCACACCGATCAGGACAACGGCATTCTGTTTGAGGCCCGGGACGCTGCGCATGCCGCCGAGATCCGCGGCAAATTGCTGCCCATCGCCCAACAGATCAACCAGAGCCTGGCGCTCTGCGGCTTCACCCTGTGCAAGGGCAACATCATGGCCGGCAACCCTGAGCTGTGTTTGTCCCGGGCCGAGTGGGCCCGGCGGTTCGCGGCGTTTATCCGCGAGGCGACGCCGGAGAACCTGCTGGGCTCGAGCATTTATTTCGACTTGCGGGTGGTTTGGGGTGATGAACAAGGCTGCGAACAACTGCGCCGAGGGATTCTCGATCAGGTGGCGGATAACCGGTTGTTCCAGCGGATGATGGCCGACAATGCCTTGCGCAACCGGCCGCCCGTGGGACGCTTCCGTGAGTTCGTGCTGGCGCGCAAGAATGGCGAGAAAGCCACGCTGGACCTGAAAGTCCAGGGGCTGACGCCTTTTGTCGACGGTGCCCGATTGCTCGCCCTGGCCAATGGCATTGAAACCAACAACACCCTGGAGCGCTTCCGCCAACTGGTCGCCAAAGAAGTCATCGAACGGTTGGACGGTGCGGCGTATGAAGAGGCGTATCACTTCATTCAGCAAACCCGCATGCAGCAACATCAACTACAGACCCGGGAGAACTTGCCCTACTCCAACCGCGTCGATCCCGACAGCCTCAATCATCTGGACCGGCGCATCCTGCGTGAGTCCCTGCGCCAGGCCCAACGCCTGCAAAGCAGCCTGACCCTGCGGTATCAGCTATGAGTCTGTTTTCATGGCTACGCCCCGCCGCCCCGCTGCTGCCCGAGGATCTTCAACAACGCCTGGAACGCTTGCCGGTCGGCGCCCAGTTGAGTGAATGCAGCCTGCGCGAGCAACGCTGGGTGGTGCTGGATCTGGAAACCACCGGGCTGAACCTGAACAAGGATCGGGTGCTGTCCATCGGCGCCGTGGTGATCGAGGACGGCGCGATTGATTTCAGTCAGCAATTCGAACGCACGCTGCAATGTGCTGACATGAAGTTGGCGCCGAGTGTGTTGATCCATGGCCTGGGGCCTAGCGCGATTGCTGCCGGCAGTGACCCGGCGCAGGCACTAATCGAGTTCATGGAGTTTGTGGGCGACAGCCCAGTGTTGGCGTTTCATGCGCCGTTCGATCAGCACATGCTCGGGCGCGCGTTGAAAGATCATCTGGGCTACAAGCTGCAGCATCCGTTTCTGGATGTGGCGGACATTGCACCGCTGGTCTGCCCGCAGGCGAACATCCGCGAGGCCGGGCTGGATGAGTGGATTGAGTGGTTCAAGCTCGAAGTCTTCGAGCGGCATAACGCCAGTGCCGATGCATTGGCCACGGCGGAATTGGCGTTGATCTTGTTCAGCCGGGCGCGGCAGCAGCAGATTCACAGCCCATTGAATCTGCAGCAGCGTTTGAGTCAGTGGAAGCGACGGCAGCGGGCGCCTTCGTTTTAGATATCCGGCGCCTCGTCTGACGCCAATTGCTTCCCTGCGCCACCCCAACGGTGATCGCACTGCTCACGCGCTGTTGGGCGATGGCGTGTGGGATGCCTTGAGCTAGTTGGGCCTGGGCATCCCCGCCTTCCTCGCTTTGCGCGGGTTGCTGCAACGCCGCTGACCGATCAAAACACCACAATCCTTGTAGGAGCAAGCTTTGCTCCTACAGGTTTCGAGCCGCATTTCTGATCTTGAGCTATCGGGTCAACGCGCTATGCTGCCCGGCACTGCCACTGATCGAGACACTGCCATGTCCGCCCCGAGCATGACCCTGTTCCACAACCCCGCATCGCCCTTCGTTCGCAAAGTCATGGTGCTGCTGCACGAGACCGGTCAGACCGATCGTGTTGCCCTGCAACTCAGCCAACTCACGCCGGTCAGCCCGGACCTGGCGCTCTGCGAAGACAACCCACTGGGCAAGATCCCGGCCCTGCGCCTGGCCGATGGCAACGTTATCCATGACAGCCGGGTGATTCTCGATTACCTCGATCACCAGCATGTCGGCAATCCACTGATCCCTCGCGAGGGCTCGGCCCGCTGGCGCCGCATGACCCTGGCCTCCCTGGCCGACGGGATCATGGACGCTGCGGTGATGATTCGTTACGAGCAAGCGTTGCGCGCCCCGGAGAAACAATGGGAGCAGTGGCTTGATGCCCAGCGCGAGAAGATTCGCCGTGCCTTGGCGTTGCTGGAAGCGGATGCGATTGCCGAGCTGACCAGTCATTTCGATGTGGCGGCGATCAGTGTGGCCTGTGCCTTGGGTTACCTGGATTTGCGCCATCCCGATCTGGAATGGCGCGAGGCGAATCCGAAGCTGGCCGAGTGGTTTTTTGAAGTGAGTCAGCGGCCTTCGATGTTGGCGACGATGCCGAAGGTTTAGCTCTTCATAGGCTGGACCGGCCTCTTCGCGAGCAAGCCCGTTCCCACATTTGATCGGTGGCTTGCACATATATTGTGTTCACTGGAGATCCCTTGTGGGAGCGGGCTTGCTCGCGAATGCACCACACCGGATCTAACGGAAACAACCCAAAGATAAGCGTCGCCAACACCTCCCCTTCCCGCTGATCCTCACGCAACCCCAACGACCGGCTCATTCCACCGCTCCAATATCAAACGCCAACGGCTTGGCCGACTTCTGCCCAATCCCGTACCAGTCCAGCTTGCGGGTCAGCACCATGAACACACCCAGCAACCCGAACAGCAACAACGAGCCCATCAACAGCGCGTAATCCTCGGCACTCAACAAGCCATAAAGCAAACCGTACAACGCCGCCAACCCCGCCGAAAAACTCAAGCCGTGACGCACGCTGCGCAGTACGTGGCAGACATAGAACCCGATCAACAACACACATCCGCTCGCCGACAACACATACGCCAAGGCAAAACCGATGTGCTCGGACAACGACAGCAACAACAGGTAGAAAAACGCCAGGGCCACGCCCACCAACGCATATTGCACCGGGTGCACCGCCAGGCTTTTCATCACTTCGAACAGGAAGAAACCGGCGAAGGTCAGGACAATGAACAGCAGCGCATATTTGATCGCCCGATCGCTTTTGAGGTACTGGTCCACCGGGTCGATGAAGCTCACGCCGAAGCTGCGACCGTTGAACGCGTCACAGCCAGCGCCGGAGACACAACTGTTCAAGGCTTCTTGCAGGTTGGTGGAGAAAAACGTGGTCTGCCAATTCGCGGTGAAGCCCTGATCGGTGACTTCACGCTGGGCCGGCAGGTAGTTGCCGATAAAGCTGGGGTGCGGCCAGTTGGCGGCCAACGCTACTTTGCTGGTCTTGCCCACCGGCAGCACTTGCAACTGACCGGTGCCTTGCAAACGCAGGTCGAAACCGAAGGCCAGTTCCGTGGCTTGTCTGGTATTCAACGCCGGCAGCATCACGTGCACGCCCTCCCCCAAGAAGCCGACCTGGCTGCCAGGTACGAAGTCCAGGCGCTGACCATCGAGTTCCAGTTTCAGCGCGTTTTCGATGCCGCGAATGTCGCTGATACCCACAGCCAGAAACGGCTGGTCAAACTGATAGTCGGCGAAGTCTTCCTTGATGCCCAGTTGTTCAGGGATCGTGAAATGGCCGCTGATGCGGTTGTCGGCATGGAACAGCCGCGCTTCATAAATGCCCCGGGAACGCAGCTCGGTCTGAACCTGGCCATCCAGTTCGAAGTGTTCCGGGAGGAAGTACAGACGACCGCGTTCTTCACCGACTTCCTGGTAACGCTCGTTGGTTTTCTCGTTGAGTTTCCAGGTGCGCACCACTTTGCGATACGGCACCACCATCAGCGGCCCGCTCAACTGCTGGCTGTAGCTGGAACTGCGGGCGATGTCTTCGAGCACACCGTCGCGCAGTTGCTGACGGTCCTGGATCACGCCGTTGATCATCAGCAACGGAATCATCAATAACAGTATCAGTAGGGCAATCGCCCCGAGTTTTATGGTCAGGTTGCGGTTCATGGGACTCTCCCTGTTTGGATGGGGGAAGTCTGGGATGGGTGTGTGGGGGTTTCGTGGAGGCTATGTGGGGATTGTGTGGAAATGCCTGTAAAAGCCGATTGCACCTAGGCACACTGCGGCCCCTTAAGGCCATCTCCGGGTATTTACCGGAGTATTTTCCGGCCAAGTACAGCTCAATATTTTGGCCGTTGGTTTGCTCCAAAGCAGACCAGACAAGGAGCGCTCCATTGCGAAACAACTCGTTTGACCTGATCAGGCACCTTGCCGCCCTTATGGTCCTGGTAAGTCATCACTATGTGTTAGCGGGAATGAACGAGCCCGTCATTCAAGGTTACAACTCGCTGGGCGGTGTGGCGGTGCTTTGTTTTTTTGCCATTTCCGGGTTGTTGATTACCCTCAGCTATTTGAATGCCGCCAGCCTTCAGGACTATCTGGTGAAACGCGTCGCCCGGATCTTTCCTGCGCTCATCGTTTGCTCATTCGTAATGACTTATGTAGCCGGGGCTTTTTTTGCCAGCGACTATGTCTCGGGGAAAGAAGCCCTCATCGACTTTCTGCGAATTTCAGCGTTCGGGCGGGCAACTATTGATGAAATAACCAGCGATTTCGTATTCAGCGAATCCTTCAATGGAAGCCTGTGGACATTAAAAATCGAGTTCGCTTTTTATATTCTGCTCGCACTAGTGCTGACCCTATACCGCAAAGCCATGATGCCTTGGACGCTGCTCTTGCTATTTTGCATAGCGACTTATGTGCTGGGCAACTACCCGATGAATGCCCTGGCACAGAAGCTTCTGGCCTACTGCGCAGCCGGCATCGCGTTTTTCGCCGGGTCATTGATAGCGTTTTATAAAGACCGCTTCAGTGGCGTGCGCACAAAGGCAATAACCCTGGTGGCTTGCTGTCTTCTGGTATTCGCATCACTGGGTACTTCGATGGTCTGGGTTCTGGCAACTCTGGGGATCAGCCTGGCAACCCTCAGTCTGGGTTTGTTGTACGTTGATAAAAACATCAGAGGACGGTTCGATATCTCCTATGGCATGTACCTGTATGCCTTTCCCGTACAGCAATTGGTCATCAATAAAACACAACTGGCCTTCTTCCCTTCCATGGCCGTTTCAACCGTCATTGTCATTAGCCTGGCAACTCTTTCATGGTTGCTCATCGAACGGCCGGTACTTGCCTTGGCCCACCGAAACAAGCCTCGTAAATCAGTACCTGATTCGGCGGTGTCTTGAGTTACCAAGGACCTCAAGGCAAGCGAACCCGAGCCTCGACGCCACCGCCCACATTGCCAACCCATAATTGCCCTCCATGCAACTTAACCACCTCTTCAACGAAGTTAAGCCCCAACCCAGTGCTTTTGCGCCCACTGTCCGGCCGCGGCAGCGAGTAAAACCGCTCACTCAAGCGTGGCAACGCATAGTCGGGAATCGCCTGAGCCTGGTTGAACAACCTGAACTCAACCTGCTCACCAACCCGCTCGGCACTGAATCGCAAAACACCCTGCGCCGGCGTGAAATCCAGCGCGTTCTCCAGCAAGTTGCCCAACGCCTGACGTAACAGGAACGGCTCACCGATCAAAACCAGATCCTCGGCAATCCTCTGTTCAACACACAATTGTTTGCCTTCAATCCGCGCAGCCTGAGCGTCCAGCAGTTCTTCCACTAACGCCGCCAACGGCACTTCAACTCGTTCTTCCAACCCTTGACGCTGCTCGACCTGAGCCAGGTTCAGCAACCGCTCGATCAACTGTTGCATCCGCGCACTTTCGCTGTCGATGTTGCTGACAAAACGCTGCTGCTGGGCCAACGGCATCTCGCCCTGAAGCAACTCCGCCGCGCCGCGAATCGCCGCCAATGGGCTTTTCAATTCATGGGTCAGGGTGTGCACGTAGCGCTCGACGTAGGCCTTGCCTTCGAGTTGCGTGCGCATCTGCTCCACGGCTGTCGCCAGTTGCTCCAGTTCGCCGCCGCGATAATGCGGCACCTCGACCCGTCGACCTTCACTGACCGCCTGGGCATAAGCAGTCAACCGTCGCAGCGCCGCGCTCAGCCACCACGACAGCAGCGCGCCAAACAGCAGACCGAGGCCGATCAGCCCGGCACCGTAATAGACCAATCGCCGTTCAGTGCGGTCGACGTAGGGTTGCAGCGAAATGTTGGGCTTGGCCACGGTGACCACGCCGATGATCTGGCCGTTGTCACGAATCGGCGCGCCTACGTGCATAACCGAGGAACTCGGGTCGTCGGGATCGCTGCGGGTCGAGCGCGCACCGTATTCGCCGCGCAGGGTCAGGTAAACATCGTTCCAGCGCGCGTAATCCTGGCCCACCGCTACACCGCTGGAATCCAGCACCACGATGCCTTTGGCATCCGTGACGTAGATGCGGTTGTTGACCTGATTCTTTGTCAGGCCCCAGATGCTTGCCTTCGGCTGCCGCTCGCCGTAGGCGTTGAGCAGTTCTGGCCAGTGATTCTGGTTGAGAGTGCCGGCCTTGAAGTCATCGCGCAGGATCTCGGCCATCAGGTTGGCCGTGTCTACCAGGGTTTCTTCGGTGGTCTGGCGCACACCGGGGCGGATTTCCTGCATCACGGTGTTGAGCACGAAGTAACCGGTCAGGCCGATAAACAGCACATAGACCAGAAAGATCCGGATGCCCAGCGCCATCAGCTGTGCCCCGGACTGTAGCTGTAGCCGAGGCCGCGATGGGTCTGGATCGGTTCGGCGTCGGCTCGCACCAGCCGCAGCTTGGCGCGCACGCTTTTGATATGGCTGTCGATGCTGCGCTCGTAACCGGCATCGGCCGGCACACCCAGGGCGTCGAGCAATAGCTCGCGGCTGAACACCCGTTCGGGTTGTTCCAGCAGGCATTGCAGCAGACGGAATTCGTGGCGGGTCAGGCTCAGGGGCTCGCCGCGATAGCTAATCTGCACCCGTTCGCTGTCGACGCGAAACAGCACTGGTGAAACTTCGGCCACGGCACGGGGTGCCATGCGCTTTAGAATCGCCCGGACCCGCGCCGCCACTTCTCGCGGGCTGAACGGCTTGACCACGTAATCGTCGGCGCCAATCTCCAGGCCCACCACCCGGTCGATTTCGCCGTCGCGGGCGCTGAGGAAGATCACCGGCACCTCGCTGAAGCGGCGCAATTGCTTACAAGTCTCGAAGCCGCTGATGTCCGGCAGGCCGATGTCGAGAATGATCAGATCGGCCGGGGTCTGGCGTTGATGCTCAAGCGCGGCCTCGCCGAGGCTCACCCAGGTCGTGGTGAAGCCTTCACCCTGCAACGCAAAAATCAACGTGTCGGCAATGGCCGCTTCGTCTTCGACAATCAGGATATGAGGCATAGCGTCCGAGCACGGCAGTTAAGTTGCGCAACGGTGGCCCAAGCCTCACATCCCGTCAATCAGCAGTCAGGTTTATCCGCGGTAAAGCGACGTGCCGGGTTCACCGCAGCGCCAAACTCGCGCAAGGCCTTGGCGCCGATCAGCAACGGATAGTTGAAGCTGCTGCGGTCGGTGAGATTAACCTCGACCGTGCGTTTGACGTTGCCCAGGCACAATTCCAGATCAACCACCGGACGCTTGGTCGGGGCGCTCACGTCCTTGTCGTCTTCGTCTTCTTCGGCGCGGGTCTTGATCTTGCTGATCCGCGCGATCTTGTGCTCGTAGACCTTGTTGCTCGCGTCCTTGGTGCCGAGACGGAAGCGCACCCAGTCTTCGCCATCACGGGTGAAGGTTTCGATGTCCTTGGCCGACAGCGACGCGGTCAGGGCGCCGGTGTCCATCTTGGCCTTGAGGACTTCACCGCCGATTTCCGGCAGCGCGATGTATTCGTAACGCCCGTACAGGGTCGGCTCGGCGGCCATGACCGGCAGGGCCACGAGGGTCAGCAGTGCAAGGAGGGATTTCACGTAATGGGCTTCCTTGGGGAATTGGGGCGCATAGGCCGAATTCTAGACCGCAAAAAACAATGATAGTTGAACTGGCACAGACCTTTGTGGCGAGGGAGCTTGCTCCCGTTCGGCTGCGAAGCAGCCGTAAATCCGGTTCACTCGGTACACCTGAAACAGCGTGGTGTTTGGTTTTGGGGCTGCTTCGCAACCCAGCGGGAGCAAGCTCCCTCGCCACAGGTTATTTCATATGGCCTGAAGCATAACGCCGTAAAGGTGAAACATTCGTCACCCCCGATTTGGCCTGCCGCCCGAAGCTGCTTATCATGACGCGCCAAAATTCGTCCAAGAGTTACTTATGCGCCGCCTGCTCACCGGCTGTTTCGTTACCCTGCTGCTGTTACTCAACACCCTGGTCCTGTTCGGCCCGCTGATGGTGTTTGCCCTGCTCAAACTGGTCCTGCCCGGCCGTTATCGCGACTACGCCTCATGGTCGGTGATGTGGATCGCCGAAACCTGGGCCGAAATCGACAAGCTGATCTTCCGGCTGTGCATCCCAACCCAATGGGACATTCGCGGTGGCGATGACCTGCGTGGCGATACGTCTTATCTGGTGATCAGCAACCACCAATCCTGGGTCGACATCCCAGCGCTGATCCAGACCCTGAACCGGCGCACGCCGTTCTTCAAATTCTTCCTCAAGAGAGAATTGATCTGGGTGCCGTTCCTGGGCCTGGCCTGGTGGGCGCTGGATTATCCGTTCATGAAGCGCTACACCAAGGCGTTTCTGGCGAAGAACCCTGAACTGGCCGGCAAGGATCTGGAGATCACCAAAGCCGCGTGCGAGCTGTACAAACGCCAGCCGGTAACGGTGGTGAATTATCTGGAAGGCACACGGTTTACCGCGGCAAAAAGCGCTCAGCAGCAATCACCGTTCAGGCATCTGCTCAAGCCGAAGGCCGGCGGTGTGGCGTTTGTACTGGCGGCGATGGGCGAACAGCTGGACGCCATTCTGGATGTGACGATGGTGTATCCGCAGCAACGGATTCCGGGGTTTTGGGATTTGATCAGCGGCAATGTGCCGAAGGTCATCATCGATATCCAGACCCGCGAACTGGACCCGGCGTTGTGGCAGGGGGATTACGAAAACGATTCGGTGTTTCGCGAAACGATCCAGAACTGGGTCAACCAGCTCTGGATCGAAAAGGATCAGCGCATCGACGCGTTGCGCGCCGAGAGCCGCTGAATCAGCTGCCAGCGCCCCAGATCCCGCCCAGGCTTTTCAGCAGTGGACCGCCAACGCCTTGGCCACCGAGGTACTGGAGGATCACCGGGGCAAATTTGCCGACCATCCCGCTGTCCATGCCCAGGGCGCCAAACGCGCTGTTCATGTCGCTGGTGCTTTTTACATTGCCCAAGGCATTTTCCAGACCGGCCGATTTACCGGACGAACCGAGCATCCCGGCCAACGCCCCCATCTGACCGCCGCCGGACAGTTTGTCCAACCCCGGCACGTCTTTGGCCAGTTGCGAGTAATCGGTGGAGCTCAGTTGATTCTTCGCCAACCCCAGCATTGCCCCGGTGCCGCCGACGGCTTGTTGCGGGGTAACGTTCAGTTGCGAAGTCAGCGCACCGAGCAGGCCCGCTGTTTGCGAGGTCGGCGCGGCATTAGTGGCCGCATCGCCGCCCTGCATGCTCGAAGCCGCTTTGGTCACATCGTCCAGGCTGAATGCTGCGAAGACCGGGCTGGCGGCCAGGGTCATGAGCGAAGCCAGTGCAAAACCGCGTGAAATCTTCATCGAGACAACCTCTTTAGGCATAAAACCGCCCACCCATGGACGGCGAAAAACTGTGTGTTGGACTGGCACCCCAGAGGATTGTTCCCTGTCCCCTGTAGGAGCGGGCTTTATGTGGCGAGGGGGCTTGCCCCCGTTCGGCTGCGAAGCAGTCGTCGGCCCGTTGAATGCGATCAGCCTGGAAAATGCGGGGGCCGCTTCGCGACCCAACGGGGGCAAGCCCCCTCGCCACAATTGACCACAGTCAGAAAAGAATTCCGTTGCGCTGCATCCAGTCTAGTCCCCGTTGCGTATATCAAGCACGGACAGACACTCCTGGCCGATTCTCCCCCACAAGGATCACCCCCATGAAACGCACTTCGATCAAAACCCCGTTGATTGCCAGCCTGCTGACCCTGGCCCTTGGCGGCGGATTCGCCCTGAACAGCGTGCAAGCGGCGAGCATGAGTCATGACAGCGTAATGGTTGGCGGCCAAGCCATGATGCCTAGCAAAGACATCATCGATAACGCCGTGAATTCCGCCGACCACACCACCCTGGTGGCCGCAGTCAAAGCCGCCGGCCTGGTCGACACCCTCAAAGGCAAAGGCCCGTTCACCGTGTTCGCCCCGGTCAACTCAGCGTTTACCGCCCTGCCCGCCGGCACTGTCGATACCCTGCTCAAACCAGCCAACAAAGCGACCCTGACCCACATCCTCACCTACCACGTGGTCGCCGGTAAGCTCGACATGATGACCCTGGCCGAGAAGATCAAGGCCGGCGGCGGCACCGCCGAACTCACCACCGTCGCCGGCGGCAAGCTGTGGGCGATGATGAATGGCCCGCACAACATCGTGATCAAGGATGAAAAAGGCGACGTCGCCGACATCACCACCTATGACGTGAACCAGTCCAACGGGGTAATTCAGGTCATCGACAAAGTGCTGATGCCCAAAGGTTGAGCAGTGCTCGCCGACCCCGCGCATCGGGGTCGGCGTTTTCCTGAGGTATCCGCCCGTGAATGGAACAACTGCGCGCCGTGAACTAACCTCTGCCTGCAACCGGCACCGCTCGCAGCCAACCACCGCTATCTCGATTGCCCGGAGAACCGTTATTTCCATCGCCGACACCGATCAGCTCAGGCAGCTTCTGGCCCAGTGTTCATTGGGTGACCGCCGCGCGTTCGAGACGCTTTACCGCAGCGTCGGCCCGCGCTTGCACGGTGTCGCCCTGCGTTTCATGGGTCGGCATGACCTGGCCGAAGAGGTGCTGCAGGAAAGCTTCGTACGGATCTGGAACAACGCCTCGCGCTATGAATCGCACCTGTCGGCACCGCTGACCTGGATGATCAACATCACCCGCAATCAAGCCATCGACCAATTGCGCAAACACCGCGACCGGCCGCTGACCGATCTTGAAGAACAGGCCCTGGAGGATGAAAGCCCTTCGGCCCATGAATTGTTAAACCGCGCCCGCGAAGCCAAGGCCCTGAACCAGTGCCTGGAAAGCCTCGAAGGCATGCAGCGCCAATCGATCACCGTCGCCTATTTTCAGGGGCTGTCCTGCGCTGAACTGGCCGAACACCTGGCCGCGCCGCTGGGCTCGGTCAAATCCTGGATCCGCCGCGGTATGGAGCGCCTGCGCAGGTGCCTGGAATCATGAACTATCAAACCCCGACCTTGCGCCGCGCCCTTGCCGCCGATTACGCCATCGGCTTGATGCCTGCTGCGGCTCGCCGGCGTTTTGAACAGTTGTTGCTGGAGGACGCCGCTCTGCGTGCGGAACTGGCGAACTGGCAGGACAGCCTCACCAGCCTGACCGAAGCATTACCTGAACAACCGGTGCCGGATCGCGTGTGGCAAGGCATCACCGCACGCATCGATCCGCAAGAACTGCACGTGCCAGAGAAGCGTTCGTTCTGGAACTGGATGCGGGTCACGGTCGCGGTGTGTTCACTGGCGGTGATTATGTTCCTGAGCGTGCTTTATAACCGTGATGAAGCACGTTACAGCGCGACCCTGCTGACGGCCGATGCGCAACCGGCGCTCAAGGTACAAGCGCACGAGAATTACCTGCAAGTTGAGCCGTTGACGTTGGCGGCAGTTGATCCGGGACGCAGCCTGGAACTGTGGGCGATACCGGCGAACGGCAAGCCGATTTCCCTGGGGGTGATTCCGGCGGGCGGCAAGGGCAAGGTTGAGCTGAGCGAGGCGCAGAAGGCGCTGATCGGCAAGCCGATTGCGTTGGCGGTGAGCCTGGAGCCGAAGGGTGGTTCGCCGACCGGGCAACCGACGGGGCCGGTGTTGTATCAGGGGGCGTTGGCGGCACTCTGAAAGTACCGATGAGCTTTTGTGGCGAGGGAGCTCGCTCCCGCTCGGCTGCGCAGCAGTCGTAAAACCACCAGACACGTTCAGCCTGAAACAAAGCGGTGTGTGGTTTTGGGGTTGCTTCGCAACCCAGCGGGAGCAAGCTCCCTCGCCACAGGGTTTGTGTTCTACCAATAAAAAACGGCGACCCGAGGGTCGCCGTTTTGCATTGCGTGAAGCCTTACGCCGCGCTGAACAGCTTGTGCGGGTCGATCACAAACTTCTTCGGTACGCCGGCATCGAACTCGCCGTAGCCACGTGGTGCGTCATCCAGGCTGATGACTTCCACGCCAACGATGTCGGCAATGTGGATACGGTCCCACATGATTGCCTGCATCAGTTGGCGGTTGTACTTCATCACAGGCGTCTGGCCGGTGTGGAAGCTGTGGGATTTGGCCCAGCCCAGACCAAAGCGAATGCTCAGGCTGCCCATTTTCGCGGCAGCGTCCACAGCACCCGGATCTTCAGTCACGTACAGGCCCGGAATACCGATTTTGCCCGCCACGCGAACCACGCCCATCAGCGAGTTGAGCACGGTAGCCGGTGCCTCGTGTTTCACGCCGTCATGACCGTGACCGCGCGCTTCGAAGCCTACGGCGTCGACGGCGCAATCCACTTCTGGCTCGCCCAGCAATGCAGCGATTTGTTCGTGCAGCGGAGTGTCGAGGGACAGGTCAGCGATTTCGAAACCCTGAGCCTTGGCATGCGCCAGGCGCACGGTGTTGACGTCACCGATGATCACCACCGCCGCGCCCAGCAGGCGAGCCGAAGCGGCAGCCGCCAGACCGACCGGGCCGGCACCGGCGATGTACACGGTGCTGCCTGGACCAACGCCAGCCGTCACGGCGCCGTGGTAACCGGTCGGCAGGATGTCGGAGAGGCAAGTCAGGTCGCGGATTTTTTCCATCGCGCGATCGCGATCCGGAAGTTTCAGCAGGTTGAAGTCAGCGTACGGCACCATCGCGTATTCAGCCTGGCCGCCGGTCCAGTCACCCATGTCGACATAACCGTAAGCACCGCCGGGACGGGCCGGGTTAACGCTCAGGCAAACACCGGTGTGCATCTCTTTGCAGGAACGGCAGCGCCCGCAAGCGACGTTGAACGGTACGGACACCAGGTCGCCGATTTGCAGGTTTTCGACGTCGCTGCCCTTCTCAATCACTTCACCAGTGATTTCATGCCCCAGCACCAGGCCGGTTTGAGCCGTGGTACGACCGCGCACCATGTGCTGATCGGAACCACAGATGTTGGTGGACACCACACGCAGGATGACAGCGTGATTAATCTTCCTGCCGCGCGGGTCCTGCATTTTCGGATAGTCGATTTTCTGTATTTCGACCTTGCCATTGCCGAGATACACCACACCACGATTGCCAGACATGCTTTCACCTCGCTGTTGTTTTTATGTAGCGGTCGCGTCGCCATGGAGCGGCGGCGCGTTGATTGCTCGGGTTAGTGCTTGTGTCTTTTGTTGTTTGTTATGGCCTCTTCGCGAGCAAGCCCGCTCCCACATTGGTTTTGCGGTGTACCCGAGATTTGTGGGCAGACACAAATCCCCTGTGGGAGCGGGCTTGCTCGCGAAGGCGTCCTAAAGAACGACCGTGCGATTGGCGTTCAAAAACACTCGTCGTTCAATGTGATAACCAACCGCTCGGGCCAGGGTCAGGCCTTCGATATCCCGCCCCTTGGCGATCAAATCTTCCGGGTAATGGCTGTGGTCCACCGCTTCCACGCCTTGGGCGATGATCGGGCCTTCGTCCAGGTCGTTGTTGATGTAGTGCGCCGTCGCGCCGACCAGTTTCACGCCTTTGTTGTAGGCCTGGTGATACGGCTTGGCGCCCTTGAAACCCGGCAGCAGGGAGTGGTGAATGTTGATCGCCTTGCCGTCGAGTTTGCGGCACAGTTCCGGCGACAGGACCTGCATGTAACGGGCAAGGATCACCAGTTCGGCGCCGGACTCTTCGATCACCTGCCACACCTGACGCTCTTGCGACGGTTTGTCGTTCGGGTCGAGCGGGAAGTGGTAGTACGGAATCTGGTGCCAGTCGGCCAACGGTTTGAGGTCCGGGTGGTTGGAGACCACGGCGGCCACGTCCATCGACAACTGGCCGATGCGCTGGCGGTAGAGCAAATCGTTGAGGCAGTGATCGGCCTTGGAGACCATGATCACCACTTTTGGCCGATAGTTCGGCGCGGTGAGTTCGAAGATCATGCCGAAGGCCTGGCCACGCTCTGCCAGGCCGGCGCGGAAGGCGAGTTCGTCGAAGCCGTCGGGCTGGCGGAATTCCACGCGAATGAAGAAACGGCCCGAGAGTCGGTCATCAAAGGAATGATGCTCGGTGACGTAGCAGCCCTGCTCGAACAGAAAGCGGGTCACCGCATCCACGGTGCCGAGGACGCTTGGGCAGTCGGCGGTCAGAATCCATGTGTCTGGGGCGCGGCTCATAGTGCGGTGACTCCTGTTCGAAAATACCTACGCGACTGCGAAGACCTGTGGCGAGGGGGCTTGCCCCCGTTCGGCTGCGAAGCAGTCGTAAAACCGGCAAACGCGGTGTGTCAGTCAAACCGCGTCTTGAGGATTTGGGGCTGCTGCGCAGCCCAACGGGGGCAAGCCCCCTCGCCACAGGTGGGAACGATCATCCATCAGGCCTGAACGCTAAGCCCGTATTCAGCGGCCGCATCCTGCAACCACAACCACCAATAATCCGAGAAGCTGCGACGAATCAGCAGTTCCCAGGTGTCTTCGGCGGTGTGGCGGATCACCAGTTGCGACTTGGCAAACACGGTGCCAACAGCCTTGCCCACCGGGAAGCTGTTGGGGTGCACGTCGTAGCTGGTGGATTTCATCAGCACCTGGCGCACATTCGGGCCGCTCAGTTCGAGGATCTGCTGGCCGCCGCTGACGTTGACGATCTGGATGTGCAGGTCGCCCAGCGCTTCACGGAGTTTTTGCTCGGCGGCGAATTCTTCACCGCTCGGCACGATCAGCAGCCACTCGTCCGGCCCCATCCATTGCAGGCTGGTTTCGCCTTTGACGATGACGGTCAGGGCGCCCGGCAACTCGATGCCCAAGGCCTTGTGCACGCCAGCGCTGAACGCGGCATCGTGGCCATCGCCTCGGATGGTCAGGTGGCCGAGGAGTTTTTTCTCACGCACGATCACGCCGGCGTTTTTGCGACCCTTGCCCACCAGGTTGGCGAGGTCGGCATGATGCAGCGACGACTCGGCCTTGGCCCCGGTGGTTGGGCGTTGTTGGTAAACATTGGCTGCGGTCATAAAGCACCTTTATCAATTCTGTTGGTTCCGGCCCCTGTGGTGGCTGGACTGACGCCTTCGCGAGCAAGCCCGCTCCCACATTTGACCGCGTTCCCCTGTGGGAGCGGGCTTGCTCGCGAATCGCTCAGACGACTCGGTGCAACCGCCCGCCCACAGGACTCGAGGCCATTAGATGTTCTGGCGATCACCCTTCGGATCGAAGAACACCGAAGAAACAATCTCCGCCTCGATCACGCTACCGTCGGCCAGCGGTGCGAACACCCGCTCACCGATGCGTTTCAAGCCGCCCTTCACCACACCCATGGCAAACGAATAGCCGAGGGAGTTGTGCGCGTAGCTGGAGGTCACGTGACCAACCATGGTCATCGGGATGGTTTGCTTGGTGTTGAACACCAGTTGCGCCCCTTCCGGCAGCCATTTGGTCGGATCGATCGGCTTCAGGCCCACCAACTGTTTACGTTGATCACGCACGCAGTCTTCGCGGTTCATGCCACGCTGGCCGATCCACGAGAACGGTTTGGTGCGACCGACACACCAACCCATGTTCAGGTCGTCAGGGGTCATCGAGCCGTCAGTGTCCTGGCCGACGATGATGAAACCCTTCTCCGCCCGCAGTACGTGCATGGTTTCAGTGCCGTACGGAGTCAGGTTGTACTGCTTGCCAGCCGCGACGATTTTCTCGAGCACGCCCATGGCGTAGTCGGCTTGCACGTTGACTTCGTACGACAGCTCACCGGTAAACGAAATCCGGAACACCCGCGCCGGCACACCGCCCACCAGGCCTTCTTTCCAGGTCATGAACGGGAACGCTTCGTTGCTCAGATCAATGTCGGTAACTTCGCTGAGCAGCTTGCGGCTGTTCGGCCCGGACAGGGTCATGGTTGCCCAGTGATCCGTCACGGAAGTGAAGTACACCTTCAGGTCTGGCCATTCAGTCTGTTGGTAGATTTCCAGCCATTGCAGCACGCGTGCAGCGCCGCCGGTGGTGGTGGTCATCACGAAATGGTTGTCGGCGAGACATGCGGTTACGCCGTCGTCGAACACCATGCCGTCTTCTTTGCACATCAGGCCGTAGCGGGCTTTGCCCACGTCGAGCTTGGTCCAGGCGTTGGTGTAGATGCGGTTCAGGAACTCCCGCGCATCCGGGCCTTGAATGTCGATCTTGCCGAGGGTCGACGCGTCCAGCAGGCCGACGCTGTCGCGCACGGCTTTGCATTCGCGCTTGATCGCGGCGTGCAGGTCTTCGCCGTTTTTCGGGAAGTACCACGGACGTTTCCACTGACCGACGTCTTCGAATTCAGCACCGTTCTTCACGTGCCAGTGATGCAGCGCGGTGAAACGTACTGGTTCGAAGATGTGCCCACAGTGACGACCGGCCACAGCGCCGAAAGTCACCGGCGTGTAGTTCGGGCGGAACATCGTGGTGCCCATTTGCGGGATGGTCACGTTCAACGAACGGGCGGCGATGGCCAGACCGTTGACGTTGCCGAGCTTGCCCTGATCGGTGCCGAAGCCCAGCGCGGTGTAGCGTTTGACGTGCTCGACCGACTCGAAACCTTCGCGGGTCGCCAGTTCAATGGCGGCGGCGGTGACGTCGTTTTGCAGGTCGACGAATTGCTTCGGCGCCCGTGCGGTCGCTTTTTCGTGCGGCACCTGGAACAGCGCCAGAGTCGGCTCTTCATGACGAGTCAGGGCTTTGGGCAGTACGCCCTCGACCACACTGAAACCGGCTTCGCTGGCAGCGCGAGCGCCCCCTTCAAAACCATCGGCCAGGGAATCGCCGAGACCATAGACACCGTTGATGCCACCGACGCACACGCGTTTCTGCGGTGCTTCGCCCGGTACAAAACCGAGGATGTCTTCACGCCAGGTCGGCTTGCCGCCCAGGTGCGAAGCCAAGTGGACCACCGGGCTGTAACCACCGGAGGTGGCAACCAGATCGCAATCGAGCCATTCGCCAGGACTGGTCACAGCGTGGGCTTTGACATCAATCGCCGCCACGCGAGCCGCGGTAACGTGCTTGCTGCCACGGGCTTCGATCACGGCGCTGCCGGTCAGGATGCGGATGCCTTTGGCGCGTGCCTCTTCAACCAACGCACCGCGCGGGTTGCTGCGGGCATCGGCGATGGCCACCACTTGCAGGCTGGCGTCGAGCCAATCCAATGCAACGCGGTAGGCGTGGTCGTTGTTGGTCGACAGCACCAGTTTCTTGCCCGGTGCCACGCCGTAACGACGAACGTAAGTCGACACAGCGCCGGCGAGCATGTTGCCCGGCACGTCGTTGTTGCCGTAAACCAGTGGACGCTCGCAAGCGCCGGTCGCCAGTACTACGCGTTTGGCGCGAACCCGGTGAATACGCTGACGGACCTGGCCAATCGGAGCGCGGTCGCCGAGGTGATCAGTCAGGCGTTCGTGAATGGTCAGGAAGTTATGGTCGTGGTAACCGTTGACGGTGGCGCGCGGCAACAGCAGCACGTCCGGGGTGTCTTTCAGTTCCGCGATGACGCTGGCAACCCATTCGGTCGCCGCTTTGCCGTCGAGGCTTTCGCGGGAATCGAGCAGGCTGCCGCCGAACTCTTCCTGCTCATCGGCCAGGATTACACGAGCACCGCTGCGCGCAGCGGCCAATGCAGCGGCCAGGCCAGCAGGGCCGGCGCCGACGATCAGCACGTCACAGTGCTGGTTCATGTAGTCGTAGGTGTCCGGATCGTTCTCGGTCGGCGAGCGGCCAAGACCGGCAGCCTTACGAATGTACTTCTCGTAAGTCATCCAGAACGATTGCGGGTACATGAAGGTTTTGTAGTAGAAGCCCGGCGGCATCAGCTTGCCGCCGACCTTGCCGAGAATCCCCATCATGTCGTTGTTCACGCTCGGCCAGCCGTTGGTGCTGGTGGCGACCAAACCTTGGTACAGCGCTTGTTGCGTGGCGCGCACGTTCGGGATTTGCGTAGCTTCGGTGGCGCCGATCTGCAGCACCGCGTTCGGCTCTTCGGCACCGGCGGCGAAGATGCCGCGTGGCCGGGAATACTTGAAGCTGCGACCGATGATGTCGACACCGTTGGCCAGCAAGGCTGCAGCCAGGGAATCGCCTTCAAAGCCTTTGTAGACCTGGCCGTTGAAGGTGAAGCTCAGCACTTTGTTGCGGTCGATCCGTCCGCCGTTGGACAGGCGATTGATCTGGCTCATACCTTCTCTCCCAGAGCCGTGGCGGCCGCTTTCGGGCTGTCGGTCTTGTCGGTGAATTGTGGCTTGGTGCCGATCTTGTAGGTTTCGAGAATCTCGTAGGTCACGGTGTCGCGGGTCGCGTTGAAGTACTGACGGCAACCGGCGGCGTGAATCCACAGTTCGTGGTGCAGACCGCGAGGGTTATCGCGGAAGAACATGTAGTCGCCCCACTCCTCGTCGGTGCAGGTAGTCGGATCCAGTGGACGCGGGATGTGCGCCTGACCGGATGCGTGGAATTCCTCTTCGGAGCGCAGTTCGCCGCAGTGAGGACAGAAGATATGCAACATGGGGATTTCTCCTGTTAGTGGGCAACCGCAGCAGCGCCGTGTTCATCGATCAACGCACCGTTGTGGAAACGGTCGATGGAGAAAGGTGCAGCCAATGGGTGCATTTCACCCTTGGCCAGGCTCGCGGCAAATACGTTGCCCGAGCCAGGTGTTGCCTTGAAGCCGCCGGTGCCCCAACCGCAGTTGAAGAACATGTTCGGTACCGGGGTTTTCGAGATGATCGGGCATGCATCCGGGGTGGTGTCGACGATGCCGCCCCACTGACGGTTCATACGTACGCGGGACAGCACCGGGAACATCTCGACGATGGCCTGGATGGTGTGCTCGATCACCGGGTACGAACCGCGCTGGCCGTAACCGTTGTAGCCGTCGATGCCGGCGCCGATCACCAGGTCGCCCTTGTCGGACTGGCTGATATAACCGTGCACGGCGTTGGACATGATCACGCTGTCGATAATCGGCTTGATCGGCTCGGACACCAGCGCTTGCAGCGGGTGGGATTCGATCGGCAGGCGGAAACCGGCGAGTTTGGCCATGTGCCCGGAGTTACCGGCAGTCACCACACCGACGCGCTTGGCGCCGATGAAGCCCTTGTTGGTTTCAACACCGATGCACACGCCGTTTTCCTTGCGGAAACCGATCACTTCGGTCTGCTGGATCAAGTCCACGCCCAAGGCGTCGGCGGCACGGGCAAAGCCCCAGGCCACGGCATCGTGACGAGCCACGCCGCCACGGCGCTGAACGGTTGCGCCCAGCACCGGGTAGCGGGTGTTCCTGGAGCAGTCGAGGTACGGAATCTCGTCGGCCACTTGCTTGGCATCGAGCAGTTCGCCATCGACGCCGTTGAGGCGGTTGGCGCTGACCCGACGCTCGGAATCACGAATGTCTTGCAGGGTGTGGCACAGGTTGTAAACGCCACGCTGGGAGAACATCACGTTGTAGTTCAGGTCCTGGGACAGGCCTTCCCACAGTTTCATCGCGTGTTCGTACAGGTGCGCCGACTCGTCCCACAGGTAGTTGGAGCGAACAATGGTGGTGTTGCGCGCGGTATTACCGCCGCCCAGCCAGCCTTTCTCGACCACGGCCACGTTGGTGATGCCGTGCTCCTTGGCGAGGTAGTAGGCGGTCGCCAGACCATGCCCGCCACCGCCGACGATGACCACGTCATAGACCTTTTTAGGGGTCGGCGTGCGCCACATTTTCTGCCAGTTTTCGTGATGGCTGAGGGAGTGTTTGAAGAGGCCGAAGCCCGAATAGCGTTGCATAGTCATTTACTCCAAAACCGCGCTCAGCGATAAACCGGGAAGTCCGCGCACAGGGCTGCCACTTGCTGCGCGACATTCGCCTCGACATCGGCATCGCCGAGGTTGTCGAGGATGTCGCAGATCCAGCCGGCCAGCGTCACGCACTGGGTAACCTTGAAGCCGCGAGTGGTCACCGCCGGGGTGCCAATGCGCAGGCCCGAGGTCACGAACGGCGACTGTGGATCGTTCGGCACAGCGTTCTTGTTCACGGTGATGTGGGCGCGACCGAGGGCAGCGTCCGCTTCTTTACCGGTGAGGCCCTGACGAATCAGGCTGACCAGGAACAGGTGGTTGTCAGTGCCGCCGGACACTACATCGTAGCCGCGTTTGATAAACACGCCGGCCATGGCCTGGGCGTTGTCGATCACTTGTTGTTGGTAAGCCTTGAAACCAGGCTCCAAAGCTTCCTTGAAGCACACCGCCTTACCGGCGATCACGTGCATCAGCGGGCCGCCCTGACCACCGGGGAACACGGCGGAGTTGAATTTCTTTTCCAGTTCTTCGTTGGCCTTGGCCAGGATCAGGCCACCACGTGGACCGCGCAGGGTTTTGTGGGTGGTGGTGGTGACCACATCGGCGTACGGCAGCGGGTTCGGGTACAGACCGGCAGCGACCAGACCGGCGACGTGAGCCATGTCGACGAAGAAGTACGCGCCAACCTTGTCAGCGATCTGACGGAAGCGCGGGAAGTCCAGAGTCTTCGAATAGGCCGAGAACCCGGCGATGATCATTTTCGGCTTGTGCTCGACCGCCAGGCGCTCGACTTCGTCGTAGTCGATCAGGCCGGTGTTGGTGTCGATGCCGTACTGAACGGCGTTATAGAGCTTGCCGGAGAAACTGACTTTGGCGCCGTGGGTCAGGTGACCGCCGTGGGCCAGGCTCATGCCCAGCACGGTGTCGCCTGCGTTCAACAGGGCCAGATAAACCGCGGCGTTCGCCTGGCTGCCGGAGTGCGGCTGGACGTTGGCGTAATCGGCGCCGAACAGTTGCTTGGCGCGCTCGATGGCCAGGGCTTCAACCTTGTCGACGTGCTCGCAGCCACCGTAGTAGCGCTTGCCCGGATAACCTTCGGCGTATTTGTTGGTCAGGCCACTGCCTTGCGCTTCCATGACGCGTTTGCTGGTGTAGTTCTCTGACGCGATCAGTTCGATGTGATCTTCCTGGCGTTGCTCCTCGGCATTCATCGCCGCCAGCAGTGCATCGTCGTAGCCCTTGATCTGGTCTTGCTTGCTGAACATCGCGTCTCTCCCAGCGGCGGCTTGTGCGCCTTTCGTCTCGGTGAGGCACGTACCTTTCGGCAGTGCCCTTTGGATGCGATGGTATGACCGGCGCAGACAGGTCAAATGCCTATGGACGCCACGCAAAGGTGCGTTTACGACATGGGCTGAAATGGCTGGCCGAACACGGTCATCGAATCAGCTGAGATCCCCTGTGGGAGCGGGCTTGCTCGCGAATGCGTCAGGTCAGTCAACATCGTTGGTGGATGACAAACCGCATTCGCGAGCAAGCCCGCTCCCACAGGGAATGTGTCAGGCGATGAGTTGGTGCAAGGCCAACAGTGCGAGGAAATGCACGGGATAGAGCGCATACGCCCAGCGGCGCATCGGCGGCGGCTTGAGGCGACCGGCATGTCGCAACAGAAGTACGCCGGCCAGTGGCGCGATCAGACAAGCGGCGATCCCGAAGATCGCCACACTGTTGCCCAACTGCGCCGCCTCATATAGCACCTGCCACTGATTCGCCGCCAGACACACCAACCCCGGCAACAGGCTGAAATACCACGGCCGGCGGATCACCAGCAGCATCGTCAGCGGCAACAGCACGCCGAAGAAACCGAACATCAGTCGCTCCGGGAACAGCACCGCGAGCAACACGCAAGCGACCGCCAGCAGTCGCGATTGAAGCGTCGGACTTTGCCAGCCCCGCGCCACCAACAGGCCCAGCGCCAACGTCGGCAGCACGTTCAACGTGTCGGGATCAGGAATGAACAACCGATAGGGAATTTCACTAATCGCACTAAACAGCATCAACCAACCCAGATAGCGCCACTGACCGTCAGTCGTTACCGCACGCATGCGCGCCAGATTCGCCGCCATCGCCAGACAGAACCAGGGAAACGCCAGCCTGCCCGGCACATACAGAAAATCGAGGGAGTAACCGACATATCGCAGGTGATCGAGCACCATGCTCAGCAGCGCCAGCCACTTGAGCAGATCCAGCGCGCCGTCCCGTTGCGTCATGTGCATAATTGCCCGTCAATTGTGTAATTTTCTGACAGCATCATCGCGTGTGCTCTCCAGACGATCTTCGGTAAAGTGCGCACCATCATTGACCACAAAACCCTTCACCATAGGGGTTTTGAACACGGAATCAGGCCATGACCGATAAGAGCCAACAATTTGCCAGCGACAACTATTCCGGTATCTGCCCTGAAGCCTGGGCGGCCATGGAACAGGCCAACCACGGCCACCAACGCGCTTACGGCGACGACGAGTGGACCGCCCGCGCATCCGACGATTTCCGCAAACTGTTTGAAACCGACTGCGAAGTGTTCTTCGCCTTCAACGGCACCGCAGCCAACTCGCTGGCCCTGTCGTCGCTGTGCCAGAGTTACCACAGCGTGATCTGCTCGGAAACCGCCCACGTCGAAACCGACGAATGCGGCGCGCCGGAATTCTTTTCCAACGGTTCCAAACTGCTGGTCGCACGCACCGAAAACGGCAAGCTGACCCCGGAATCGATCCGCGAAGTCGCGCTCAAGCGCCAGGACATTCACTACCCCAAACCCCGCGTCGTGACCCTGACCCAAGCCACTGAAGTCGGCAGCGTCTACACCCCGGAAGAAATCCGCGCCATCAGCGCCACCTGCAAAGAGCTCGGCCTGAACCTGCACATGGACGGCGCACGATTCTCCAACGCCTGCGCATTCCTCGGCTGCTCCCCGGCCGACCTGACCTGGAAGGCCGGCGTCGACGTACTGTGCTTCGGCGGCACGAAAAACGGCATGGCGGTGGGAGAGGCGATTCTGTTCTTCAACCACAAACTGGCTGAAGACTTCGACTACCGCTGCAAACAGGCCGGGCAACTGGCTTCGAAAATGCGCTTCCTGTCCGCCCCGTGGGTCGGCATCCTGGAAAACGACGCCTGGCTCAAATACGCCAAACACGCCAACCATTGCGCGCAACTGCTGGCGGAACTGGTCAGCGACATCCCAGGCGTGGAACTGATGTTCCCGGTACAAGCCAACGGCGTGTTCTTGCAACTCTCGGAGCCGGCCATCGCCGCACTGACCGCCAAGGGCTGGCGCTTCTACACCTTCATCGGCAACGGCGGCGCACGCTTCATGTGCTCGTGGGACACCGAAGAAGAGCGCGTGCGGGAATTGGCGGCGGATATTCGGGAAGTCATGTCCCGCTAAGAGCAACCCGCCCCCCCCTGTGGCGAGGGAGCTTGTCGAAACGTCGCACCGTCCCGCTCGGCGGCGCAGCCGTCGTAAAACCAGCCAATGCGGTCTGCCTGACAGACCGCATTCTCAGTAGTTAGGGCCGCTTCGCAGCCCAGCGGGAGCAAGCTCCCTCGCAACAGTGACCGCGTACACCTGAAGACTTCGTCTACATTGTCTGGCGAGCCGTTCCATCTGCTCAGACAATAATAATCAGGAGCGCACGCATGTCCTTACAAGGCAAAACCCTGTTCATCACCGGCGCCAGCCGGGGCATTGGTCGCGAGATCGCACTGAGGGCCGCGCGGGATGGGGCCAATATTGTGATTGCCGCCAAGAGCGCCGAGCCGCATCCCAAGTTGCCGGGCACGATTTTCAGCGTGGCCAAGGAAGTCGAGGCGGCGGGTGGCAAGGCGTTGGCGTTACAGGTGGATGTGCGCGATGAAGTGGCGGTGCGTGAGGCGCTGGCCCGGGCCAATGAGCATTTCGGCGGGATTGATGCACTGATCAACAATGCCGGGGCGATCAAGTTGACGGGTGTTCAGCACGTCGAGCTTAAGCGCTTCGACCTGATGCATCAGATCAACACCCGCGCGGTATTGCTCTGCAGCCAGGCTGCCCTGCCCTATCTGAAGAAAAGCAGCGGACACATTCTCAGCATTTCCCCACCGCTAAACCTGGCGAGCAAATGGTTCGCGCAATACAGCCCTTACACCGTGACCAAGTACGGCATGAGCATGCTGACCCTGGGCATGAGTGAGGAATTCGCCAGTTACGGCATCAGCGTCAACTCGCTGTGGCCGCAGACCATGATCGCCACCGCTGCCATCGAATTTCAGCTCGGTTCGCGGGAATCCTTCAAACACGCACGAACGCCGGCGATCATGGCGGATGCTGCTTACGCGATTCTGAGCAGTAGCGGTCGCAGCATTACCGGGCGGTTGCTGATCGATGAAGAGATTCTCGGAGAAAACGGGGTGACGGATTTTGAGGGGTATCGGTTTGAACCGGGCTCAACCGACAAACTGATGCCGGACCTGTTTGTCGACTGAAAACACCGACCCATGTGGGAGCGGGCTTGCTCGCGAAGGCGGCGTGTCATTCGACATCAATGTTGACTGATCCGACGCCTTCGCGAGCAAGCCCGCTCCCACATTAGGTTTTGCGCAGTGCGTTAGAACTCAATCCGCACATCGCCCTTCGGCACGCTGCAGCACGACAAAATAAACCCTTCGGCCTCGTCTTCCTCGGTAATCCCGCCGTTGTGGTCCATTTCGACCTCGCCACCCAACTTCATCACCTTGCACGTGCCGCAAATCCCCATCCCGCACGCCTTCGGAATCAGCAGGCCAAGCTTGGCCGCCGCCGCATGCACCGTCTCACCCGGCGCCACGCGAATGCTCTTGCCGGATGCAGTGAATTCCACTTGATGCAGGTCCGCCACGTCGATGTCCGGTGCGTCGGCGGCGATTTCGGCTTGTTCCACCGCATCGGCACGGGCTTCCGGTGGCGTCGCACCGAAGGATTCCTCGTGATAACGGCTCATGTCGAAGCCGACCGCTTCGAGCATGCGCTTGACCGCGTTCATGTACGGCGTCGGGCCGCAGCAGAAGACTTCGCGTTCCAGGAAGTCCGGGGCCATCAGTTCGAGCATCTTGTGGTTCAGGTAACCGCGATAACCAGCCCACGGTTCGCCCAGACCATGCTTCTCGCAGATCAGGTGCAGGCTGAAGTTGTCGATCCGCGACGCCATGTGTTCCAGCTCGCGGTGGTAGATGATGTCTTTCGGTGAGCGGGCGCTGTGGATAAACACCATGTCGACGTTGCCGTTGGTGTCGTAGAACCAGCGCGCCATCGACATGACTGGCGTAATACCAACGCCGCCGCTGAGGTACAAAACCTTCGGCGCGGTGAAGTCCATGGCGTTGAACAGCCCGACCGGCCCGTGCACCGCCAGCTCCTGGCCTTCATGCAGGGTGTCGTGCAGCCAGTTGGAGACCTTGCCCCCCGGCACACGCTTGATCGTCACCGAAAAGCTGTACGGCACCGACGGTGAGCTGGAAATGGTGTAGGAGCGCATGATCGGCACGCCGTCGATTTCCAACTCCAGGGTGACAAACTGCCCCGGCTTGAAGAAGAACAGGATTGGCTGATCGGCCATAAAACAGAAGGTGCGCACGTCCCAGGTTTCCTGGATGACTTTGACGCAACGGACGATGTGTCGACCATTGGCCCAGGTCTGGGTGGTTACCGGATTCAGGAAGCTGTTGGACATGCTGTTCTCCACCGCCGATGGTCGGCCTTATGTTGGCGATTCTGCGTATAGCGCGAGCCACCCATTTACCTATCTGCGACATTCACATACTTATCGCGACCAGCCCCCAATTACCGGGGGTTGCGCGTCGGGAACAGATTGGGCCATGTCGCCCATGGATAAGGTTCTGGGCAGCGCCGGGCCCACACTCGCTTCACACAAAGACAGATTCTTTACACCTTGCGTAGCAAACCGTATCAGCCACTTTTCGCCGGCCACACAGAAATGGCCTTGAGGATCAAATCGATGGACGTCACCGCAAAAATCAGCCTGGGCGATCCGCTGGAACCCGCACGCAAGGCCACTGCGCAAATGCTGCAAGAGCGCGAGCGCACTTACTCGCTGCCGCAGCCGTTTTACTCTGACGAGCGGCTGTTTGATATCGATATGCAGGAGATCTTCCAGAAAGAGTGGCTGATCGCCGGCATGACCTGCGAAATCCCGACCAAGGGCAACTACCTGACCCTGCAAGTCGGCAAGAACCCGATCATCGTGATTCGCGGCGCCGAAGGCGTGGTGCATGCGTTCCACAACGTCTGCCGCCACCGCGGCTCGCGTCTGTGCACCAGTGAAAAAGGCAAAGTCGCCAAACTGGTCTGCCATTACCACCAGTGGACCTACGAGCTGGACGGTCGCCTGCTGTTCGCCGGCACCGAAATGGGCGCCGACTTCGACATGAAGCAGTACGGCCTCAAACCTGTGAATGTGAAGACTGCCGGCGGCTATATCTTCATCAGCCTGTCGGAGAACCCTCCGGCCATTGATGACTTCCTGCAGACACTGAACCATTACATGGAACCGTACGACATGGAGAACACCAAGGTGGCGATTACCACCACCTTGATGGAAAAGGCCAACTGGAAACTGGTGCTGGAAAACAACCGCGAGTGCTACCACTGCAACGCGTCGCACCCGGAACTGCTGAAAACCCTGCTGGAATGGGACGACGTCACCGACCCGCGCGCCGACCAGGGCTTCAAGGACCACGTCGCTGCTTCCGCTGCAGCCTGGGAAGCCGAGAAGATTCCTTACGCCCACGCCAGCTTCGGCCTGCGTAACCGTATCGTGCGCATGCCGCTGCTCAAGGGCACCGTGTCGATGACCATGGACGGCAAACAGGGCTGCGCCAAACTCATGGGCCGGATCAAAAACCCGGACCTCGGTTCGATGCGCATCCTGCACCTGCCGCACTCGTGGAACCACTGCATGGGCGACCACATCATCGTGTTCACCGTGTGGCCGATCAGCGCCCAGGAAACC
>Ga0209862_1000053_pt1 | contig 38129 bp, 30 predicted proteins | sample OrgsoiDNA_201061_FD_185809 | JGI IMG/M metagenome (GOLD analysis project Ga0209862, IMG submission 185809) | Permafrost soil microbial communities from the Arctic, to analyse light accelerated degradation of dissolved organic matter (DOM) -... | ecosystem: Environmental > Terrestrial > Soil >... | reverse complement strand
GTCCGCGAGTGAGCCGGAATCAAAAGCCTTCTCAATTTCGCGGCGCTCTCGGACGGCGAATCGCTCCGCGCATCGGGGCAGCCAGCCCCGGCCCTCCCGGAGCGCTTTGGCCACGGCGCTGTCGCCGTCGGCCAACCCCAGGCCCAGCGCGTCCGCGTTGGGCCAAGCCCCTCTCTCCGCGGCGGCCGCGAACGCCTCTTTGATTTCGATTTGGCGCTCGGGCCTTTGGAAATAATCCAGCGCAAGCAACGCGCCGATGGCATTGGGGCGCATTTTGCGCGAGTGGCCCAATCGCGACAAAAACCGACCAGAATTGCGGGCGTGATTTTCTGTGGCGTCCCAATCGATCAATGGCCCCAGGCGCTTGATCGCCTCCGGGTTGTCTTCATCCGAAAATCGCTCCGACGCTTCAAGCGCCAGGCGCGCTTGGCGAGAGGACGCCGACGCGTCCAACGGGGCCAACAAGGCGTCCACGATGTCCGAATGGCAGACGCCCCAACCATGCGCGACCGCGTTCACCAGCGCCGACGTCGCTTGCGCGCTTTCGTGCTCCAAGTCCGAGTGCGGCAACAGCCACCGAGACAACTCAGCGTCGCCCGCGGCGGTGGCGATCATCAACGCCGATTGCCCGGCGCCGTTCAGGCTCCGAGGATCGGAATGGGGCAACAACATTTTTGCCCCCGCCATCCATCGGGCGCGAACCGCGCTTAAAAAAGGCGTCTCGCCTCGAGCGTTTTCCGCGCTTAATTCGGACACGGGCAGTAGCCATGAGAGGCAAGCCTCGCTTTTGCCCTCGATCGACAAATCCAGCGCGCATTTTTTTTCTTTGTTTCGAAACAAAGGATCGGCGCCTTGCGCGAGCATGGACTCAATTTTTTCTGATTGATTTCTGCCTGCGGCCCGAATCATGGCGTGATGCAAGGCGACGAATCCCGCCATTTTTCGCTCCCTTCTCGAATGAGGCGTTGGCCAGCGTTTTGCCGGCCGTCTATTTATGGCCTTTTGCGGCGCGGCGCAAGGCGGCCCGCTCCGCGGCGCTCACACGGGCCGCGGCGCTTGCGCCGGACAGCACCGGGGCGCCCGGCGTGCGCAAGGCCGAAACCTCGGGCGCGCGCGGCCGCAGCGCCTGCGGCTCCAAAGGCGTTGCGATGGAGTCCGTCGCAGAGGGATCATCGGAAATCGGCGCCAAAGCCAGAGGCGCAAGCGCCGCGGGTTCGCGTTCGGACGCGGCCTGCGGCTCTTGCTCGGGGCTGGCCGAGAGGCCGTGTTCGTGATTGCGCGCCATGGAGGCGCTGCCGTCTTGTCTCTCAATCATCGCGGGCCCGACGCCGGTTGCTGAGAGCTCCATGGCGCTGCGGTTTTTTGCCAATTCGCGGACTCGTTGAGCCACGCCGGCCCATCCTTCGTTTTCGCCGGAAAATCCGCGCCAATCTTCGGAATCCACTTGTTCAGACCAAAAAGCCACGTGTTCGTTTGCGGCGTCCTGCGCCTGCGCCATCAAAGCTCGGGCAATCCACCCACGATCGGGCCATGATTTTCCCTGCGCGCGGCTTTTTCGCTCTTTGCCCAAAATATCGCTCAAAGCGCAGGGAAAATCATCGGGGTCCACCAGGCCGGAGCCGATCAAAAGCGAGAGCGTTTTTTCGCTCATCGGGCCCGGCTCCTGAACCTCTTTCCAAAAAACTTTGTCGCTGTTTTCCCTGCCTCCCAGATAGCCCGAGGCCAGCACCTCCTTGCGCGTTGTCGCGTCAGCGATCGCCCCGGCGCCTGCTTGAATGATGGCGCCCAATTTTTCGCCCTCCCAAGCGGAGACGGCCGACAGCACGCTGGCTTTGGCGACTTGATGGTTTTCCGCGCGCGACAAATCCCCCAGGGCCGCGAGCTCGGCTCGCCAGTAAGCGGTCCACCACGACAGCGAAACCCCGCTCAGCCTCTTGCTGTCAGCCATTTCCTTCTTTATTTTCTCATTAGAGGCCAGAGCGCGGGAAAAAATCCTCACTTCCTCGCGGTCCAATGCGTCGAACAATTGCGGGTCCCCCTTTTTTCTCGCGTACTCCAAATCCCTTCGCCTCTCCTGCATCAATTCCGAGAGAATGCAGCTCCAATCAACGCCCGAGTCGAGTTGGGCCACGCGAGCCACCGCGTTTTTCTCCGCGAACGAAAGCTTCTTTTCCGGCTCGTTCTCCATGTTTTTCAATGGCGCGATGCCCTGCCGCGCCGCCTCCTCCGCTTCTTCGCCAGCGAGCCCAATTGGCTCATCGAGCGGCGCGCCGCCGTTGCCAACGGCGGGCGACCAGTCGCAGTTCTCCGCTGGCCTGGCGAAAGCGGTTTTCGCGTCGCTCGTTTTTTCATTTTCGGGCGCGCCGGAGCCCACGCCTGGCGCTTCGCTTCGCGGGTCTTGCGAAATCAGAGGCTCAGCGGCTCCGCGTTCTTGGCGGTTTTCCGCAACCGGCGATTCGGCGGCTCGCGATTCAGCGAGAAGCGCGCCTGCTCGGCCTTTGGCCTTTTCAAAAAAACGCAGGGCCCATCGTTTGGGCAAGGGGCTGTTTTCTGTTTGCGTCGCGTCAACAAACTCATCCATGGCGGCTCCCGATGTTTAAAACCGCTGCGGACGCGGCCTGCCGCCTCTTTTTTGAGGCTGAGAAAAGGCGCTCCTGCAGAGGGTTTGGCGGTGAAAAGGCATTATTGACTTGCTATTTTCCTCCTTTTTTTCGCGGTTTTTGATTTTTTTTCGTTCGTTCGGACAAACTTTCTTTATTCATTTGAGCGCGCGCGGCTGAACAGCCGGTGCTCCGCGTGGAGGCTCTTTTTCGCCGTTTGTCCCTTGAACGGATGGCTTCCCGCCACGCTCTGTCTATGATTCGATTATTGATTCAGGCGGCCCGCGCGCGATTGCCCCTCCCGGCGGCCGCCGCTCGTTCGCACATTATGGAGATCCGCCATGCTCAACCGTTTCTCGCTTCAATCCCGCAAGGCGTCCTGCCTGCGTCTGGCTTTGGCTTCTTTGGCGGCCTGCCTTGGCGTCGCGCCTCTGGCGTCCTTTGCGCAAATTTCCCCCGGCGTTCCGCCCGCGGTCAACGACGGCTATTACGCCCCAATGATTATCCAGCAGCAAGCTCCGGCCCAACCTGCGGGGGCCGGCTCCGTTCCGGCGTCCACCGGCCCGGACAACCCTCCGCCGACCGCGCCCGCGCAAACGACTGGCGCCCCACCCCAAACGATCATGGTGCCCATCACCATTGTCCCCCAAGTGCAGACGCAGCAAAGCGCCCCCTCTGGCGCCTCTCAATGAACGGAGCAAAACGCGCGCGGCGCCCGCGCTCCATTTTTCGGCTATGAAGGCCAAAGCCCCCGGCTCAAAGGGGGCTTTTCTTCGCCTAGCCCCATTTGCCCAGAATATGCCGCGGAGCGAAGCCGCCGCGCTGTTTGCCATTCGCGCAGGCGCCGCGTATAATAAAGTCCGTAGGATTTTCTGTTTTTTCGATTTTCAACAGACGGCTTTTGCCGCTTTTTTTGGCCCGCCATGCCCACCTCCGCCTCGCAACTCTCCCCCCAAATGGACTTGTGGCTGGACGCCGTTGCGCCGTTGCCCGCTCAGAAGCCCCTCACAAACGCGCCGAATGGCGCTTTGAAGGCAAGCCCTGCCGAATGGAGCGCGCCGCCCGTTCCCCGCCTCCCGCCCCTGAGCGCCGAACGCAACAAATCGGCCCGGTTGCCCTTGCACGCCAAGGGGCTGAGGCTTTTGAGCGCGGTTCGCGCCCTTGACTGGCCCGCGGCGAAAGCCGCTGGCGGCGCGGCGACCTTGGCGCGCATTTTTTCGAGCCCCACCGTTTGGCTGTCTCCCTCGATCGATGGCCCTTTGGGCGTTGTGCAAACCGCTTTGACCCAGGCGATCGCCTTGACCTTGAAGACGCCGGCGTCTGACGCGTTTTTGGCTCAACTTATCGAACCTCTCGGCGAGTTGGCCAAGAAAAATGCCCGTGGCATGCCAGGCCGCAACGATTGGGCGCCCTGGCTCAATGAAGTGGCTCATCTGGCGGCCATTAATGGCAACGATACTCTGTGGGCCCTTGCGTTCAAAGCCGCAGCGGATCGGGCCACGCTTCTTCCCGCTTTGCTGCCTTTGTGTTTGCCTTTTGGCGGCGAGGGCTTTATCCGAAGCGCCATCGCGTGCGCCAATGCAGATTCGTCCACAGGGCATCCTGGGCAGACCATGGTTCAACAAGTTTTCGTTGAGTTGAGCGTCACTCGCGATCCAGAAGTCAGCGCCCATCGGCATGCGCTTGGCGAGCGCTCGGACACCACGCTGGATGACGAATTCAGCGCAGACGGCTTCGGCCGGCTCGACGCGATGAAAGCGCTGCTGTCTTGCGAAACGGTCTCTCAGGAGGCTTTGAATTTGGCTCTGTCCAATTGCATGCGCGAAAACCGCTCAAACAGCTCGATTTTCCTTTTGCAAAACGGAGCTGAGTTTCACCAACGACCGCGATCGAACGGTGGCTCAAATCGCCACTCTGTGTTGTATTCGGCTTTGGAGTTGAGCGCCCTCAAGGGCAACAACTCCGGCGAGGAAGGAGCCCCGGACGTCGTCGAAACAGCCCTTTTGCTCACCGAAGGGCAAAATCGGCGAGCCCGCAATCATTTGCACGACTCAAAAGCCAAACGCGGCTCCTCTGACTGGGTGGGCGACGAGCACGTCAGCTGGCTCAGCGCCATGCTGATCAATGGCACGGTTCAGACCTACAACGAAACGACTCCGAAAGCGCGGGCGCGGCAACTGCTGAGCCGAGGCGTGCTTCCCTTGGACTCCATGGACGCTCGTTTCTGCTTGGAGCGCGCCGTGTTGTTTGGCGACGCCCATTTTGTGAACGAGTTGGCGCAGGCGTTCAAGCAGGCCGGCGTTCCCGCAGACATGTCCAACAGCTCCATTCTCACCAAAATGCAGGACATCGTTTTGATTGGCCCGTCCTCTCGCGTAGACAGTCGGGATGCCCGGTTGGCGGACATCGCGCTGGTGTTGGGGGAATTGGGGACGCCTTCTCGCATGCAAGCGGAAACCGCGAAAACTAAAATAGGGCCAAGATTTTTTGCCGCCAATGAGGCTATTCGGTTGCGCCAAACCCTTGCCGCAAGCAAAAAAGAGCGGGCAAAAAAAGACGAGAAACCCCATCAAGCCTCGTTGGCCGCCTGCGCTGCCGAAGAGCAACCGTCCGCTCCTGCGGAAGAATCTTATCAAGAACAGGCGCCGCGCCGATCGCGCCGCCTGTGACCGAGGAACGATCGCGCGCAGGACCGTGGGCGGCCTGCGCATTCAGGCTCTCGGTCACAATCTTCGAGCGCCGCTTCGGCGCTCTTCTTTTTCGCTCGATTCCGCGCCGGAAACGTCTTTTTTGGACGCCTCCTGGGCGGAGCGCGCGCATGCCTTTTGGCGCTTTCCGCTAGAAGCGCGTTGATGAGACACCGCTCCGGCAAGCGCGCGCGCTTGCAAATGAGAATTCAAAAAATCGCGCCATCGAGAATCCAGCCTGTCCCATGAGGCCAAGCGACCGCCGCCCGGCAATCGCGGAGACGGGTTCGCCCCTTCGGCGACCAGAGCCTCAGCCATTTGGAGCGCCCATCGCAACGGCTCGCGCTTTGCCTCTCCCTGCCAATGCCTTGCCCAAGGCAAAGCCGCGCCGGCCAATCGCGCAAGAGGCGTCCATCCGGCGCCGTCTGCCGCATTAACGTCCGTGCCCGCGGCAATCCGAGACACGATCAAAGGCCACTCGGAATCCCAGTCTTCGCAGGCCGCCGCGTCGCACCAATCGGTCAGAACGCTCAATCCGCCCGGTTCTTGCGCGGTGAGGCTCGCGCCGCGATCGACGAGCCACTCCGCCAGTGCGCGCCTTTCTTTTTTCCAAGCCCGGTCTTCGTGGGCGAAATCGGATGCTGCGCCGATTCTCGCGCACATGCGCAAAGCGCTCAATGGCGTCATTTTTTGCCATGCGGGCCGCTGCGCGTCCACAGCCGCTCCAGACCCCGCCCACTTCTGCAGGCCCCGGGTCGCGATGGCGATCGCGCCATCGGGCAACCGCATCCAATCGGCGCCCATCAACTCCATGAACTCGGCGAGCGATGGCGTTAGGGCATCCGACTCAATTCGACGCACAAAACCCGCGTTGGACTGAGCCCTCTCGCCTAGGGCGCAGAGCAAGAGCGCCGCCATTCGCACGCTCTGCGGGTCTGCCGACTCTGCGGCCTCCTCGCCATTTGCGCCCCGTTGTGGCTCGTTTGGGTCCGCGGAGGCCGCCCACTCCGAACGAGAAGCCATTCGACTCAACCAGCCGCGCCCGAGAGCGGCGCTCTCGCGCGCATCGCGCGCAGGCTCTGATTTTATGGTCGCGGACCAAGCGAGCCCCGTGAGAGCCCTGTGCGCCGAATCGAAAGCCGGCGGCACGCCAAGAAGCCAGATGGCCCATGATCCACGCAAGTCGCCCCATGAGTGAGCGGAGGGGGCCGGAGCGAAAAACGCTTGGTTTTCGAGCCACGACAATGAAACATTCTCGGCGTCGGCGCACTCACGAATAAACGCCGACGCGCGGGCGTCTCCATAAGTCGCCAAGGGCAATGCTCCGCGGAACGCGTTCGCGGCATCCCGAGCGAGCGCCTGCCATTCTGGAAAGGGGCAAATTTCGAACTTTTGCCCCCACTCTCGCATCCAGCGTTCCACGCCCTGCGTCTTCTGGCTCAATTGCCGTCTCCTTGCGCGTTGATTGCGCGAGTCGCGAAGCGCAAATCGACTCGCTCGCATGCTCGCCTCTTTTTACGCCAAAGCGCAAGGTTCGGCAATCCCGTCAACATTCACGAGCAGGATTTCAATCGCACGGCGCCGATCCAAAGGGGGGGCCTTCGCGTTGCCAGTTTTTGCCGTTCCATTCGTCATTCGTCAATGGGCTTTGGGAAGGTTTTTTTTGACTCGCCGAACCGGCTCCCCCCGGGAATGGGTGGATGCGCGCGGTTGGTCGCCCGAGCCATGCCGTCCCCACCCCTTGGGGCTTTCAGGGGGGCCTAAAGCATCCCAATCGCGAATGGTGGCGCGCGATGCTCGGGTCTGCGAGCGTTCGGGCTCGTCGTTGAGCGAGCGTTCGATTTGGGCGGAATTGGGGTCGTTTTCCCGAGCCTCATCCGACGGCTCGAATAAATTATTCCAGGCGGCGAGGCGTTCGTTGCCACTTGGCGCTGACGGCTCCAATCCGGCCCCCAAATCAAACATTGCTTGTTCTTGCGGGTCCTGGGGGGCGAATGGCGCGCTTTCTCGCCGGAAGAAATTCAACAGGTCATCGCGCGCAGATGGCGCCAATCCCGTCGACGCAAAAGAGGGGAGAAAGGGAGACGAGACGCTGTCTTTGTTTGGACGCCAAGCCCATGCTCCTCCCGTGGCAGGCCGCTCGGAGGCCTGCTCAGCGCCTTGCGCCAGAATGTCGCCCAACGACTCCACGACGCCGCGCGCAGCGGTCCAAAACGTCATGCGGGGATTCTTTTTTTGATGCTCACGATCTTTTTCTGAATTTTTTGCTCGGAATGCGTCGTTTGCGTCAAAATTAAGCGACGCGGCCGCGCCGCGTGACAAAGCGGCGAAAAAACCGCGCCCCTTGGCAATCGAATCCGCGCTGGACACCGAAGGCTGCGGGTGCCCAAAAATGAGGCCCAGGTTATCTTTTTCTGAGTTTCCGCAGACGGTTTTTGGCGCTTCCTTGGCCAGCCACTCCAACGCGCGCGAGGGCGATCCCGCATCAGGACGCTCCTCGTTCAAATGCGGCTCCGCCGGATGGGCGGAAACAGGCTCGCCCTCGCGCTGAAGCGGACTTTCGGGGGTGGGCGACAATCCAGGGGAGGGCATTTCGGGGCAGGTTTTTGGCTGACTCAATGGATGCTCGGAAACGCTTGCGAGCCTGTCTTGCGTCTGGATTTCCATCCAACTCGAAGCGGCTGCGCATGATCCAAGGGTCCAAGAGCACATCGCCTGCGGCATCTCCGCTTGATCAGGCGACAGCGGTCTCGAAAAAACATCGGATTGGCTCCATTGGCCGTCGAACGCGCGCTCTGGCGCTTTCGCGTCAAAGCAGATCCATTCGCCCTGAATCACGCGGCGAGCCAGCTCGTCCAAGCGCTTTTCGGCGCCGTTTAAATCTTCGCCGAAGATCACCAGCTCAGGATGCCCTGCGGTGGCCCAAAGGCCAATGGTGTGCACCATGCCGCCGCGATCTGCGGTTTTTTCCGAACTGGCCAGCGCAAAGCCATGTTCCTGAATTTTTTGAAGCAGCGCGTTCTTGAGCTGCTCCATTGAATGCGCCTTGGACAACATCGTGAAACTCCTCGGTGGTTCGCGTCGCGGGGTCCGTCCCTGGCTCTTTGATGAGCTCTGCGTCCGCTTTGATCAATTGCTCGCGAAGAGCTTGCGCTCCTTTGCGATGACACTGCGTTGCGCTCTCTTCGGCCCCCTGGGTCGCCGACATCGCCGCAACCTCTTCCGATCGCCCAAGATTGGCGCCGAACCTAGACATTAAACCAATTTTTTCGAGCCATTCATTTATTTTTTTTGTTCGCGATCCCTTTTGGCCTCTTGCGGCAAAAAATCCCTTTTTTCGGGCGGCCTTTTTCGTGGGTCGGTCGCTTGATTCTTCTTTTCAAGGCGCGAGCGCCAAATTTCGACTTTTCAATTCAGGGCATCTCTTTGCCCACCCAACGCAACGCTATTGACTGCATTGATTTTTTTTTGTATTTTGAGCACTCACTGCTTTTTGGAGCTTTTCATGCCGGTTGCCCTGCTTGCCCCTCGAAGGATTGCTTTTTTGTTCGCGGCGGGAGCGCTTTTCGCGCCGCTGTGCGCCACCGCGCAAGCCGTGGATGCCAAGGTGTTGCCGCTGACGGCTTTCGCCGCGCCCAGCGGGCCTCTCTCCAAGGCTTGCGCGATTGGGACGGAATCCGCGCGCGCTCAGCGAGCGATTTTGGGCTTGAAAGTTTCTGACGACCCGTCCGCGCAAGAAAACGCCCCGGCGCAGCAGCCCGCTGACGCGCCCAGCGACATGGAAGGCCTCGCGTCGCCGGACGCGCAGGCTGCTTCGGCGGCGATCCCGTCTCCCTTCCCCGCAGAAACAGGCTCATCGCTGGCTCTGGCCTCTGGAGCCTGCAAAGCGCTCGAGGAGGCGGTGCCTGACGCAGCGAACGCGCCGGTGGTGGCCGAGGTGGCCCCTTATGATTTCACTGAGCAAAACGGGGAGATACAAGCGGTGGGCGCCCAGGGCCCCGTGGGCTCCTTGCGCGTCAGCGGCGGCTCCTCGGCGTTCTCTTTTGCGTTTTGGAAATCCAGCGGCAAGCCCGCGTCGCAAAGCGCCAACAGCTATATCGCGGGTTCGCGCTTTATTTTCTTTGGCCGCCCAGGCGCGCTGTATGTGTTCGACCGCAATAGCCAGCTTTTTTGCTCCAACGCGGTGCAGCAGCCGCTGAGCGCGTTTGACCGAACGTTGCGAGAAATGCCCAACGGCTCCGTGATTTTATCGGTTTGGACTCCTGGCGCGAAAGACGAAGGCCCCAAGCTCACGGCTCGAATTTTGGATGGCGACGCCTTGTGCCCCAAGCAAGCCGCTCCCGAGTGAATTCTCCGGCCGATGTCTTTTCGGCGACGAACCCGGGCTCTCCTTCTTGAAAAGCCACAGCCCTTGCCTCGCAAGGGCTTTTCTTTCCCCCCAGATATTCCGACCTTCGCGCTCACCCTGTTTTTTCCGGAATCTTTTTCTGGACCCGCAACGGCGCGGGTTTTTTTTCGGCCTTCAAAACGGTTTTCTTCCCCCACTGATCTTGTTGTTGACTCCGTTGAGCGCGCTCAACAACCCGTCGGAGCGTGTTGTAGCAAATGCTTTCAAAATCACGCGGCATTTCGCTTGCGAAATGCCGCCATTGAGAGATGCTGGGGGTGTCCAACAACCGCGGCTTCGCTCTTTGAGGCTGACGGGAAACACAGCGCTTTTGCACAGCGCTCTTTAAATCTTTAAAAGGAGTTCATCATGAAAACGTCCAATCGCACCAAAGCGCAAATCTTCGCCCAAATCGTCATGTCATTGGCCTTGGCCTCGGGCGCGTCCATGGCGTCAGCCCAAGGCTCGGGCGCGGTCACGGACGGGACGCTGGGCACCACAGGCGCGACCAACGCTGTCGGTGGCTCCAACGGCTCTGCCGGCGCAAGCGCCAACACGCCCGCCATGAACTCGGGCACGGGCGGAGTGGGCGGAAACGCGGGGGCCGGCAGCGTTCCGAGCGTGGCAGGGGGCCTCCAAGGCGGCGCTCCGACCGGGGGCGGCGCGGGTGTGGGGGGCTCTGTCGGAGTGGGTGGCGGAGCGGGCGCCGGCAATGTTCCTGCCGCGGGTTTGGGGGCTGCGGGCACGGCGAAGGCCGGCGGCGGCCTGAGCGCGGGGGCAGGAGGAGCCAAAGCCGGCGGAGCGGCGGGAGCAGGAGCGAAGTGATCGACTGACTCGATCGCCCGAGCCGCGCGGCAAAAGCGAGGCGGCCACTCCGACCCTTTCCAGGGGACAAGAAAAGCGGGCTGGGAGCCCGTTTTTTTTGCGACGCGCTTTCGCATCGGTCAGTCGCCAGCTTCCGTTCAACGATTGATCCATTCCATGGCGGGGCTCTGGCGCTACCATGGCGACGAGCGAGCGCTGCCGCATTTTGCGCCCATCAACTGAGACTAGGAGCATTCATGTCCACGATCATCGCAGGCAATTTCGAAACGTTTGACGCCGCGCAAGCCGCCAAAGCGGACATCGTCTCCGCGGGGCTTTCAGAGCGCGACGTGAGCGTCTTTTTCATCACGCCGGCTGGACAGCACCACAAGTTGCCCCTGGGCGGCGACCAAGTGAGCGACGCTGGCGCGCGCCATGCGGGAAAAGGCGCGATGAAGGGCTCTCTGGCGGGCGCCGCGGCGCTTGGCGTATTGGGCCTTTTCGCAGCGTGGGGCTACACGGCCGCGATGAATGACCATGGCGCGCTGGTCTGGATCTTCGCGGGCGTCATCGGAGCGTTGGCGGGCGCTTACGTGGGCTCTTTGGCCGGAGCCATGTCTCATACGAAAGGACGGCCAAAGAGCTCTTTGCCGGACGCCGCCCCAGGCTCCTCGCGCGACGAACCGCAGCGCCCTTCAGCGGTGATGTTGGCGGCGAATGTGGACTCCCAGCCCGTCGAGCGCTTCAAGGCCATTTTGGCTCAGCACGGCGCGCAGCGCATGGAGAAAGCCACCGGTCGCTGGGAAAGCGGGCATTGGGCGGATTTTGACTCCACGCGCCCCTTCAACCCGCTTTGAGGCGATCCGTCGGCCCGGGTCGCGGCCCCTTCGAGCCAAAAGGCGACTTCCGAGCAGAGTTCTTCCTGAGTATTGCCCGCGAAGGGAAAAACGACGACAATGGTCCGGAGCGCCTTCCCATCGAAACCCACCGCCCACTCCCCATGAGCCACCCCGCTTCGCAACAACTCCAAGCCCTTGTCGCCTGTGACGCCGATGGCGTTTTGCTGGACTACAATCCCGTTTTCGCCGCTTGCTGCGAAAAAGCCCTCGGCGTTCGCTTGACGCGCGCGCCTGGCGTTTTCCATCATTTTCACAACGAATTCAACTTCCCCCTCAGCGCCGAGCAAAAGGCAACAGTGCGCGCGGAGTTCGCCAAAGACGGCTGGCGCACGATGCCGGAAATGGCCGGAGCCGTTTTGGGCGCGCAAATGCTGGCCCGAGCCGGTCACCGCTTGGTCTGCGTCTCCTCCATGCCCGGCCAATTTCAAGCCGATCGACATCAAAACCTCTTGAATCTGGGCATGCCTTTTGAGTCGGTGACGGCCACCGGCCGCGACTCCTCGCAAGCCATCAACCCAAAAGCCGCGGTGATCAACGCCTTGATGCCCACGGTTTTTGTCGAAGACCAACTTCGCAATTTCGAAGGGGTTGATCCGCGCGTGTGCCGCGTTTTCATTGATCGCCAATGCGAGGACGCCGACCATCCCGACGCCGGGCTGTCCGCGGAGAAGACCGCGCATTTTTCTTTCGACTCCCTGCTCTCGTTCGCTCAGGCTTTTGTCCAAAATCCTGCGCCATTTTTCGCCCCGTCGCTGAGCCTTCACGCCACACCCGCTTGTTCTCTTCGGCTCGCAAAGAAACCTTCTTTTTGAGTGGTTTCAATGTGGGCTCTGATTCATCGTGTCCAAGCGCCGCGCCTCTGATCCTTGAGACGGCTTTCAACGCAAAAGCCGAAAAATCATGGTTTGTTGGAATCGGGGCTTTTCATGGACGCCGTTTGCGCTTCGGCGTCCTTGAGCTCGCGGCGACGGCGCTGCTCGGCCATTCGCTCTTGAATTTCCGCCATTCCGGTGCGCTGCGCCCCGGCGCCGCTCAAAAACCGAGAAGGCGCCGGCGCGCGCGCTGGCTCGTCTTCCTCGCGCACGTGCGGAAACTGCTCCTTCAACGCTTCGGTTTGGATCTTGACGAATCGATCCCAGGCGGCTTTTGCTGGGTCTTTCAACGCGTGGCTTTGGCGCTCCAAAGCGCTTCCCAATTCCCCCATGGGGTCGATGAGCCCGACGGCTGCCTGCAGAGATCGCCCCAGCCTCTCGAAGGACGCGTTGTGGGTCGCGCCCCCATTGTCGCGCCAGCGAGCCAATTCGCTTTGCGGGCGAAGCTGGCTTAACCCATTCAACCGTTCGTGCAAGGCCGCTTCGTTTTTCTCCAGCCATTGCCCGCCCGCGCTGTTGTGCAGTGTGGCTGGCAATGCCAAGGCCAAAGGGCGCTCTTCTTTCCAACAAAACGCCGACGCGAGCAGCAGGGCGTCCGACTGCGCCGCGTCCGTCCACGCCGATCGAAAGGACTCTTCGGCCAAACGCCCAAAATGAGACACTTCGCCATGCTCGTCAATAAATCTTTTTCCCGGGCGCATGGCGGCGGCGACTCCCGCGCTGGCGCAAGCGAAAGCGCGCTCTTGAAGCTGAGAGGGGGTTGCGGACATCCATTCTTCTGGGTTTCTCAACGCCATGCGCAATGCATCGGCGGTGTGATACACGATGGCCAGCTCTTTTTTCGCCCCCGATCCGCCCCACGCTGTTTTTGCGTCCTTGGCGATCGCGGCTTCGCGGTCTTCGATGAGTTTTTCTATCGCTCGCATGGCTCCGAACGCGCCCTGCGCGCTCCAAGCCAAAGCCAAAGCGCCCCAGCAATCCGCCGCGGCTTCCTTTAAATTCGAGCGAAGCCAATTGTTGTCAGCCAAATGCCCAAAAATCCCCACCTCCAGCGCATCGCGTTCGGTCGGCGCCAACAGGCCTCCGTCGTCGAATTGCCGCTCGCGCTGAGCGAACGCGAGGTGCCCCAACTCATGCGCCAACTCGAGTTTTTGCGTCCAGAACGCATCCTCGGGCTTGTCGGAAATCGGAGCCAATCTCAGATCCGCGCGCGCGCCGGCCGGCGCGTCAAAGATGACCGCGCGCCCACTGCGGGGGGCTGCGAAGGAATCGTTGGCGAAGGAGCCCGCCGCGGGGCCTTCCCAGCCTTCATGCTTGGGGCCCCAGAATTCCACGCGCGCTCCGCGCAAATCAGCGAACCCCGCGGACTCCAATGCCCGCGCCCAAATCTGCCCTTGTTCAGCGCTGGATTGCGACGTCTTTTTTCCTTGCGCGCTCGGCGCCGACTTTTTGCCCCAACCCAATGTCCCCATCCACTTCGCAAGCCCTTTTTTCTCCGCGGCCAAACGATCCCGCAATTGGTCTGCCAACAACGCGGAGAGTTGGGCCGACGACGGCGCGTCAGGCGTAGAAACGGCGCGAAAAGAGTCGATTAAGGGCTCAGACATTTTATTTCCCAAAAAAACAGAAACCATGGCAATGACACGCGAACGGCCAAGTTACTCGCCCTTGGCCGTTTTCTTCAAAAGCGCGGCTTGCTCCGTTTGGCTTCGTAGGCGTTTTCCCAGGCCGCGGCCACGCTCGCGAGGCTCTCCCCAAGGCTTTGGCCGCGCGCGACGGCCGCGTGAGCCCACACTTCTGCCGCGGAGGGCGCGCTCAGCTCCTCAGCCGGCGCGACGGCCTGTGCGGGCGCAGTCGAGCGGGCAGGCGACTGCGACAAAGCGGAGACGTCGGCGTTTTGTTCGAGGCTGACCGGCAAGGCATCGGCGGCGCTGGCGTTGAGAGAAAGGGACATGGGCACCTCAAAGAAAATAAAGAGATTTCGGGCAGAAAGCCGTGGCTGCGGCGCTTGGGTTGGCAGAGGGCTTGGCGGCGAGCGTCGCGAAGCGGTGTCACTTTACCTGTTTTTTCTTTTTTTTCCAAGGCGCAGCTCTTCGCGCGAAGCGCCTTTTGTCATTGTTTTCAAAGAGACGCCTCATTTGGGAGCCCAAATTCTTTTTTGGAGGCAGCAAACGCTTGGTTGAGTCGATCTGGGGCCAGAAGAGAAAGCCAAAAGATGAGGGCGGCAAAAGCGCTCCGGCTTGTCTTTGCGCCTCCTTTCATCCTTTTTTATGGAGCGCGGGCTTTTTTTTCGCAAAGCGCGCTTGATGGATATTGCAACGGCGCGGCTTTAGCGGTTGAATCCGCCATCGCTTATTTTGCTTTGGCGCCGCTCATGGATTTTTTGTCGCTGTTTGTCGATGGATTGTTTTCAGCGCAAAGTCGCTGGCGGCAAAGCATCGCCCGGACGAAGTCGCGATGCGCGCCGCTGAGCGAGGGGCTGCGGGCGGATTTTTTGGCTTTGCGCGCCTTTTCCTCTCTTTTCCTTGACGACGCGGCCTCTCCGCTTGCGCAAATGGAGCCGCAACTTTACTTGCGGGCCAGCCAACGATCAGAGATGCTCGCCGTTTTAAGCCGACTGGGCCAAACGCGCGCGGGCCAACGCGCCGCGGCGCGAGCGGCGATGGCCGCGTCTTCGGAAAGCTTGGTTCGTCGTTGCGCGCTGTTTTCAAGGCGATGGGCTTTGAAAGGCGACATGGCCCAATCGCTTGCATGGGCGCAATTGCTGGCGGCGCTCTTGCGAGCTTGCCAAATCAATCCAGCGGACGGCCGTGAGGGATTTTTGCCTTTTTTGCTGCTGTCTTTTGATTTTTCGCGCGCGCAGGCTTTGCTGGCTTGCGCGCAGGCCCCAGGGCTTGACCTTTCGGCTCGCGCCATCGGAGGCTTCCAATGCGCGGAAATCGTGAGGAGCCTCAGCCACGGCTGGCTTAAAGCGCAACAAATTGAGATGGAAGAGGGGTTGTGCGCGATTTCGCGCGAGGCTTTGTCGTGTTGGATTGAGCGCGCGGAGACGGTTTCCGTTCTTCCCGCGTGGCCCAAACACGGCTCTTTGTGGGCCTTGCATCGCTTGTCAGCCAAGGGCCTGTCTTTCTGGCCGCCCTCTCAATCCGCGCCGGGTTCGGCGAACCGCGAGTCCTCCAGCCTTGGGCGATGGGCGATGGGGCTCGCCGCGCAGCGCGTGAGCGAGGGCAGTGTGCACCGGCGCGTCTTTGAGGCTTTGTTGGGGCGCGTGCGCTCGCATGCGGACCAGCGGGCTTTGTTGGGCGTTTTGGGCGCCGAAAAGACCCTTGCTCCCCATGATGCGGGCCATCCTCCGGGAAGCGGCGACGCTCAATCCGCCGCTCTCCGGAAGGCCCCGCGCAGGCTCTGAGCGATTTTCGCCGCTTTGCGCGGCTCAACGAAAAATCTGAACGCTTTCGATGTCAAAGTCGGTCGGCGGAAAGGGCTGGCCATCCACGCCGGCGGCCGCAAAGTGAATGGCGTTCAAACGGCCGCCCACCAACTCAATGCGCGCTTCGGCCATGCCTCCGTCCCACACGAGACGCGCGGCCCCCAGCAAATTCTCCGGATAGCCTTGCCGAAAGGGCGTGGCTCCTGAATGCACGCCCAGCCCCTCAAAACGCGAAACAGCCGCGCCGGGCTCTCGATGGCGACGCACCGCGCTCAGCAATGCCTTTTGCTCCTCGATCGTTTCGCGCTCCGCCGCGGAAAGCCTTTTTTCAACGGCGTCCAGAAGGGCTTGCTCGGCGACGTTCAAACGGCTTGGGTCCACCCGAGTGGCCCACGCGTCATGCCATGGCGTCGTTTTCCATGCGCGCCCCGGCGCCTCCGTTTCCCAATTGGCGGTTTTTTTCTTTTTCCATCCCCACATTTGAAACTCCGGCTATCAGTCGTTTCTTGAAGCATTCGCGGTTGAGGCCTCTTTTTGCGGCCGAACGCCTTTTTACACTGCCTCGCAGGCCAACGCCATAGCGAAACCGCCCGTCCGTCGCGCGCGAGTCAGTCCAATAGATTGAACGCCCCTGCGCGGAATTGCGCGCTCGACAAACGCCCCAAAAAACCGCAAAATGAAGGCAGACATTCAATCCTGACGACATTCAATGGCGACGGCGTCGCCTTTTGAACTCGCTCGTTGCTTCATCGGACACGCCATGCCCCAGCTTTCTGAATCGGAAATCGCCGATCTTTCCCCCTATCGCCGCGAGGCTTATTATAGAGCTCAGCGGGCCGTGGGGCAAATCGAGGCGTTTGTCGCGGCTGAAACGCCGCTCGGATTGCCGCAACAGGACACCTCAGGCGTGTTGCGCCCTCTCAGCGGGGCGGGGCCGATCTTCTTGGCGGCTCAGGAAGAAGCGCCCGACGCCATTTTTTCTCTTTTGCGCTTGCCCGGCGTCTCGTTTGACCTCAACGAGCGCGGCGAGGACGGAAGCACGCCTCTGCTCCACCTCACGCATCCAAAACATCAGTCGCTGCGCCATGGCCTTGGAGCCATTTATTTGGAATTGCTGAAGGCCGGAGCGAATCCGCGCGCTTGCGACCTCCGCGGGCTGTCGCCCATTCGCGCGGCGATCGCGAGCGGACGCAGTGATTTTTTTGAGGCTTACGAACAATCGCCCTGGGCCTCGCTCCCCTGGGTTGAACCCCCTCTCGCCAGCGCGCCCAACGCCTTTCGCTTTCCGCACTCCCTGAACGCCATCCCGGAGGATTTGGACGCATTGGCGCTGGCTGCGGCGTTTGGCAGACCGGAAATTGTGCGCTCATTGCTTCGCTTGGGAGCCAACCCCAACGCGAGCAACCCCTCGGGATTGTCCGCATTGCACTGCGCCGGCTCTCCAGAGGTGGCCGCCGCTCTTTTGGAAAAGGGGGCCGATCCCTTCGTTTTGAGCGCCCAAGGCGAGTCTGTCGAACAAGTTTATTCGACCATCGTCGATGTGGCGGCGCGCAACGCCACGCTTGCCGTTTTGGTCAAGGCGCGGGCGGAGGCCAAAGGCACGCAGTCTCGCGAAGATGAAATTCAACTGGATCTTTTCCAGGCGCTGGCCGAAAACAAATTCGGCGTCCAATGGCGAAAGTCGCGCATGGTCGATTTGAACAAACCCACGCTCGACGGCCGCCTTCTTTTATCCCAAGCCATCATCAACGGAGACTGGAAAAACGCCGAGCGCCTCGCCGCTCGTGGCGCGTCTTGGACCGCGGTGGAGGCGACGGGCGCGAGCGCTGCGTCGTTGCTCGTGGCGTATGCCACGCGTGGGCAAAAAAAGAAGCCTTTTGGCGATGGCGCCGAATCCGTCACGCGATTGGCCTTGGAGCCGATTTTCGCGGCGCAAGCCGAATGGCTCCGAATTCGGCATCCAGGCCTTCACGCCGCTGACGCGTCGGTCGCCATTTTGGACTCCCTCAAAGACTTCGAAGCCTCTTGCGCCTTCTTCAACTCCTTCGAGGGGCTTTTGTCCGCCGGCGCGCGCTGGCCAAAAGGAACGAAACCCGGACATTTTTCTCACGCCAGCGGCCAATTGATCCGATCTGTGGGAGAGTTGGCCGGCGAATTTTTCACCGGCGCGGACTCTTTGTTTTTGCGAGGCTTGATGGAATCCCGCGTGGCTTTTGCCTTGTCGGCGAACTTGGCCAAAGAAACCGAAAGCCACCTTGTCCAGCATCCGAAAAGCAGCGCGCTGATTGGACGCTCCGAAAGCCTTCCGAGTCCCCACGGAATTTTGGTTGCTATCAACCCCGGGGGGCGCGGCGACAAAATGGTCCCGCGCGTTTATCCGTGGGCCGCGCAAATAGCCGCTGCGTTCATTCCGATGCTGGCCATTCACGCGCCCGACAACACTGTCGCTCGCGGTTGGTTCACATGCGTCGATGAGTTTGATGACCTTACGTTCGACGCCCGACTCGCTCGGGCTGTGGCCCAAAGCGGAGCGTTTTCCCACCCGACGCACTCAAAAACGCTGGCGACGCGAGCGCCGCGTTTTTTCGCCGCGGTCGAGCAAGCCCACCTGGCGTTGTTGGTGGAGCAGCACTCCCCCCAAAAGCACGCGCACGCGCAAAATGCCCAACGATTCGGTGGGATCGGTTCAGAAAAAAACGCGCGGAGGCTTTGAGCTTATGCCTTTGTCTCTGTCAAAGCGTTGGGCGCTTGCGCGGATCGCTCTCTTCGGAGAATCGCGTCGCGCCGAAAATTTGCTGCAAATCGACCAAGCGTTGCGAGACGGGTCCGACGCGACAAGGGCTTGGGAACCGTTCCTGGCCACACGCCTCCCGGGCGCGTTGCTGAAGCCCGCGCGCCCGCCTTCCTTGTGGGGGGAGTCGTTCCCCAACGCGGCGGACTATGAGCTTGCGCAGCGGTGGTCCCAGGAGCTTGGCGCCACCGTTTCACGTTTTGAAAACTGGAAAAGCCAAGCCAAAATCGTTGACGCGGCGGCTCGCGCGCGCCTCGCCCCTCCGTCCGGCGCATCCGTGTCGGCTCCTTGGGGCTCGTCAAATTTCCCTGCGGGAGCGCAAAACAGCCTTTTGGGAATGGAGCATAAATTCAACGCGGCGATGGATCGCCTGGCGGAAAAGGCCGCGAGGGTGGGCACCCATTCACTCCGGAGCGAGCCCCCCGCGGCGATCAGTCAAAATATGGAGCGCGCCGGCGATTATGGCGTTTTGGCGGTGCTGGCACGCCAAAAACTGATCAAATTTTGCCGCGGATGGCGCGATTTCGTCAATGGAGGCCCAATTGGCCCCGAAGCCGCCAATGGATCAGCGGACGCTCTCCGAGCGATTCATTCTCCCGATTTGCTGCGGCAACTGATCACTCTCGCCGGGCCGCAAGCGGCGCGCGCGACCGTGGGGGACGCCCTCTTGTCCGACATCGTGGCGTTTTTTGTTGAATTTTGCGAGCGAGCCGAAGCTCGAAGCACGCGCGCGTTGGCCGAGCTGGCTCGCGAATTGGTCTCCACGACGCTATCCTTGCCCCCCTGCAATCCCGCGGAGCAGATGCCCTATTCGCTTTTTTCTGAATTTTCGCCTCGCGCCAGCAGAAGCTTCTTGTTGCAAAAAATTATTTTGGCCGCGCCGGGACTCGATTTGTCCCCTTCTGCCTTGGGCCCCGAGCTTTTTCGCAAAGCATTTGTGGGCGCTCTTCAAGCCCTTTGGACGCAGGCCGTGGCGCAAGATCAAGCGAACAATGGAGCTCCGGACCCAAAATCCGCTTTGACGACTCGCGCGCAGCGAGAAGAATTCTCTTTTTTGATCGGCACGGCGCCGTGGGGGCTGCACGAACGGGTTGACCCGGATTTTGCGGCGAGCTTTTTTTCGGATCGCCCCGTCCTGGCGTGGCTCTCAAAAAAAACGCCGCCGCCCGAGCTCATTGAGATGGCAAATCGCGCGAAGCCGGCCACGGTGAAGGAATGGCTTTCTCTGTTCTTGGCCTCCGATGGAATTCCCTGCCCTCTCTTGTCGGCCGACGCTCAATCGCTGCTCCATTTGGCCCACGAATCGATGGCGGCGCTGGATGAACAGCGGCAATTGAAGGAATCGATGGCTCAGGCCGAGCAGCAGCGACGCACGATGGAAGCCGCGACGCAAAAGGCGGAGCCAGGGGCCGACTCGGACGACAACCTCGTCCTTGCTCGCCCACGCGTTGCGCGCCGGATTTGAGGGTGGATCGGATTTTTGAAATGGTTGAGCGCGGGAACGCGCCGCCGTCACAATCGCCGGGACGTCTTTGTCGCCGAAGGCGTTTGCGATGAGTCCTCGACTTCTTGCGCGCGTTGCGTTGCTCTGGTTTCACGAGCGACGACGGCAATTTCAATGGACTCGCGCGCTGCGCGGAAAATCGCCGCGGCGCGATGAGCGCCAGGCTCTGAACTCTCCAGCATGCGCCGCTCCCACTCGCGTTCGGCTCGCTCAAAGAAAACGGGGGCTCCGAGCCCTTTTTTTGCGCCGCCCACCGCCAAATGAATCGCCCACGCCCCGCTCAAGCTCGCCCGGCCGTGAGCATTGAAAAACCCCGCGGACAAGGCCTCCAAGAGCGCATCCCATCGCGCTTCCGATTTCCCCACTCCGGCGATCTCGTCCTTTTTCGCTTGGGCGATGAATGACTCCGCGGCCGCCTGAGCCACTTCAAAAGCCTGTTTGATGGCGTGTTGCTCGTTGTACCCCAGCGAGTCCTGTGTTTTTTCGGCTTCAGCGACCCACAAGGGCAAATTTTTTTCGATGTCGGGCATTGCTCCCCATTGAGAAATGATTTGCCGTCGCGCCGCGCTTTCGAGCAACTCCTTCGCCTCCTCTTTTGCCCAACCTGCGCCCCCAAGCAAGGCTGTCGGGCACACGCAACGAAGCGCCGCGGGCAAAAGGGCCGCAACGAATTCATTTTTCAAAAAACGCAATTGTTGGACGTTGAATTCAGGGACGCTTTCTTTCTTATTCGCGCCTGCGGCTTGGACGGAGCCGAGAAGGGCGTCCAATGCTCCGAAATCGGCTTGCGCCGCCCCCCAGCAGCCAGCGACCAGGCTTTGAAAGGCCAGCGCTCCGTGAGTTCCGGAAGCCGCGACATGCCGAGCCGCCGTGAGACGCGCGGCGTCCGAGAGCCCTTGAGCCCATAGCGCGCACGTTTTCGCGTCGCCCATGGCGTCCGACTCGCTTTGCGCGGCTCGGACTTTGAGCCCAAGTGCCCAGGGCGCGAGACGTTTTGCGAACTTTTGGATTTGGTTGCTTGGCGCCTGAGCCACCGCCGCCCAAACGCTCGCGGAGTTTAGCAAAAGCCCGCAGACGTCCGGAGCGTTGGCGATCGGGCGCGCGGAGTGAGCGGGCAGCGTCAGTCCGTTCAATGCCATGGCCCGATAAGACGCTTGCGTTGAGTCGATGGCGCAAGACGGCCATAACGCGATGGCCTCGGAAAGGCTTTCGGGCTGGCGAGCGGCCAAGCGCACGACTTTCTCATTGAAGGGCTGTTGCGCCGGATTGAACATTTGTTCGCCGGCTGCGGCGGCCTCCACCTCTCGAAAAGAAAATCCATGCGCCATTCGCAGCGCAAACTCCCACTGGAATCCTTGGGGGACGCGCTCAAAATCATTTTTCGCGAAGAGGCGCCGGCCTGCTCCGGAAAGCCCCGACTGAGGAGCCGCGAAAAGCGCCATCCAGAACGCGAGGGCCTCCGAGTCTTCTTCCGGAGCCATCGCTAAAACCGACGCCGCTTGATTTGCGTTTGCCATGCCTGCTCCTGATTGACGCAAAGAAAAACCTGGACGGCCGCCCAGGCTTTCATTTTAGCGCGCAATCGCGTTTTTCCCCATCGGAATTTTCCTCGGCGCTCGTCAAACGACGCTTTTGCCAAATCGCTTGAACGCCATGCCGCCCAACCAACGAATGGGAGCGATGATTTCTTTGCGGGCACAACGCCCTTCCGCGATGCCCGCCGCCAATTCCTCAAAACTGCCCCCCAGGCTTTCCAGTCGGGTTTGGCGCGCCAATTCTTCGGTGGCTTTGCGGTCTTCCTCGGAGCCCTCGCCATTCAACCCCGGATTCGCGCTGCGGGCGATTGAGTGGATCAAGGCATGCGTCATCAAAGGAAGGGCTTTGGCTCGTTGGTTTTGGCCCAGCACCACGGCCGCCACGCCAGACACGCCGAGAGCGCAAGCGCAAGCCGGGCTCGTCGAAAACCCATGCGCCACCAAGCATGCCAGCACAGAGAGGCCTGAGAGCGCGACGCCGACGGCTGCGTGTTGGGCGCCGTTTTTGTCCATCGCGCACCCGATTTCAAAGCTTTTTTTCGCTTTCATCCAAGAATGCGCCCCGCCTTGGAACCACTGGGGGGGCTGAGTCCAGCCCTGCGTCGCTTCGGTGAGTTGCGCGGGCTCTGCTTGAGGGGTGGGACTGGGCAACATGGCGCTTCTCCTGAGTTGGGGGCGGCTTTCACAGGCCACGCCCGCGTTGCGCGCCACGCGCGCCAGCCACGATCAGAGTGTATCGCGAATTTTTGGGGAAGCCAGCGAATTTTTGCAAAATTTTGTTTCAGGCGCGCGGACAACAGAAAGCCGGCCCGAAAGCCGGCTTGGCGCATCCGCGCGGGGCGCCTGTCACTTGACTTCTTGGCTCCACTCGGCCATTTGCGCTTGGCGAAGCTTTTGGCTTTGGATCGACGCGGGAATCCAGGGCGCGCTGAGCGCGACCTTGTTGCTTTGCGTCGGGTCGCCGGCCACCTGGGCTTGGGCGGTGAGCTGCTCGCGCACTTCGGCGGGATGATTGGCTTGCCAGAAAGCGACATCCAGGTCTTGCATTTGGCGCATCAAAAGCGGCGCTTTTTGCGGTTGCGTCCAACGCCCCTGCGCGTCTTTTTGCAACAATCCCCGAGCCACCGTCGAGCAAACCGTTTTGGCCCAAGGATTGCCCATGCAAGTGCTTTCGACGTCGCGATCGAACTTCAGGGCATTTTTCACTTCTTTTTCATACGTTTGGGTGGCCTGCCTATAACCTTCTTGAAGCAGTTTTTCCCGCTCCCGAGCCTTTTCTGGCGCCGCGGGGTCCATAAGGGCGGCTCCGAACAACAAATAGGGGCCAGTCAGGCTTCCGTCGCCCCTCAGAACGCTCGGCGAGAAGCAAGAGAAAAATTTGGAGGCCGGATCCGCGTCGCCGGCGGCCTTGCTTTGCTTGGCTTGGGCTTGGCACGCCTCAAACTGGCCCGCGGCGCGCAAAGCGGCGGTTTGCGTCGCTTCGGTTTGCGCGTTGTAGTCGTGAGAAAGCCTTAGGGCATGATCCTTGATGGAGCGCGAATAGACGACGAACAACGCAAAAGCGAGCACGAGCGCGACGATGACGCCAACGACCCACAAAGCGATTTTTTTGATTCGGCGTTTTACGCTGGGTTGCATGAATGAGATTCCTGGTTGCGAAATGGTTGTGGGGCGGCTCGCTTGTCCCTGGACAACAGGCCCAAACCCTTGCGCGCCGAACTAGCCTGGGTCTCAGGCTGGCGTTTGCTCGGAGTCGCGCTGCGCATATTGCGCCGAAAAACAATGTTTGTCCAGAGCTTGCGCGGTTTTTGGTCGCCGCGGGCGCGCTTGAGCAAAGATTTGGGAGCTTCGCTCTGTATTTTCGCATTCCTTCGGCGGCCTCCCGCCTTATTTTGCGATACTTTTTCTTTGTTTATTCCTGTTTTTTTCATGTAAAACACCGCTCGGAAATTCAAATTTTGGAGGCTCTTGGTGACGCGCGCCAAAATTGTTATACTTTTGAGGAGGCAAGCGTGTTTGCGCTGGTGGCTATTCCTGCCGACGCGGTTTGTCCGCCTCGTCCATTTACGGTGACTGAACATGCAAAAAAAGCCCAGGCCCCTGTCGTTTAACCTTTTCAGCGGGGATGCGTTGCCCATGAGGCTTTTTAGCTCAAACAACACGCGTGGAAACGAGCAGGCGTGGCTTGGCCTTCTTGCTGCAATCGATGCCGGCGACGTTTTGGCGCTGGAAAACGCCCTGCGCCAAACACAAGGTTTTTTGAGCACGCACAACTCTCGCGGAACCTTGCACAATCGCAAATTGGCGCGTGATGTTTATTCGCGTTTGGCGGATCACCCGGGCTATCAAAATCGCGCTTCGCGCCGCTCCTTTCGGAAAGACAGCGAGGATCGCTCTGTTTTTGTGAGCGCCCCGGAGCTGCTCTGGCAGCTCGGCCCTCATTTGGCCGCCGACCTTGTGGCCGAACGCGCACGAGCGTCTCGCGGCGGCTGGTCCTCGCCGATTGGTTTCTGGCTGCATGAAAATGGCGCCATGCCCGATTTTATGACCGAACAGGGGCCGCGCGGAACCGCCCAGGAAAGCCCGCACTGGGCGCCGGTTATGACAATGGCACTCCACTGCATGATTGACCACCATGGACGTTATTTGGCGAGCTTGGCGGCGCAGCGAGCAAAAACCGGCGCGGTTCCCTTTCCCGTCGACAACGCGGCTAGCCGTTGGATATCAAACCATCTAGGCTCCCCCATCAATCGCCAAGATCAAAAGGCCATCGACAAAAACCACATGGCCGTCCCCCAAAAACGGCTCTGGGACGCCTGTCTGAGCCTGTCTTCTTTTTTGTCGCAAAAAGAGAATTGGAGCGAAGCGCGGTGGAGCGAATGGACTCGCCACGCTCTGCTGTGCGCGGGCTCTGTCGGGCGAGCCCATCAAGCCCGGGAAGCCGCGGCCATGTTTTGGGCGCATTGCCCCAACGCGCGTCTGCCGCTCTCGTTGGACGACAACGTGGATCCGCGCGTGTTGTTTGACGAACACTCGATCTCGGTCTTCACGGACGCTCGTTTGGGCGAGTGGATCGCCCACGCGCCAGGCGCGGGCCGTCGGCCAGCCATCCACTCTCACGAAGCGGTTTGGGCGGAGCCTGCCAATCACAACAACCGCGCGGACGCTCAACCTTGGACCTGGGTGGAATGGGCGATTTGGCATGGCCGCGACGGCGCGGCCGTCGCCGCGATCAAAGCGGGCAAACCGCTGGCCCCCAATCTTTTGGAGACAATGGCGCGCGTTCAATTCGCCCAACATGAAATCACCCTTGCCGCCGCTGAAAAATGGGCCAAAAAGCAACCTCTTTTGGCGAGGGGCATCGAGCGCGCGCAATTGGCGGAACTCGCGTTTGCCTCGCCAGCCTTGTCCGCCAAGACGCCGACGCACAAGGCGCCCAGGCTGTGACGGCGGCTGTGTCTCCGCGCGCCTTCTTGCCTTGCGGAACTTCCCGCGCGGAAGCCCCGCAGCTGACGCTTCCTTTTTGGCAAAAAAATCGTGGAGTTTTTTTTGCCGGCCGCCCTCTGGACAAAGATGCTTTTGCGCGCCAGAATCTTCGCGATTCGCTTTTCCGCTCAACGCTGTCCCACTTGGCCCCTCCATGTTCTCTGACGACCCCGACCGCCCTCGCGCGCTGCTCCCTGAGCAATTCAACGGAACGCCGCCTCTGCCGCAGCCTCTGCCGCCGACTCGCCGCGAAACCTTGCAGGGCTCCATCACCCTTTGGCCCAAAGCGGGTTCCGTGCTCAGTTGCGTGGCCGTTTTGGCCATTTGGCTGTATTTGATCTTTTCGGACCGAGGCTCAGACACGGGCTCCTCCGTGCTCTCCCACGTGCTTGCTCCCTTTGGCCTCTCCGTTCCCTACGCCGTCGTCGTGAGCGTCGCTTGCGCTCTCGCGCTGTTGAGCTTTGGCTGGCCGTTGTTGATGATTCTGAGCGCGCAAGTCTCCTTTGACGGCGAAGCCCTGTTTTTCGCCGACGGCATCCTGACGCGCGAGCAAACCAGTTGGCACGTGAGCCGCATCGAGACCGTCGAAGTCTTTTCGCCACTGGCGGGCCGTGTTTTAGGCTATGGGTCGCTGCGAATCGCCGCCACTGGCGGCAGCGAACTGTGGGTGTTGGGTTTGCGCCGCCCGAAAGTCTTCGCGCAAGCGATTCTTGACGCGCAAGCGCGAGACGCCGCGTTCGCGGCTGGCCGCGGCCGGCCTCCGATAGAACGTTTTTGATATTTTGACGCTGTGGATGTTTTTCAAACGCGGGGCTCCCCCCGCCGTTTTTTGTCTGCACAAAAACAATTCCCAAAGCCGCTCCAAAAGCTCTCACCCCTTTTCGAGAAAGGCTTCGGCCGCCATGCCAGACACGATAGAACGCTTTAAAAAATTTGTTTTTTCCCTTCCCTTGAGCGCTGATTTGTGACAAAATCAAGCTTTTGGCGGAGGTGTTCATGGGCATCAAAATGGTCAACGAAAAAGGGCTGAACGCGTCATTTGGCTCCCTTTCTTTTATCCGATCCAACAGCCTGCGCGACCTGATCGCCGCAGCGCAAAAAGACTCCCAAATCAGCGAGTCGGACCGCGCAGCGGCGCTTGCGCTTCTTGCCCGGGTGCAAGCCGAATTGCCCCTCGAAAGCCGGCATCACTGGCATGATCTTGGACAAACGGACAAACAAGTCCACATCGTGCCGTTTTTCCCCCACGGCTGGGTCAATGAAACGCAGATTGCGGATATTTCCCTGGAAAGCATGAACGCCCACATTGACTTGATCAAGCAGCTCCACGCCCTGCGCGCGCCGCTTACGGCGCTGTGCAAAACGCATAAAATCGCGCATCCTGATTTTTCCCCTGAGCAATTGGCTCATTGGCGCCACTCCGCCGAAGAGCTGGAAAAAATGGCGAAAAAGACCCCGATGGACGCAATCCCTGGCGCCGCGGCGATCAAAAAAATTGAAACCGCCGTCATTGAGGAGGCGGGCCCCGCTCAATCGGCTCGCGCGGGCCATGCCTTCGCCATTTGGATGGGCGATCGTCGCGACACGGGCTACATGGACACCAAAAAACGCCCTGCTGGCGCTGCGGGCGCTCGACTGTTTGAATCGGCGGAGGCCGCGGCGCGCACCGCCCGCGCGGCGTCCTTCGGGGATGGCAAGGCCAAGGGCCCCGCGGCCATTGTCCAATTGGCGATTGAGCCCATCGCCTTGGAGCCGGGGCATGCGACGCCGACCGAAATCATGGGCGCCTTGGCCCACATTGAGCAAGCCCAATTGCAGGCCGCGATTGAGGCTGTGAGCCTTGACCGCATCCGCGAGCTTCTTGGCGTTTCTCCGGCGCCGGTCGCGCCTGATGATCCGCTGCCGAATCTTGATTCAAACAGCCTCGCAGGAGCGCAGTCTGGATGGGCCGTTTGGCGCGATTATCGCAGCGACCAACATCCCCACCAAACCGCAGGCTTTGTCAATCAGCGCGATGGTTTGGGCCCTTTGGTGGGAGCGGTCCTTTTTGAGCTTTTGCAAACGGCGGAGCGCAAACTCAACGCGTGGTCCCGATCGCAATCGGACGCCATTCTTCGCGTGGTCGCCCGTCCGGTGGAAATTGTGGCGCTTTTGGGCTCGCCTTATGTCGCCCCTCTGGAAAACGCCATCGAGCACGAACGCGCGATGGCCGAAAAAGCCGCCCTGGCCCGCGCCAACGCCGACTCCTTGCGCGCCCGCGCGCAGCTGCTTGAAAGCGGAGCGGCCCAACCCACGCCGGCGCGCCGTCGATCCAACCGCCTTTGATTGCTCGGTTGATCCTCGATTTTGGCGCCGTGTTTGGCTTGTTGAGCGTCGACTGACTGCCTAAAATAAAAACCCCGTCTTCACGCGGGGTTTTTCTCTTGGCCGCCTCAATCGGGCAAAATCTCCACCGCGCGCTTGCCCTTGTCATTGCCGTCGACGACGCAAGTGATTTCGCCGCGAGAGTCTCGCTCAAAATGCAACGACACCTTGCCTCCGCCGGCGATCGCGATGCCCTCGACCCATGCGCTTTGGGTTTGCGCGGGCAACCGAGGGCTGCGCACCGTGACTTTGCCGGCCCAACCGTCGACTTCGACGCCCAGACAAGCTTGCAAGCTCATCAACACGCTCCCCGCAGACCACGCCTGCGGCAAACACGCCACTGGATAACCCACTGGCGGCTCGCTTTTTTGGCGCTCAAAGCCACAAAAAAGCTCTGGCAGCCGTTGGTTGAACGCTTGGGCGGCCGCCATCAACCCCTCCATCAAACGCAAGGGGCCGGAGGCGTCGCCGGTTTTTCGCATGCCCATGGCGCTCAAAGCGCTGTCGTGCGGCCACACGGATCCGTTATGATACGACATTGGGTTGAATCGCTTGTCATTTTTGGACAGCGTTCTGATGCCCCACCCCGAAAACAAATCAGGCTCCATCAATTGGCGCGCGCAACTCTCCGCCCGTGCCTTTTGCGGCAGCCCGAGCCACAGCAATTGGCCCACATTGGAGGATCGAGCGCCACACCAGCGCGATTCGCCGTCGATGGCCATCGCATACATGCCTTGCTCCGGTTGCCAAAAAACGGATTCGACTCGGGCCGCGAGATCCTCGGCCATCGCGCGCCAGCGTTTGGCTTGCGGCTTTTTGCCCAAGCGGTCCGCCAAATGAGCCATTTCCTCAAACGCCCGCCAGGCCAACCCTTGCGCCTCAATGAGGGCCACGGGCCCCACGGCCAAAGTGCCGTCGTCTCGGGAGACGGAGTCGCCGCTGTCCTTCCAGCCTTGATTGGCCAGCCCCGTTTTTTGCGCGCGCGAATAATCCAACAACCCGGTGGCGCTCGCCGCGATTCGCTTCTCGATCCATCCGCAAGCGGCCAGCAGAGGGTCCCAAAGCTCTTCCACCAATCGAGTGGAGCCAATGCGGCGAGCGTGCTCTCCGGCCAGCGAGACAAACATGGGGGTGGTGTCCACGCCGCCATAGTAAGCCGAAAACGGCATTTCGCGCAGCGCGCACATTTCTCCGCCGCGAGCCTCGTGCATGATTTTCCCCGGTTCCGCGTCAAAAAAAGCATCGGCGGAATGCGCTTGGCGCTGGGCCAAATAGCGCAGCACGCCTTCGCTCAGCGAAGGATTCAGCCACAGCGATTGCCAGGCGGTGGTGAGGGCGTCTCGGCCAAAGGTCGCGCAAAACCACGGCGCGCCAGCGTGCGGATAAGGACCGGTGGGCAAATCGGCGGTCAAGAGCGCCAAATCGGATTTGGAGCGGCTCACCCACTGATCCAGGCTTTCTTTTGAGCTCCAAATGCGCGCCCCCTGCTCCCGCCTGCGCTTTAACACCTGCTGCTCGTGCGCGAGCACCATTTGGAAGCGACCTGAATTCGGAGCCACCTGCGCGGTCCATTCGCCGTTCCAATGGCCCGCCTCGCACAACAAGGTCACCTCGTCGCCGGCGTCCAACATCCAGGCGAAGTCAGCCCGTCCGGGCAATTGGCGCGCCGGGCGCTCGGAGAATCGCACATACCCCTGGCGCGTCACTTGGTCGAGCCCCAGGTAATCGCGAGTTTGCCCATCTTCGCGCAGTTGAAACGGATACAGTTCGCCTCGTTTGTCTCTCTTGACGCCACGGGCTTCAAACAAGTCGCAGAAATCAAAGTCGAAAAGCAACGTGATGGGAGCCAAAGCGGTCGAGGCTCCCCAGTTTTTGATTTTCAGCTGCTCGAACATCACTCCGTCATTGCGCAAGCACTTCACGCGTTCGATCAAAAAGGCGCCCTCTTTGGTCTCTGCGTCTTGCCCCATGGGCCCCATGCTGCGGTTGGACAATCGGCTCACCAAGTGGGAGCCGTCGTCGCTTTGGCTAGCCGCCAGCAAAATGGGCGAATGCCCGCCCACCTCCATTTTCCACATCGACAACTGCCGGGTGTCGTGATGAAAGAGCCCCGCGCTCATCCCTTGCGAATCGCCTTTGGGAGAGGAAACCACGAAGGCGGTTCCTTCCTTCAAAGTGAACGCGCCAACCTCGGGCTCTTCTTGGACGCCGCCCTGGAATGCTTTTTCTGCTTGCCCAAACTCAACTCGCCGCATTGCGAATCCTTTTAGTGGTCGCTGTTTTCAGTCGCTTCAATTGTCCGTGCTGGCTCATGCCGCAATGTCGCTTGGGTGGCCGAGCCATGCTGTCGACCGAACCGATCGGAAAAAAATGCTTGTTTAGCCGCTCTTTCTTTTCCCGACCCGCAAGCGCCATTGTGTCAAAATTGCTGAAATTTGATAGATGGGGTTTGCCCGTGTGTCTGGCGCCTTGGCCGTGGGTCTGCCAACGCGATTTGGACCCAACGGTTTGCGATGTCCGCGAAGGCGCGCATTTTATGCGCCGCGCGTGATTTCCTCTTTTTGTCCCTGAATGTTCTTTAAGCTCAGAGGCTTTGTGATTTTGGCTTGGGAGGCGACATCTGGCTCAATTTATTTGCGAGCCCCCCTTGCCGGGCCTTGGCTTTGAGCCCATAATCGCGTTTTGCTTATTTCGATTATGGAGCCATCGCATGTCGCTACTTTGGAAATCAGCCCGCGTCCAGGCCCTTGTGGTGTTTTTGATCGCTGTGGGCAGTTTGGCTGTTGCCGTGTTTTTGGAGCATTACGCGAATTTGGAGCCATGCCCCTTGTGCATCATGCAGCGCGTCGCGTTCGCGGGCAGCGCCATTTTTGCCCTGGCCGCGGCTTTGAGCCGTCCGCGCGGCGTGTTCGCGGCGTTTGCGGGCCTGGGCGCCGCGGTGAATTTGGCGGGGTTGGGCATCGCCTTGCGCCATATTTGGGTGGGGTTTCATCCAGGGTCGGGCAGTTGCTCTCCCTATTCGCTGGGCGAAATGGCTTCTCGTTTTCCTGTCGGCAAGTGGCTGCCTCGCGTTTTGGCGGGGGAGGCCGAGTGCGCCGCGGCCGCGAAATGGACTCTGCTGGGGCTCAATTTGCCGGAGTGGGCGGCGATTCTTTTTGTTTTGGGGACTCTTGTCCTTGCGCGCGCAGTGGTCGCGCGTTTCGCGCAGCGCCCAAAAATCATTTATTGAGCGGCTCCTCAAGCGAGGAGCGAAAGGGCTCCGAACTGTTGAAAACGCGGCGTTGAGGCCGTGTTTTCATTGGCGATCACGGCGAACGCTCTCATTTCGGCCGCCGCTTGGCCGCGCGCGAGGCCTTTTTATGGCCACCTCTTGGGCTGGCGCCAAAACGGCGCTAGAATATAAGCAGCGAGCGCTCGGAGCTTGGGCCGCCATGCGGTCTTGGCCCTCTCTCGCGCGGCTTCGTTTAAATCCTGAATCACACTGGGCGCCCCATGGCCAGCAAAAGAGAGCAAAACGCAATTCGGCTCAAATCCTTCATCGCCGCGGTCCGCAGCGGAGACGCCCGCAACGCAAAAATTTTGCTGGGCGACGGGTTTGATTGGACGGAATCCGAGCACAAGGCGATGACCCAAGCGGTTGGCGCGTCCCTTGCGGCCAATGCCGCTGTGTTCACGCATGCGACCCAAGCGTATCCCGAGCTTTTGCTGGACGGGCCATCCGAGCGCGCGCGCGTCGCCACCCCACATTACACCCCGCCGTCGCCCGCGCAGCCCATCTTGTCCGCGTTTTCAGACGCATTGCGCGATTCGGCGGAATTCGGCGACGACGGCGTGATTTCTTTTTCTGCCCCCGCCCGCTTCCATGAGCTGTCTGGATCCGCGGTCGCTTTGGCGCGTTGGCTCGCTCCGTTGCTGGCCAATAACCCGGATTGGGCCCAGCCCAGCATAAAGGCCCTTCCTGGAATTTTTTGGCATTTTCTGCCCGCGCTCGATCGCGAGGCTTTTTTCAATGCGGTGGCTCTGGACGCCGAAGTCTCTCATGGCGTTCGCGTTTCGGCGGCTTTGGGCGCCATGCGGCACGGCATGGCTTTGAATTGGAGCGAAGCCTATCAGGATGGCGAGACGCAATTGAAAGCGGCTGTGGCGCAGATGCCCAAAGACGTCGCCAAGCGCATGAAAGCCGCAATTGGCGCGGATTTGCTTTTTTTGGGCGCGGCCGCCGGCCCGGTCATGGACCATTATGCGGGGGTCGTTCGCTGGGCCGCGACGCCGAATTCCACGCATCCGCGTTGGGCGGCGTTTCATCGCCACCAGGCTCAAACGCGCCCGGCCCTGATTGATTCAGCGCTGCTCTTTTCTAGTCAGTTGGGGGCTTTGCCGTGGACAAAATCCCCGGGTGGCAGCAAAAGCAGCCTGCCCTCGCCTCTTTCCATGGCCGCCCTGACGCTCAATGTCACGGCTTGGGCCTTCTTGAGCGCAACCCCCTCCGCAGCCGTCAAGGACGCCCACAAGTCCAAGGCCTTGTCGTTGGCGGCGGGCAATTGGTCTTCCATTCCGCAAGAAGCCGCCGCCATTTGGGCGCACGGGGGGGGCGCAAATCCGAACGCCCCATTCGATCACTCGCAGGCCCCGTGGAGTGATTTGAGCCAACAAGCGTTGTTTGAAACCCAGCTTGGGGCTTTGAGCCAATTGTATCATTCGCAAAAGCCGCGCGGCGTCAGCTCGAATGGCTTCTCCTCGCAACTGCCGCCGGCGGTTGTTCCTGACGAAGGCATTCCCTGCGCGCGAGGCCTCGCTCGCTTATTGTTCGCGAACAATCCCCTTTTGCGGGCCACGGCTTGCGATGATTTGATTTTGATGGTTTCTCAGCAACGCGGCTTTGACAAGACCGACTACCCGAATTTATTGGCCGAGTGGCTTTTGCCCGCAATGGCGTGGGAAGGCGCAGCCGCTGACTTTTCCGTGGAAATGCTTGAAAAAATGGGCGACAAGGCGCAAGCCCAATTGAACATGGTCGCGCTTCGCCTCGAGGTGGACAAGTCCCGGCCTCCCGGCCCGCAAGAGGCTGCGCGGCCCTCCGCGCGAAGCGCGAAGCGAATCTGAGCGAGTCGGTGCCTGGGCTCGATGGGGTTTGTCGATTTGATTTCCTTTGCGCGTCGCCTGTGGTTCTTTTTCGCTTTGGCCTTTTTAACCCTTTTTATCCTCTGGCTCCTTCATGTCACAAGAACACTTGTTGCCCGCGAAACAGCGCTCCTCGGAAGACCCGGCTTTTTGGGGCACGAGCGCCTACTTGGACGCGCGGCGAGCGGCCCTCTCGGCGCAAGAGCTTGAGCGGCGCGGAGTCAGCGCCAATCAATGGCTGGCGTGCGAAGACGCAGACAATCTTTTGAGCAGTTGGCTTCGCTCCCAAAAAAACGAATGGAATTTGGGGCGGCTTGAAAGCCTCGCCGCCTTCGCGGAAAAAAGCCTCGCTGGATTGAGGCAACTGCTGCCGGCCATGGATGCCGCGGAGCGCTTTTTTTTCGCTCTCTCCTTTCGGGACGGCCGCCCGAGCGAGGACGTCCTGACGCAGCGGTGCCTTCTTAAGGGCGCGACGCCAGAGAAAGAAAAGCGGGCCAAAGACGCCGCCTCTCGCGTTCTCGCTTGCTTTGACGCCGCAGAAAACGCCGCCCTTGCGGGACTCGACATCGGCCGCCCGATCGCTTTCGGTTTCTTGCCCTTGTCCGGATTGCTCACAGATTTCACAAAGCAGTTGCCCGCTCACGGCGCCCCCAATTCAGGCCCTTTGCCCATCCGGCCTCATTTGACGCGTTGCGCCTGCTTGCAAGGGCACTTTCACGTTCGCTCTTTGGGCATTGCTCGATCCGGCGCTTTTTTGTTGAGCCAGGATCGGTTGCTCGACACCGCCCCTCTCGTTTACGAGAGAATGGCCGAGACCAGCGGCTCGCCGATGCCTGTGGCGCCGATTTTGTGGCCGGCGTCAAAGAGCCTGCCGGCTTTGCAGTTTTGGACGCCGTCTTTGCGCATCGCGTCCGTCGCGCTCTGCGCCCGCTTGTTTTTTCGCGGCCAACAGGCCGTGGACCATGGACTAGGGTTGTCCGCGTTCGGCAAGCGCAACGCCCTTTTGGCTTTCTTGGACCTTGGCGACTCGGAGCATGGCGGCCGATCCGGGCGGGCGGACGCCTGGCGTTGGGCGCGAGGCCGTTTTGGCGCGCAAGCGTTGGCGGAGCACTTTGACGCCACGGAAAAAGCCGATGTCCTTTTGCCTTGGCTCCAAGCCACGTTCGCTTCTCGCCTCGGGCAAGCGACGGCAGAAATTGAGCGCATGGCCAAGGCTTTTTCGGCTCACAGTCGTTTTTGGGCGCCCAAAGAGCACCCGCAGTGGGCGTTGGCGAGCCACTCGGCTCGGCTTTCCGAAGACAAGCTCAAATCAAAGGCGCTCGCAAGCCAAGCAGCCGGTTGCGTTCAATTGCTTTCCCGCTTGGGATTCAAGGCCACCGGACAAATGCCAGATGGCTCTTTGTGGAAAAGCCCGGGCGAGCGCCCCACTCCTCTGTTCTCATGGGTCGACATGCCGCCGGCCGTCATTGAGGCCGTGGCGCCTGTTTTGCGCTCTGACGGCGTTGACTTCAACGCTCGCTCGCTCGCTGGCCAAAGCGCCTTGGGGCGCCTGAACAGCCGCGCTCGGGTTGCGGAGAAGCAGAATCGGTCCGGAGTTTCCGTGTTTGACCCTTCACTCGAGGCGTTGGTTTCGCTGGGGGCCACGCCGAGCTCCATAGCGCCCGTCCCGAGCGCTTCGGGCCTTGCCGCGACGCCAGCGATGTTGCGGTTGGTCAAAGCGCAAATGGAGCGAGACGAACTGCTTCAAAGCTTGTCGGACGCTGACCTTCGGCGCGCCATTGATTTTTGGCGCGAGCACGGCCCGGGCCAACACGCTGACGCGCCGAAGCCCCCGCGAAAACGCCTTTGATTCACAGAGGGCGCTTTCTGTGAAGAGATTTTTGTCGCGCCGGCGCGAAAGATGCCATCCGCCAATCGGTCGTTTTTTCCTCCTTCGTCCGTTCAGGTCGTTTTTTCGGCCGTGAAGCGGCTGCCTCTTGCTTGACCGGGTGAATTTGAGGAGTCTGCGCAAACGGCCGGCCTGCGTGTTTTTGCGGATCGGCTCCCGCTCTCGCTTCGCCAATGCCATAGCTTTCACCGGCTTTTTCCGGGCGCGAAGCGCGCGCAGCTTGGCGCCTCCATGCAGCGAACTCGTCGCGGCGACGCGCGCCCTTGAGGAAACTCTCATGAAACTCAATGCCTTGTTGCAGGCGATCGGAGCCTCCGAGCGCCTTCTGGAATCTCCCGGAACCAGCTTGTGGAACGCGGGCGCCGTCTCCGTCGTTCCCGCCCCAACGGGCTCCTGCCACCGCGACGCGCAAACTGTGACGCTTCGCATTTTCAGCCCCGCGGACGAAGCCACGCCTCCCACTGAGGTTTTCTTCGCTCAATTCCGCGCGCAAGAAACGCTGGCCGAGCCCCCGGCGCCAATGAATTCGGATCGCTTCTTGTCGGACGCGGAGCAATCGGCCAGAAGGCCGTCCACCCTCTACGCTCAAGTCATCGCTCGAGCCTCTATCCCCGTGGACTCGCAAGCTCGGCTGGCAGTGGAGCCCGAAAAAATTTGGCGGCTCTCCCAAGCCCGAATTCGCTCCTTGCCGACGCCGCTCTCAGAAAGCCAAGCTGTCGAGCTTTTTCGCAGCGTGTGCGCGGCGTCCACTCCTCAGCTCATTTTGGAGGGAGCGCGAGCGAACGGCGCGCAGCCTCTTCAGTCCGCAAAAAAAACGCCATCCAAGGCCGCTCTTGCGACGCCGAGCGCTGCTCCGCTCGGCGAGGCTTGTGAAAATGAACACTTTTTGATCCGCGCTCCCCGCTCTGAGCCTTCAACAGCAGCCCTGGCGTAGCTCCATTGCTCGCGAGCCGTCGTTTCTAAGCCTCCGCTCGCCGGATATTTTTGAGCTTGCTTTTCGCCGCCGAACCCTGCAAACTAGCCGCTTGTTGGGCGATTTCTTCGCCGTCAACGCGCAAAATTTGCGGAGCGTCTGGCAATGGCCTCCAAGCCGTCTTTGAAGCCCCTGATTTCTGATGACCCATTCGCTCGCCAAGCGATCGAGATATTGCTCGTGGCGCCCAGCAGCGCCCACCAGCCCGTGCGCATTGTCCGTCGTTTGGCTATCGTGGGCCCCGCCCCTTCCGAGTCGGCGTTTGGCGCCAGCCTTCTTTTTTCTCGATTGTCAGAGCATTTTCAACGCCAATTTGCGGCTTCTTTGGGTCGCGTGGCCCAGGCCGCTTTGTTTGACCTATTCAAACAAGCGTTTTCCGACGCCGCCCCCACGCCGGTGGTCTCCGGCGGCTCTGGCGCTGTTTTAATCTCTTTTTGCTCTCGTGGCGACGACCCGGCTTCGCGGGCCGATTGCGCTGATCAAGAGGCCATTTGGCGCTCGCGTTGGGACCACGCGCAAAGCCTTATTGAAAAAGAAGCGGTGCCTGAATGGATCCATCTGCGTTTTTTGGGCAATGGGGCCAGGCTGGTCGCCACGCGCAGCGAACGCGCCCCGCAAGTCGCTTTGTCGGTCGACCCCAGTGATTTTTTGGCCAATTGCGTCCGTTCTCAAGTTTCCGAAAAAGAACGCGCGGCTCTCGTGCGAGAATTGAGCGCGCCCTCGGATGAACGCTCGCGCAGCGCGAGTTCGCCCGAGCCGCGCCGTCTCTGACTCGCCACGAGCCTTCGCTCGCGAATGCGCCGAAGTGATTCAGCAAAATGGCGCCACTTGCATGGAGCTCTTTTTTCTTGTTCGCGAACAGAGCCGCCCTTGCCACACGCTTAAAAAAGACGCAAAATGTCAGGATGCTTTGCGCTTTTTGTTGCCCTTGGCGGCATTCGTTGAGGAGTGGCGCCCGCCTTTTTTTGAGAGACTTCTTTGACTGACGCGACCTCTGCCCCCCAACAGGCCCACGGCGGCCTGCCCGACGCCACAAGAACGCCACGGTTCGCGGCCTTTTTTTCTGGCGCGCAAACGCCACGAGTTTCAATGGCGCTCGCGCCCGACACGCTCCGCGCGAGCGCAGTCCAAGCCCCGCGAAGCCTTTTGTGGCTGAGGCGCCTGGGCGTGGCCAGCGCGATCGCCGCAGCGGGGGTGTTCGCAGCCTCCGCGATCAATTTGGCGTTGTTCCAGAGCGCGCACGCCGCAGGGTCTGTTGAAGCGAGCTCGCAGGCCTCCGCGATCTCTTTTGACACAGGCCCCTCAGCGCCCGGCTTTGCGGAATCCGCGCAAAGGCTTGGCGCCCGCCCTGTCAACGCGCCGGCTCTTCAGGTTTCCTTTGAGGCCGCCCCGTCGCGAGACAACGATTTAGGCGCGGCCAACGCCGGCCTCGCCGAGGCTCGCGCTAACCCGCAGGACTGGCAGGCCATCGCCGCGGCGCGCGCTTTGGGCGCGTACCAAGCGCTCGCGGACGCTTATTCGCCCTGGCTCGAAGTGGCTGGATCCGCCACGCTGCGTGTTCACAGGCAAAATGATCGCGCCGTTTTGGCAGAAGACAACCGCTCGCAAATTGCCCAATTGACTGCGGACCAACGCAAAGACGCCGCCGAAGAGCAGCTGCAAACGCTGCGCGAAAGCGATCCCAAAGCATTCAGCGGCAAAATGGCGCAGTGGGCGTTGCGCAAAGCGAGCTGGCGGCAAATGAATTTCGTGCAAATTCAAGCCACCTTGACCGACCAAGAGCGCGCGGAGCAGGCCGAGCGCATCAAGCTCCAAGAAGGCAACGACTCTAGTCAGGCCAGCTTCAACGAAGACCTTTCTTGTCGCGCGAGCGTCTCGGAGCAAGCTTTGGCCGAGCCCGCGGACAATGACGGAGAGGCTTTCCCGGGCTTGTCGCTGCCCTTGGCGCGCGCCATTGCGGCCGGCCATGAATTGGGGCACTGCGAGGCCGCGGTTGTTTTTGACCCGGCGAATCCAGGCCACGCGCAGGCATTGTGGGCGCGCTTGGATCAACGCGGAGAATTGGGCGGCGCTTTGGGGCAGAATTCCGACGCCGCGCGCAGCGCTTTTTTGAGTTTGGCGAATGAGTCCTTCGCGGATTCCGAGGCAATTTTGTTGGTGGCTCACTTGGCGGGCTCCGAAACCGCCCGGGCGGCGGCTTTGACGCTTGCGTCCGCCCGAGCGGACCTGGGCTCTCGCGAACGACTGCAAGACGCGGAGTCGCATCAAACGAGCCCCGCCTTGCGCTTGATCGCGACGCAATTGGCGGATCCGGCCTTCATGAATAAAATCGCCACGCCGCGCGCAATGCAGCAAGCCGCTTTGGGCGCCGTGAGAGCCAGCCTTTCCTCTTGGCTGCTGGCGCATGGCGCCCCCCAAGCGAGCGCGCGACAATTGGTCGACGCGGCAACCAGCGAACGCGCCCAATCCGAAGCTCGCCAACAGGCTGGCGCGCTGCTGGCGCGGCAAGGGATGATCTCGGTTCACGACGAGCCCGCGGCGTGGAAAGGGCAAGTTGAAAAACAACGCGCCCTCGAGGGCGATCTGCGGCCCGAGTTTCTGGCGGCGCGTCGCCAAGCGTCTATTCTTTCCGTCGCCGATTCGCAATTGCCGGCGCCAGTGGTCGCGGCGATCAACCGCTCTTCGCGCAAAATGCCCTGACTCGCGTCTCGCGCAAAACAAAAGCCCTGGCATTCCAGGGCTTTTTTCTGTCAAAGATAACGGAGGCCGCGAAGCGGCGCCATCACTC